>JAEEGG010014128.1_pt1 | contig 16957 bp, 17 predicted proteins | sample 9134161 | NCBI WGS metagenome assembly JAEEGG01 (sample SAMN16246543, study PRJNA631951) | gut metagenome | biome: gut microbiome; feature: rumen; material: CR-attached | host: Bos | place: Iran: Karaj | collected 2018-10 | reverse complement strand
GGCGATTGATGCGGTTGCGAACTGGTTGATGGTAGCGTTGTTTACTACAAAACCTGAAATCTGAAAGTTGTTCATTGTCTTCATAACTTTAATTTTTTTAGATGTTAATATTTAAATTTTACGCTGCCAAGAACAGCAAGACAGGAGAAGGTGCCATAAGACAAGGGAATGCCGACAAAAAATAAACCCTTGTGGCTCTGAACAAATTTGGATTAAGGAAAGCCTTCCCCAAATTTATTTTTCTTTTTTTCGAGCAAAACAGAAGTGTGCCCTTGACGAGCGCCGCTGTCGCTAACTTTGCAACGGAAAATTGTATATGACATCGCCCGAAAAAATGATGTGAAGACGTAGAACGACTGATTTGGTTTTCCTATATGAATAACGCAGTCAACCACCTCGTGACCGTATCAGCCCACCAAAGAGCATCAAAGACGTACAGAGAAGAGCGAAACAGAAGAAAGCCGTGCAATCCTCATGAGGCAAAGGAAAAGCATCAAGGCAGCAGACAAGAACAAGCAACAAAAGATGCCATGATGGTAGTAAGGCTACGACAGAAGAGTGTACCAAAAGAGACCGTCCACAACACGAAACCCGTGGCCACCAAGTACCATGAACAACGGAAAGAGAAGCTGGACAAGACCCGGAAGCCAAGAATAAAGATAGAAAGAAAGCGACCAAGAAATAGGCCTCTCCTTTGCCAGATGCCCTGTTCGGACAGGGGCATGCGAGGTGAAAAGAAAGCCATGCACAGCATAGCCATAGACCACAAAATAGAGACCAGAATGGCATAAAAGTAAGGAGTCTGTCCTGGGCGGCGGGTGGGTCGAAGACATAGGAACCAAGAAAAATGAGGCAGGGTTCAATGGACTGTCTGCAAGAATGTCCATCCTGCCTCCGCTGTCAGGCTGCTCTTGATCCCGTGTCGGCTACTGCTCGACTCAGGAGCAAGAGCGGCCTGACAGCCGCCCGATAGGGTGGTATAGAGAAAAAGAAAAGCCGGTAGAAAACTACCAGCTCTTGTTCTTCTCAATGTTCTTAGCCCATTCTAACTTTTGAGAGATGTTCTGGATGGAGATATCTTTTTCCTCTCCATCTGGAAAATCTGACTGATAGAAACGTAGAAGATCCTCTTCCTCTGCGATATAGTCAACACCGTACCCTCCAATGAAACTCAGACGGTCGCCATAGCACAGATGTTCATCTTTGGCTATTCTGAGTGCAAAAGACTCCAGTCCATGCATTGCACCACGGTTGAACTCGAAGGATTCCTTCTCTGCGGCGATATAGTCTGGGAAGGGTTTCTCCAGGTCCAGAATCATATCGATACGTTCTTTATCGGACTTTGTCGGGTCGTATGGAAGAAGTTCATACACCTTCATAATAGCCCAAACTGCGCCACGGATGAAATCCTCCGTGACGTTCTCCTGTCTTTCTCTTATACAAGCTTCTGCGTATGTCATCATAACGGCTGCAAAATTACGAAAAAATAATGAAATAATAGTCTGAAATCAAGAATAGATGGAGGGAACAGGCCTTTTCTTGACCTGTCTCTCCATCTGTCTTAGTGGGTATAGAAGTCCACCTGATAGGTCTTTGTGGGAAGTCCGAAAGCCGGATGCGTATCGAACTCGTTGCAGTTGTCCCACTGAACTTCCATTGTGTAGCCCATTGGGAAGTTGAACTCAATAAAGGCTGTCAGCATATCCACCTCGTCCTCTGTCAGACCATCGCACTCCCCATAAGCAAGGTAATAAATCGCCCACTCAGGGATGTCGTGGGTTTCCATCTTCATTCTGTGTGCCATATCGCTATTTGATTTTAGTTGCTATCTCGTTCAGTTCGCTCTCGGTAGTCCAATCATCAGTGTTGGGATGGGCTAACAGGATGGCTTTTGCGAGGTTTATCTCTGCGTTTGCCTCTTTCTGAAGGCCGAAGTCGAGCATGGCCTGTGCGTCTGACAGGTGGCTCATTACTGCTATTCTTACTCTGATATTCATGTCTTTGAGTCTGATTAAGCACCCCTTGGCTGGCTGTCCAACTGTCGGGGTGCATGAACAAAACAGATTAATCTTCCTTGAAATAGTGGTCAATATACTCCTTGACGGGCTTGTGGCAAATCTCACTCAGTTTCCTGGGCTTGAAGTACATGTCACGTTCAACTCTCAGACCATATACGTTGATGGCCAACAGCTGAGAGAGTGAGAAATAGCCCATTTCTGCGCTCGTGTCGGTGCCGACAACCAGACCGAAGAAGAGATAGTCATCATCCTCCTTTCTGCCCTCGGTGACGTACCATGTGAGGGCGGTTGCAGGGAAGAAATACTTGGCCACTACGACGGCATCAGCTTTCTTGCCGTCTTGACTATAGAGCGGATATTTTTCAAGAGATTCCGCTAACTCCTTGTTCATAAGTCTCATAAAATGATGCTTTATTAGTTGGATTAAAAATGGAAATCAATGACACCGCCAATGAAGAGATGAGCACCTTTAGGCAGCTTGCAGACCATTCGCATTAGCTCAACGGATGGCTCAGCATACGACTGGGTTGTATCTTCTGACAGATAGAAATGGGAGTCGGTGTGAAGTGGGTTTTTCAGCACCTTCTTCAACTGATAGGCAGGGCCAATCCAATCTGTCACATTCTCATAAGTGACCTTTGAAGCCTTCTCGTGGATTTCCTTTACCCACTGGTGAATCCAGTCGATACCTCCACCATTGTAGACGATTTCGTCCGTACCAATCAGTGTGAACATTCCCTTTGGCAGAATCTCGTTGACCAATACCTGAATCATTTCGATTCTGTCCTCTTCTGAAATGTTGGAGCAGTAGTCGTAGTAACTGCTGTCGCCTTGTTCGAGAGTGTTCTCATTGAGGATGTTGTCCTCGTCAACTCTCTGCTTTGTGATTTGATAAACTTTTGCGTGCATAATGCTTTTATTTAGTTGTGAAACTTGTTTTTTATCGGACTCCCAGGAGGGGCAGACTTTTCTTTTTAAGTCCATCTCCTGCGAAGGAGCTTTTTTTTACCATCGGCATTCCCTATCGGGTATAGACTTTTCTTTGTGCGTATAAGAGCAAGCCCACAATAGATGACTACGGCAAGGAATTTCAGCAGAAAATTCGCGGAGCATCCGTTAGAACTTTCTCCTGAAATAGCATCGCGGTACTTTCCATGTCATCAGGGATTGCTACCTTTGCACAGAGAAAATCGTGAAGTACCCAGACAGGTAATGCCTATGAAAAGACAGGCGACAAAGCAGGGAGAAGATGGATATAGAAACAAAAAAAGCGAACGACTTTCAGGGTTCGTTCGCTATAGTTGTAAGAAGAAGGATTATTAGAAAGGAAGAGGGTTTGGCAAAGAGTCCTCATCTTGCTGTGAAAATATATGGCGGGAGGAGAGAGCTTCATTCTTTGGTTCACTGAAACGGCAGTATTCTCCATCATATCTCAATAAGAACTCACCAGTATAGCCTGTTCTGTTCTTTTTGATGATAATCTGTGCCATATTATGAAGGTCACGACCATTATCATCCTGATAGATGTGATAGAACTCTGGTCTGTGGAGGAATATAATAGCATCTGAATCTTCCTCAATAGTTCCTGAATCGCGCAAATCATAGAGCATCGGACGCTTACCCTCGATTCCTTCCCTGTTCTCAGGGCAACGATTCAGCTGTGAGAGCAGGACAATAGGAATAGACAGCTCACGTGCCAGTCCTTTGATTTTATGCATTATTTCAGCTACATCATCGTTTCTGGTTCTGTTTGCACGGTATGGCGTAGTAATCAGTTGAAGATAATCGATAAAGATGATTTTAATTCCATGCTTAATCACGCATTCTTTGGCTTTCTCACAGATATCATCAACACTCAAAGAGGCAGTCTCATCGATATGTAAAGGCGAATCAACCACTTGGGATATTTGTTTATCCAGTCTTTCCCAATCATGCTGGTCAAATGTAGCATTCAAAATCTTAGTAAAGGAAATATCACAATGATTAGCTATGATTCTATGAGCGCATCTAGCAGCATTGGATTCCATGGAAAAGAGCAACGTCGGGACATGCTGCTCAACAGCGATATTGTTGATCAATGACATTGCGAATGCGGTCTTTCCCATTGACGGTCTTCCTCCAATGGTATAGACATCACCTTCTTTAAAGCCACTCAAAACATTGTCAAGTCGTTTAAAACCTGTACTAATTCCGTCTAGTCCGTCCGTTTGAGCTGCGACATGTTGAACTTTCTGCAAGACGCGTCTTGTGACATCGTTAATACCTTTGAGGTTGGGTATCAATTCTTCATTTATCTGTTCCATATTATCTGTTTTTATTGAAATATGGTGCAAAGTTATAACATTAAATCCAGCCCAACAAGGATTTTCCGTTCACAAGGCTTGTGTTAACATTTGGCTTTTAACACTTCACTAACCAACACTTAGCCTGGTTTCGTATATCGTTCCACTTCGGAATACCCTGTAGTCCACATCAGTCAATGTCATTGAGGATGCCGGAACACTGATTGTTTCGAGTAATTTGTGAAGCGTAGGCAACTGAACGCGAGGATCTTTTACCCTGCCCAATGTGACATGCAGGCGGAATTCAGAGTTCATCACACATCCTGCAGTTTTTAAGTCAGAACGAATAGCCTGAACCAACGACATAAAAGACTGAGGGATATCTGTTGCAGTGAGATAGATAACGTGCATTCCCGACATAGCGGTAAAAGCATCCAACTTGTCAAAAGTCAGTGTTGGAGCAGCAAATGTGCGAAGATGTTTCTCCAGCAGTGGGCGAAAATCGACACCAATTGGCGTGTCATCGATAAATGCCATTGTGATATGATAGTATCCCATCTGCCATTTCACATCGATTTTTTTGCAGATATTTCTCAGTTCCTCAAACCAAGCAACATCATTCCTTAACGGAACTTGTATCTCCAAGTAAGTCTTCATATTCAAACTATTTTCTGGCAAAGCAATAAATTTGATCTAATCCCAATCATTAATGTCTGCGTGGTCTTTTACTTGTTTTGCAATATCTTCCGACAGATGGGGAAAGAATGTCATTCCTGTAATGCGTTCTACCTGCCTGATAGTATTGACGTATTTATCCTTTTTTCTATTCCCTTCAGTATTTCGGCAGATAAAGCCAATACCTTTTGGCGCGTCACCAAGACAAAGAACCACTTTGAAAAATGCCTCCGGAACAGGAATCCGATTAGGTCCGATTAGCTCATGTTCTTGCCTAAGGAATATAGGGCCACAGACAATATAGACATCACCAAATCTCTCTGCCCATCGACGGCAAGCAATTTCTATCTCATTCCAGTCACCACTATTCAGCCGTGGGTGCTGCGGACAGACATTAGAATATAGGAATGTCTCGTACATGGCATCACGGCTCCACTTGTTGTCTCCTGCTGGGCACATGTGGCCACGAGACCATCCACTCCCTTTATAGTCATAGTTGTTGACTCTTGGCTTCGGAACCTGAGAATCTTCATGCCAAGCATTGCTGGCACGTCTGATATTACCTTGCACATGTTCCTTCGTCAAGTGCCAAGCAACCCAGTTTGGCTGTTTAGTGTTTTTATTATATGAAGAGGTATAACCTGTTCTATGTAGAATGATCTCTGTAGTACCTGCAGGAGAAATTGGCAGGTCAGAATCATCTTTTGAACCAGAAAACATTGATATGCATGTGCCGAAAGCCGCTACGACACATAATGCCAGGAATACGAATACAAAATATCTGTTCCTTGTCATCTTCATAGTTTTTCCAATTCCTCTAATAATATATCCACACCTTCTACAGCAGTCGCTTGAATATGTTTGAATCTTGCAGGCAGTTTACCTTCCATACTTGATGGATCAATCAAGAACTTAGGCACTTCTGGATGAGCATAATCAACAAGTCCTGCGGCGGGATATACCACAAGAGAAGTTCCGATTACAACGAATATATCCGCATACTCCACTAGGCGAATGGCTTCTGACATAGTATTCAGGTATTCACCGAACCATACAATATATGGCCGGAGCTGGGAACCATCTGCAGCTTTGTCACCAATACGAATTGGGGTATCAAGAGGATATTCCTTTATACAGTTGGTGTCCTCTCGATTTCTAGATGACGTGACTTTCACCAGTTCACCATGCAGGTGAACGACGCGACTACTACCAGCTCTTTCATGAAGATTGTCAACGTTCTGAGTGACAATTGTCACATCATGACTCTTTTCTAACTCTGCCAAGACATAATGGGCATGATTTGGCTGAACTTCAAGGAGATTCTTACGTCTGGCATTGTAGAATTCAAGTACAGCTTCTGGATTTTCTTCAAAACCTGCAACACTTGCCAATTTCTTAGCATCGTATCTCTTCCACATTCCGTTACTGTCTCGAAATGTGGGGATTCCGCTTTCTGCACTGATACCAGCACCTGTAAATACTACAATATTTTGTCTTACCATTTTTTATTCCTTATTAATCAAGATTCCAAATTGCTTCCATTTCACCACCTAACGCATCATACATTGCCTCTTCGTGTGTGTAATGATCCCATTCGTTATAATCATCCTCCGGTTCCTCATCTTCTTCAAGATCTTCAAGATTTGGTAAATCGGGATTATAAGGAAAAAAATCCAGTATTGAATGTGCTATTCTAACCTTTTCATTATAGCATATAATAGAGTTACACTCTTTATCAAACAATTCTCCATCTTGGAAAAACGTTACCATCTCATCATAAGACTTCCCTGTGAACAGGTTTATACCCGTAGGGTGTATAGAGTCTTCTTTTTTTATTTGGCTTCTAACCTTAATGAGAAGACAATCATATAAAGTTTTATCTTCTGTTGAGGATTCTGATTTCTTAATGGCTAACGTGTATCCATTTTGTGGAGTGGCTATATATTTGTATTCGAAAGGCAGTTTAAGTTTAGAAAACAGAATAGCCCCAACATTCCCCTTTAAATCAACTAAGAATGCCAGTCCATTCTCGTGTACAAAAAAGTCACGATATAGACTTTTTGAAATAGCGATCTTACGAATAGCTATTCTAAAATATAAGTTTTCTTCGTAATCATAAAGTATCGTGTAAGCTTTGTGATCAGTTTTCCTAACCTTACTTATTTCATATAAAAGCCGTCCTTTCTTATTGTACACGTCCATCTGGTATCTTTCCCTTCGAGCAACCAGGAACCGTCCAAAATCATATACTCTCTTGTATTCAAATGGGACTAGAAGCTGATGAGCCATATTAACACATCCCCAAGAATCGGGATTGTTGTAATCTTCAATCCTTCGAACAAAAGCAATATCTTCGTCCTCACAGAAATAGACTTTCCCGTATAATTTACGAGGGCCGTATCTTGTACAGAGATACTTCTCTATAAACTCTTGATGTTTAGTTATTAGTTTTTTGGCTCTTCTCATACCTGTCACTATACAATTTACCAATCGCTTAATCCGTATTCAAATTTATCATACAAGTTCTCTTCCTCCTTTTTGGTCTGGTACTGAGATCTTGGAGAACTAGTTCGACTCGACCATGAATCATGAGCTGTTACCCATCCTTTTGAAGAACTAAACATTGCCTCTGAAGAATATTTAGGAGTTTTTTTCTTGTTTGCCTTCTCCTTCTTTCTTGTCATATGGTCAGTAAAGGCAATCTTAAATGTCGGATAATCTAGACCCTCAACAGGAATTGTGCTTATATTCTTAATTGGACACTTCAGTTCTCTTATTATCTGGAACAAGATAGGATATATTGCACTAGAGTAGTTGTATTTTAATGCAGTTTTTTTATTTGCCTTAATATCAGTTTCCTGAATCTGTTTCCACCCTAGTTGCCTACAAACAGTTGGGTCTCCAGAAATCTTCACCAATATATATAGTGCACATATTGTGTTAGCCGTGAATAGGATTTCAAGAGCTTCAGGCAAGTCAATAGAGTAAGTCTTAAAGAAGTCAAAGTATTGTTGTGAAGATGTGAAGCTGCGAGAACTTTCTATAGCTTCACTTAACGATTTGACAAAATTTATATTTGCTGCTTCAGGAGTATTTGTAGAAGGACTTGATTCCTTACTAGTTTCTTCAACTATCTTTGGTTCTTCTAATGGTAATGACACAGGGTTGGAATCTGTCTTTTTTTCTGTCTGATATTTGTCACTAGAGACTTGAATATCTACAGCATTGTCATCAATTCGGACTTCATATAAGCTAGCACCAGATGTGTATACATTGGCTAATTGGTGTGTAGTGACAAAGGTATTATCTTCCACATAATGGTTATTGCTAAACATGCTTTTTTCAATTTGGTCAGAATTGAGCACCGTAACCGAGTGGATTTTTTTCTTTGCAATGCTACATAGTTTATTAATTTCTATAAGGTTCTCGTAACCATAGCTATCAGGATGCGGAAGAAGCACAAAAAGATAATCGCTAGCTCTGCTTATAGCTACGTTAATTATATTTTTGTTGTTAAGCATTATCCTGTCGGCTGCAACTTTTATACCAGTGGGTGGGTTAAATACTGTGATGATAATTTCGCATTGATCACCTTGAAAACCATGAATTGTACCAACTACCAACTCTACCTGTTCTGGTATATCAGTTCGTTGCTCAATCATTTTGTTGATTAGTTGGGCTTGTGGGGCATACGGGCAAATGACACCAATTCTGATTTGTTCTGTCTGCTGTCTGGCAATATATGCACACGTTTCAACAGCAAACAGAGCAGAATAGATGTGGACGTTACTACCTTGAAGTTTCTTGGCACCAAATATGCTATCAAATCTCTCAACCCTAAACGGAATAAACGTAACAGCTTTTGCAGGTATGGCTCCCATAGGCAATTTCTTTATCTGGCTCTCTGTACGCATATGCTTCAATTTGCCATCATAGCAATAATTACTATATAGTGTGCCTATAGATGGGATAGAACGATACTGAGTTCCAAGCTTTTCTACTGCAAATTGAATTGGCTGAGTCTGTGGGTTCTCGAAATTATTCAGTTCAACCATCGTGTATATATTCTCGCCAACCCAGCCTTTCTCTCTGACTATTGGAGCAATTTGTAATGGGTCACCTGCGATAATGAATTTCGACAATGGCTGTTTGTATATGGCATAGACGATCTGTACCAAAGGAATCATAGAAGCTTCATCGATAATAATGAAATCCCATTCAATATCTTTTAGAAGCCCACTTTCTTCAAATTGTGTAAATCCATCGTAGGGGAATCTGGCTATTGTCGAGACTATGCAACAGGTATTATGTTGCCACAGGTCACTCGTCCTATCAATTAACACACCTGAGTTCTCGATAGATTCTTCTCCTGTAGCGACGAAACGCCCAAGCCAAGAATATCCTTCTTCAGAAATATCTATAAGTTTCTTTGTTAGTACGTCACAAGCTTTGTTTGTAGGGGCCAACACAAGTATCTTGCAATCTTCTCTAGTCATTTTATTTTTGATGATTTCAGCAAGCCTTGTTGTTTTTCCCGTACCCGGTGGACCAAAAACGAAACTGATATTATCGGATAAATTATCTTTAAAATTATAGTCATCTTCAAAAGGCAATGCATTGAAAGCGTTCCTTAGTCGATTCATTATCTCCACAGGGCTCGTCATTTCAATTACAGCTTTTGTACATTTACTCCAGTCTATCTTATCAATCAGGGCTATGTCGCTTGATTTTGCTTTAACACGTAGCGTAAAGTCCTTGACGTTAGCCACTTCGAAGGTAAAACTAACATCGTCCCTGTTGAAAAAGGTGAATTTAACGGTCAGCCCACCCAGTTCTTCTATCCATATGGGGATGTTTCTTGACGGATTACTCAAAACATAGATCTTTTCAGAACCTATTTCTTTCCTAAACCTTTCAAAAACTATTCTTACACCATTTCTGCTTCCTTCGTTTTCTGACGAAGAACCGCTATATTCGAGTTCCAAAAGTGTATCAAACCATCTTTTTGAATATCTGGTCATGCTTTCAGCCTCTGCTCTTTTGTTCTCTTCTTCTATTCTTCTATTGGCTTCATCGGCCAATTTTTGCGTTATGTCATTTACTTTCTCTTCTGTACTTCGTTCCACATGAGGAGACTTTTTGTTGTAGTCCTTATCAGACGATGACATCTCATCTAAATCTGTTTTTCTCATTTTGTCACGAGAACCAGAGAATTGTTCTTGCTCGTTAGAGTTAGATGAGGTTTCTTTGTTATTATTTGAACTTGGTCTTTCTCGTTCTTGCTTTTCTTTCAATGCTTGAAGAGCTTCTTGCAGTTTTTCTTCCGTATCCAGCCCCAAAGCTGCAGCTTTCTTGCCAAGTTCATTTTGTTCGATTTGACGTTCAGAAGCGCCAAGTTCTTTTAAAGATTTTGTTTTTCGCTCAATTCCAAAGAATTTGATTAAGTTATAATCAATTTTGTATTCAGCTGCCTCCAGATCTTCTAAACTGATTTCACTTGGCTTGTATAATTTGTTATTCGATAATCTTATCCACGATTTATTGAACAAATTGTTGTATAGAGTGGAAAAAATACGTTTGTGATATACAGAATAGTACTGATAACTACAATTAACTTCTCTCAGTTTTTCCAGATTGTAACAATCTGATAACCAAATCCACATACTTTTAGAGGAATCTATGTTTTGTGGATTCCAGTTTGCGAATCCGGCAATTCTTATATCCTCTATTTGACACCATGTATACTTTGTAATGCCATAATATGACCTCTCTTCATAAGATAATGTATACCTTGTGAAATGAGAGATTCTAGGATAACTGGCAACTCCTAACAAATATATAAACTCTTTAAACTCTTGAATAGAGTATTTATCTATAAATTGTTTATAATCCGTATAACAAACGTAATTCTCTCGGTCGCCAAAAAACGATTTTAACTCTATTGTATTGTCATAAAGATCTTCTGCCAAATAGCAGCTGTCATCTTCTGACATTATTACAAATGCCTTGCTTAAGATTTCAATTTTGTTGTTTTTCTCAGTAGCATTGTTTATTTTTGCAAGATAGTTATAAACTATTTCTACATCATCATTCAGTTCTTCTTTGTTCAGTTCATCATCTTCTTGATGTCTCTTAAGGATTACACTTTGAATATAGTCCCAGGTGTCGGGTTCTTTTAATCCTAAGTCCTCCAAAAATCTTACACATTCTTTATCTTTTGAATATTCCGCCGATACAAAGTTGTACCCATCCACATCAGTTGCCAATGGTAAGTAAACATTCAATGCACCCGATTTCAAATATGGTGCAATCCATGTATTGTTGCTCGTTAGAATAATTGGACTCAGACAAAATGGAGTTTCTGATATGTTCTTTTTTGAATTTGCAGGCCGTTTATAAGTGTTGACTTGCTCACTTCTCAAATGAGCATAGAGTCGCTTTGCCCAACTGAAACCTTGCTTCTCCATAAATTCTGGGGTAATGTCAGTTGAAAACAACTTTGCATCGTATTCTCCGATCTCTAATTCCTCCAGAATCTCTTTTACGTAGTTCTGATTGTATATCTTTTGAGTTTCTTCTCTTAGGAAGACCCAGTTGCAATCCTCGCTTTCTTCATCATTTTCACGAAGTTGCTGAAGTTGCTTGTCATTAATGACATGCATCATAGATATGGGCCTACAAATCAGAGCACCTTCGCAATCTATGTATTTATTTCCTCTTCCAAGAAGTAATTTATTCTCTTGTAATACAGAAATATAAGCATCTCTAAATGTATTGTCAGCATGGTAGTAAGAGTAGTCCTTTTTGGGTATTAAATTGAAGATATTCTCTGTTATTAGCAACTGTCCATTCTTTTTTCCATAATCACGTAATATTACAAGTGCTTCTGCAGCAAGTTCTGCCAAAAAAGATTTCAGTTGAGTATTAAGCGAATCTTCCTTTAACTGTTGTCGACTATCGACAAGAAGAAATGGCGCATGTACCACACAATGGAGATGGAAGGATTCTGCTGTTGGGAAAAAGCAGAAGACCTTTCCTTTTACTTCGTCATCGATTTCTCCGTTTTTTTTCAGGAAGTATCCAACAGACATGTACTGCTTGTAGGTTTTCCCATCTTCGTCGGTTACGTCTACGTCCTCAGTAAACATGTGCATTTTTTGTTTAAGTCCCGCATTAAGAATTGAGATTAAATCATGCGTTATGTTTCCATGTTTCTTGGATTCGATGATTTCCTTTTTATATATAATGTCTTCTGAATGAGGTATCTCAATAATTACCTGTTTTAGATGACGAAGAAATAAAATGGGGTTATCAAGATTCTTCAGTCTTTCAATAATCTCAACATACGATGCCTTTGGAGTTGAAAAAGGAAATACAAACAATGTTTCTCCTTCTTTTCTGCCTTCGAAGTCATTGTTGAGCGCTGTTGGTATGATGAACTGTTCAATTTTAAACCAAAACTTATCATCATATATGTGTGGTTCCTGAGTATATTGGAATACAGCTTTAAAACCAACTCCAAATTTTCCTATGGTATTTCCTTTCTTTTCGTCTTTTGTTGAATTACCAACTCCCGTAATAGCATTAATATGTCCTTTGTTCTTTGTTTCATTGACAGCAGAGATCGTGAAATGAACAGCGCCATTATGCCTAAAAACAAGTCTATCCCTCTCCAATTGAAATCTTGCCTCCGTTGCTTGTGCGTCGTCAGCATTTTGCAATAACTCATAGACGAAATGAGCTTTTTCTTTATACTTGTCCACGACTCCAGACCAGATTCCTCTGTAATCTGGTTTGTTAAATGTTCTGGCATCTTGTTCTCTTTCTATGTGTAAAGCATCGAACAATTCCAGTTCTTTTTTACTGAGGTTAGTATTCATATAACACTATTTTAGAGGCAAAGTTACTTATCTTCTGTGCATTCTATCTGCACAACAAAGAAAAAATGAGTAGTTGACTCAAATAATTCTTGTTTACATGGGCAAAGTTACAAAAAATATATGGAAAAATTGACCATAATCACATTTTTTTGATGAAATAGCCCTCATTTTCAATAACTCAGATTGAAATTTAGGTCAGAAATAGAATAAAGAGAGCAGTTGATCTTTTAACAACTGCCCTCCGACTTTCGTGGGTAAATAATAGCATTGCTAGTTATTCGGTGAGTCCAGAAACGCTCGGTCTTCAGATATAGTACCATCAGAATAAGCAGTCAACGCCCACGCTTTTTAGCAAAAGAGCAGAGTTTCACAACTCCGTATATCCTTAATTATCCATGATAGACATCACCGCTGCCCGTTGACACCATACCTGTAATACTGTTTGCATGAACATCACCACTGCCAGTATTGACATTCACAGCATTGTTACATTCGACATCACCACTGCCTGTTCTTACGTTTTGAACGTCACCATTGACCGTAACATCGCCAGATGTGGTGGCAAGGTTCTGAACATTGCCAGTGATCTCTATCTTCGATACATTGTATTCGTCGTAGCTTCCACCATAGGTTTCTAGATCAATAGGTTTCCCATCAACATACCAGATTCCATCGTATTTCTCAATCTTGTCACCACTGAAGGAGTACTTCTTGCCCCCTCTGTTGATGGTAACACTTCCACTTGTAATAACTGTTCGTCTGCCAGAATTACTACTTCCGCTGCTTTTGCGACTGCTTCCACTGGCACTCCCATGCACAGAACCAGAATTGAACGTAACTGTTTCTCCAGGGCCTACGCTGTCAATTATCTGACCTACGCCAGTCCACTCAGGATGTTCGCGCTTATATTGCTTCACTTCATCCCAAGAATTAAAACTCTTTCCTCCAATATTGATATTGGTAAAGCGTCTTTTGCTTCCACTTTCATGGGAGCTATGGCGACCACCAAAGTCCTTAAGAGTGTCAATGCTGCTAAAGTTGTTCACAATAATCTTGTCAGCAACCTCTACGCCTTCCATTTCTTCCGGATGGTTGCGCTTATATTCTATCAATTCTTCGATAGAGTTAAATGTCTTGCCATTATAATTTATTGTCATATTTCTGTATGTTTGTATTTATGTGAATATTTCTGCTACAAACCGCACTATCTTCTCAGACAGTGCGGGGTAATCGTTGGGTGTATTGTACCGATCCTTAGAGTTCATAGTCCACCAAACTAACTATTCGAGTCTCTTGGGAATGGAAATACATCCGCAAAGATAGCAAATTAATCCGAAAAATCCATAAAAATCCATTGAAAATTGGCTTAAAAGTCTTTTTTTTGACATAAAGAACGTTATTTTTCCAATTTTAGAATGATTATTCCAAAATATTAGCTATCTTTGCAACTATATTATTAATAAGGTGAAATATGGAGAATAAAGATTTGAATCGACTAAAAGTTGTGCTCGCCGACAAGAAGCGAACCAACAAGTGGTTAGCCGAGCAGTTGGGTAAAGACCCAGCTACTATCTCCAAGTGGTGTACCAATTCGGCTCAGCCAAATTTGGAAAACCTTGTGGAGATATCCAAAGTGCTGGAAGTTGACTTAAACGAACTGATCAGAAAGTAACCTAAATGACCAAGAACTAAAATGCCTACAAACAAGAACGCCTACATCCGTTATCAAGCTCTTGACAAGTGCTTCCGAGACAGACTTCATCGGTATTACATCGATGACCTGATTGACAAGTGCGAAGATGCCTTGTTGTACTATAATGGCGTTGGTGGTGTAAGTCGCCGCCAGATCTTTGAAGACATTAAGTTTATGGAAAGCGACACGGGTTGGAGTATTCCTTTGGAACGTCGTAAGGACGGAAAGAAGGTCTATTATAGGTACAAAGACTCGAACTTCTCTATCAACAAACAACCGATAACCGATGAAGAAGCCCAGCAGCTACGTACAGTGATTCTGACGCTGAGCCGCTTCCGAGGCTTCCCAAGCAACGAATGGGTTGAGGATGTAATCTCAAATCTGGAGTGGCGTTTCCATCTGAGAGGTGATGGTAATAACATTATCGGATTTGAACAGAATGACAAGCTTCGTGGTTTGGGATGGCTATCTATGTGTATTGATGCCATCTCTAACCATCAGGCAATTCGTATTATTTACAGGAATTATAAGAATAGAGACAGGGAAATCAGAATGGTTGCACATCCATGGTATGTTAAGCAGTATAACAACCGCTGGTTCCTTTTTGCCTACGATAGTGAGTACTCATGCATCAACAACTTTGCTCTTGACCGAATTATTTCATTGGAGGTGGCCGAGGATGTTGTTTACATATCTAATCAGAATACCGATTTTGAGTACTATTTCGATGATGTCATTGGAGTGACAATCCCTAAGGCAGATGTCAAGAAACAGAAGATTACTCTCCAATTCTCAAAGTCACAGTTCCCGTATGTGGCATCTAAGCCGATGCACCATTCTCAGGAGATTGTGAACGAGGAAGAGGGAATCATAACCATAGAAGTCAGGCCGACTTACGAGCTGGAACAGCAGATTTTGTCTTTTGGTCCAGACGTAGAAGTGCTGTCACCAGACAGTTATAGAGAGTATATAAAGGAGAAAATATTTAATAATTATAAAAAATATCTTCCTGTGCAGAAAGACTGCACCGATGAGGACTATCTTTGTCGCATGGAAGAACAAGATAAGTAATATGAGTAAAATAAAAAGTCCATATACAGCAGCAATCACGGGTGGAGGATTTCTTTTTGAGGAAACCAACATCCTTCTTCCACTTTTGCAGTCAGATGACAGGGTGGCTCTTCTCAAAGATGAGAGAGTCAATAATCGTCTGCTTAAAATAAATGCAGAATCATCCCGATATAACGCAATTGTAGAAATAGCCAGACGTTATGATGCCATGCCATCCGCTTTTTGGTCAGATTATCAGGCCATGAGCGCGGATGACCAACAGGTGGCTTTGTTCTTCGTTATTCTGAAGACCTATAAGATTTGTTTCGACTTCCACATCAATGTAACCATGCGAAAGTGGAATAGCATTAGTAAATCTGTCGTATTTGATGACGTTGAAATGGAATTCAATGAAGTGTCAGCTCGTGATGAGTTTGTAGACTCATGGAGTGACAAAACCAAGCATAAAGTTGCAGGAGCATATTTGACTATTCTCCGAAAGGTTGGCATTCTCGATCAAGAAGACCAGCTGCATTCTCTCTCTGCAAGCAATTTCGATTACTACATCACCATCGGCGAACAGTGGTTTCTCGAAGCCTGTCTGTTGCAGCCGTACCAGATAGATAACATCAAAAAGCGACTCGTATGACAATTAAGGAACTCGATGATAAGCTGAACAGTCCTGGTTTCCAAGACCCGGAAAATGGTGACCTGTTCTACAACTTCTTTATCTACCAGTACCCGGCAGAGAAGGAGTATGACATTCGTAACCAGATACAGGAGTTTAAGGCAAACCTCATTCGTCCTATAAACTATGTGGACGTTCTTTGCTTGAACCTCTTTGAGGAATTCTGCAATTTCCTCGACCAGAAGAAATTCCTGAAGCACCCGAGTATGCTAAAATACCAACTGGAGAAAGAACAGGCTGATCCTTCTAAGGCACAGAATACCCAAGACACGCTGACACGTAATGCTCACAGCCCTGAGTTTGTGCAGTTCTTACATCAGCGCATCCTCGACCATGTGAATATTGAGGACAAGTATCGTCGTCCCTACATCTTTTTCTATGGCGTAGGCAGTATGTTTCCTTACCTTCGTGTGAATGAGTTGCTGGCTCTCTATGAAGATTGTAATGATACAAGCCGTTATAAGATTATAGTTTTCTATCCTGGTCATCGGGAAAACAACTCTTTCCGTCTCTTCGGAACCCTTCCCGACAACCATACTTATCGTGCAACCCTACTAATCAATGAGTAATATGAAACTGAGTGAGTTATACAAGAAGCCGATTGGCCGTGCAGTTAATCCTGCCGTAAGTGCAACCAAGTTTGATCCTGAGACAGAGAAGATCGAAATTGA
>JAEEGG010014125.1_pt1 | contig 16959 bp, 14 predicted proteins | sample 9134161 | NCBI WGS metagenome assembly JAEEGG01 (sample SAMN16246543, study PRJNA631951) | gut metagenome | biome: gut microbiome; feature: rumen; material: CR-attached | host: Bos | place: Iran: Karaj | collected 2018-10 | reverse complement strand
TATTATTCGCATTAGCATTGATTGTCACATTGAGTCTTACAGCAGGCGCTCAAACTAGCGACGCTTTTGTCAACGATTGGGAAAACATTTCTCGAATCAGCGAACCTGGAGTCTTTGGCCTGTTGATGCCGAACACGATTATAGGCGACACCAGCAACTCTCCGGCGCCACTAGGCAGCGGACTTCTTGTGCTGACAGCGCTGGGGGCTGGTTACACAGTCGCTAAAAGACGCAAAAACAATTAATGATGACGGAATTTCATTTCGATTTTTCGTTCCCAGACGAGAAGAAGTGACATCGCCCATCTTGACAAAAGCATCCACAGGAAACTGCCTCCCATAGCGGTGAAAAGCAGCAAATCCTCGAGGTTGCTATGAGATACCCCGATATGGTGATTTAAGATATCGTTTTCTTCTTTTGTAGTGCTTCCGCTCTCTGTCTCGTCAATCATGACTGCGGCTCCGTAGGCGAGGCCGAGGGTGTTGGCGACAAGCCATAAAAAGGCCGTACGAGGCGGCAGACCGAAGAACACCATCACCGGTTTCAAGAAGTTAGCTATGTGCTCGATTATGCCAAATTCATTGAGAATGCGCTGCAAAAGCGTCAGGGCATAGACCAGCACCACCATCAGTCCGACGGTGCGTACAGTACGCAGAGCCCAGCTTTTCAGCATTACCATAAACGTTACATTCTCTGCCGTTACGAGATGAGATTCCCTCGAGACAAACTCACCGGGCATTATCTTATTTAAGACAAAAGCCAAAATGAAAGCCGATAAAGTCCTTATGACCACTATCCTGAGGGCAGAAGAGCCTGTTTTGGCCTGTACGGTGGTCTCTACGATCATATTATGCGAGCAGAGTACCATAACAGCCAAAATCGTTGCGGCTCGCATATCGAGGCTTAAAGTGCTCATAACGGCCATGGCAGTGTAGCAGTTCACGAAATAGCCCGAGACGTAGGCGAGGGCTGCCTCTCCCGGAAGTCCGAAACTTGAGAACAATGGGGTTAACTGCTCTGAAATCCAGGCAATGACGCCGAAATATTGCAACAGCATTATTCCAAACGACACGCTGACCATTATTTTGACTAGCCACCAAATGGTCTTCAGCGCGCTTGGAGTGGCAGAGCGCACACAGGATAGTATGCGCTCTGTGAATTTTTGACCTTCTGCCATCTTACTCAGCGATTGTCATCTCGTCGATGAGGCGTGTGCAGCCGGCGTATTTATCGATGAGGAACAGCACGTAACGGATGTCGACGCTGATGTTCTTGCAAATCGACGGGTCGTAGACCAGGTCGCTCATGGTGCCTTCCCAGGTGCGGTCGAAGTTGAGGCCGAGCAACTGTCCTTCAGCATTGAGTATAGGGCTGCCGCTGTTGCCGCCTGTAGTATGGTTGCCGGCTATGAATGCCACATGCATGCTGCCGTCCTTATCTGCATAACGGCCATAGTCCTTGGCATCGTAAAGCTCATGCAATCTGTCGGTTACAACGTAATCGTAGATGTCAGGATTCTCCTTCTGCATTATGCCGTCGAGAGTGGTGAAATGACGGTAGGTGACAGCGTCTTTCGGTTTGAAACCGCCCACCTTGCCGTAAGTTACGCGGAGGGTGAAGTTGGCGTCAGGGTAGAGGTTGCGCTCAGGATAGACCTCAGGAATCATCTTCATCTGGCCTTCCATGTAGACACGGCGCAGATTGTTGATGCGGTCATTGCATTCCTTTGATTTATCTTTCACGTTATCTCTATAGAATTCATACATGCTGTTATATGCAACGATTGCTGGGTCTTTCATAAGTTTCTTGGCCTTTGCGGGCTTGAATCCGTCAAGCAGTTTGTTGACATTTTCTTCAGAAGTGAATATTGATTTCTTGAAGAGGTAATCGACGTAGGCTTTCACATCGCCTTTGTATTTCTTGTCGATTTCATTCAAAATCTCTGGACGGAAATCCTCTGGCTGAGCGGCACGGTATGCCTCGAGCATTGTCACCGCAACCTCCTCGTCGATAGGTTGATAATAATCTTTGAAAAATGCCTTTGTTTCTGCTTTTAAAGAACTGATAATGTTGTCAATTTCTTCTTGAGGAGTGTCTTTTGTCACTTCACCAAGTTCGGCAAAACTGGCGGCATAGCTAATAAGTTCAATAGAGAAGCCGGCTTCGGTCATGTAGGTCGTAGCCATGCGATATTTCTCATATTCCTCGTAAACAGGGGTGAAGTCACGCAGGGCGTGCATGTATTTCATGCGGTTGCGGGCCTGCATGCACCAGTCGTTGTAAGCCGTTTCAAATGCGCGTTTCTTTTCTATTCCCTTGAAACTGCGGATGCCTTCTATGACGCCCATCCATTTCTTCCAACCATTGCCCAAGCCGGCATGCTTGGAAGCATACTGAATTCTCACTTTGGCGTCTTTTTCCTGATATTTGTTGTAGATGTCGAGAATCTGGGTGCGAAGGTCGACAACCACAGGGTAAATCACGTTAGCCTCTTGATTCACAGCCACTGATGGCAGATACTCGTTGGTGCGGGCCGGATAGCCGAACACAAAGGTGAAGTCGTCTTTTTCGACACCTTTCAGAGAGATTGTGAAGTGGTAGTCTGGCTTGTAAGGAACATTATCCTCGCTATATTCAGCCGGCTTGCCGTCTTTGTCAACATATACTCTGAATATTGAGAAGTCGCCAGTGTGACGTGGCCATACCCAGTTGTCGGTGTCGCCGCCGAACTTGCCTATATTTGAAGGCGGAGCGCCAACCATGCGGATGTCTTTGAATATCTCGTTGTACATCAGAAAATACTGGTTTCCCTGATAGAAAGACTCCACTGTCACCTTGTATTCAGTGGTTTTTTCAGTCTCTTCAACAAGCTTTTTGATGTTCTCCTTGACCAACTGTGCGCGTTCCTCGTCGGTGGTCTGGTCTGTCACGCCTTCCAGAACTTTATCTGTGACATCGACCATGTTTTTCAGCATGGTGACTGTCAGGCCGGGGCAGGGGAGTTCCTCTTCCATAGTCATGGCCCAGAAACCGTCGGTGAGGTAGTCGTGCTCCACAGTCGAGTGACGCTGAATCCAGCCGTAGCCGCAGTGGTGGTTGGTAAGCAGCAGTCCCTGGTCGCTGACTATTTCGCCAGTGCAGCCGCCTCCGAAGAGCACCACGGCGTCCTTCATTGAACTGTGATTGATTGAATAGATGTCGTCGGCAGTGATTTTCATGCCCATAGCCTGCATCTCAGCCTCATTTCTCTGAAGCAAGGCAGGAATCCACATACCCTCGTCAGCACGAAGAATTCCACCGAAAATGATAACCGTAATAATTGTCGATAATGTTCTTTTCATATAATAAACTTTTAAACTATTAAACTTTCAACTTAAAAACTACTCTAAACTCTACACTCTAAACTCTACACTCTTAATCATGATGATAAGATTCACCTTTTAATATTGTAAACGCCCGATACAGCTGTTCAGTGAACACCAACCGCACCATTTGATGCGAGAAAGTCATCTCCGAGAGACTGATTTTAGCGTTGGCCTTGTCGTAAACCTCCTGCGAGAAGCCGTAAGGTCCGCCTATGACGAAAATCAGGCGCTTGCAGCCTGTATTCATCTGACGCTCAATCCATTGCGAAAAACCCCTTGAAGAGAATGTCTTGCCGTTTTCATCCAAAAGTATCAGTTCGTCGCCCGCAGTAAGCTGTGCCAAAATCAGCTCGCCTTCCTGCTTTTTCTGCTGTGCCTCGGAGAGAGTCTTGCGGTTCTTGATGTCAGGAATCACTTTCATCTCGAACTGTACGTAATGCTCCAACCTACTGATATACTTCGATATACCAGTTTCGAGATATGCCTCGTCGGTTTTTCCTATGGCCAGCAGCACGATTTTCACCTCGCAAAAATAATCAAAAAATCAGTTACTTGCGCAGGCAACTGTAGCCACGCTGATTTTTATTCCTTCCACCTGCATCAGGGCTTTGCCGGCCGACATCAGGGTGGCACCTGTGGTAATCACGTCGTCAACCAGCAAAACGTGTTTGTTTTTAAGCCTTTCCGGGCTTTTTAAGATGAAGATATTTTCGACATTATTCCACCTATCTTCACGGGTCATTTTTGTCTGAGTCGCGGTGAAAATGGCCCTAAACATGATTTTTTCGTCTACATGTATGTCGGTTGTCTGTGAAATCCCTTCCGCTATGACAGCGCTTTGATTATAACCTCTGATTTTTTCTTTTTTGGGATGAAGAGGAATGGGTATAATAACATCAATACCTTGATAATCAGGTGCTTGTACCAGACTTTTCCCGATTTCACGGCCTAAGAACAGACCGTTTTCACGGCTGCCGTGATACTTCAATCCGTGAATCAGCTGCTGCACCTTTCCGCTTTTGCTGAAGAAAAACTCCGCCATCACCGCATTGAATGGCATCTGTCCGAAGAACATCTGCGCCAAAGGGTTGCCCGGATTGAGTTCGTAGCCGGTCTTTGGCAACAGAAAACGGCATGTGGTGCAGACGGTTTCCTCTCCTTCAAGCAGCAAATTCCCGCAGCCTGCACAGACGCGCGGATAAAAGAGATTAATAATGTGTTTGAATAGTTTCATAAAATGGTTTTTTGTAATGATTCAACCATTAGTTATTAGTATCTGACGCCTAATAGCTAATAGCTAATGGCTAACGGCTAATGGCTAACGGCTAATGGCTAATTTCAGCACTGCCGACTTCACCTCAATGCCTTCAAGTTTCCCGAGCTGTCCGGTGAGGGAGCCTATCTCGTCTGTGGTGCCTTCAACCACCAGGTTTATCAGGCTCATTCCCTCGTTGCGGGGCAGCCCCAGACGTCCGATTATTATTTTTGAATGCTTTGAGATAATCTCGTTGACATGCGGGGCTTCAGCGCGGTTCCCAATTCCTATTATTATTGTTCCAATCCTATTTTCCATCGGTTTTTTCCTTTACATTTCCCGTTTGATGAGAGTTTATGTATTCCCTCAAACTGATTCCATACTGTTCGCGGAACAGTTTCTGCAGGTTGTGCGGAGTCAACCCGACTTCCTTGGCCACATCTACAACTGTCATTTCAGGCTGTTCACGAAGCAGTGTGCAAGCCTTGGAGAGGCAGCTGCTGATTTTCTTATCGGTAGCATTGGCTACAGTTTGTGGTTTTTTGATGCTTTCGTCAATCATCTTAACCAATGCCAGATTCTTCTTCGACAGCTCCATTTTTTGGAAAACAGTATGATTGTAGAGAAGAATAGTTAGAACCAAAGCTACGAATATGACAATGATGATGATTTTCTGCATACGGTTTTGCATGGTAAACCTGTCAATGGCCATCTGCTGCTCCTGAGCACGATAGCGTGCGGCATATTCATGTGCCTTTCCTTCCAGAATTTCGCTGTTAAGCAACTTATTCAGTTCATAGGCACGGTTTGTGTATTCGTAAGCCTTACGATATTGACCACGCGCTTCAGCAGCAACAGAACGGTTGTGTAGTATAGTGGCATAATTTTCGTTGATAGTATCGCCTGCCATGTATTTTTCGGCTTCATCATAAACCGCCAGCATTTTATCGTAATCGCCCAATTTGCACCATGTTGTTGATATCATCATGCGACCATCGAAAGTCTGACCGTAACGGCTTTGTTCAAATAATTTTAGATAATGGCGAGCATTGTCGATATCATCAGTCTCAGCATAGGCTTTGGCCAAATATGCATAAGCTTTTACACGGTAAAAACTACAATAATCCGGCACATTGGCAGTGCTTGGCTCACGATACGAACCATCGTTATAATCGCTTGGATGCTGTTCGTAATCGTTAGTTTTTTCTATAATTTTTTCAGCAACAGGAATTACTGCTTCATACTGTCCAATCTGCTGCAATAAATCAACTTTGCGGCGCAGTGCAATTATGCAGGCGTCCATTTCGCTGAATTTGCGCGTATTGTCAAGTGCTTTTATCACATTGTCAATTGTTTTCAATCCCTCATCCTCACGACCAAGAAACGCCAGAACAACGCCAATCTCCGCTTCTGTACGCAAAGCCTCGACTTCATTGTCATATTTACGGCATAATTCAACCTTCTCTGTTGACCATTTAAGCCATTGTTCATAGTCTTGGTTTCTACGTGTAATGGCAATCAACAAATCAAGCACCGACTCTTTATTATCTGGGGTTTTGACATAATCACTATTCATCAGCGACCGACAAATTTTTTGTGCCGAATCCAAATGCATACCCTCAAGAGTCATTGTGAAAATCTTTGCACGAAAATAATCTGCCCGGTCGTGGGACATATTGCCCACAATTTCCGCCGAGTCGATGATTAACAGTGCCCTTGTAGGATTGTAGTCGTATATTTTCATCGCAGCCTTAGCGGTATAAAGTGTATCGGATAGATGCGGCGCACGCTTCATAGTCGTGCCTCCCGTGCAACTAGTCATAATAACCACAATGGATATCAGGAATAAATACAGCAATCGCTTCATATTCAAACAGTTTAAATATTAAAACGGTGCAAAAATAATAAAAAAGTTGAGACGCGCAATAGCACGTCTCAACTTTTTTTGTACATCCTCAGGGATTCAAACCCTCGCCAGTCTGAGGGCATTAGGCCCATGTTGGTTTATTATTTCGTCAAAACGATTTTCTTGTTCACAATCTTACCGCTCTCTGTCTCTCCCTGGATGATGTAGACACCGGTGTTGAGCTGGTTCAAATCATTGCACTGCATGACCTGTCCGTTGACGTTGAAGATACTCACCACGTTTACTATTTCTTCTTCATCTTCGAAAATTTCCTCTATGCCTACTACGCCTTGACCCATTTTGCCGTCAATGCCGAAGTTTTGGGCATAGATGTCGCCGTTGTCGTCATTAGCCCAAGCTATGATGTTTTGTCCATGGTGGAAGCCCGAAATGGTTTCGGCAAATTCTCTCATAATGAAAGATGAGCTCAGTTCAGTTTCCCACAATTCATTGCAGTTCATGTCATAGCCCTTTGCCTCAATGTGGCATCTTGGGTCGCCTTGTGTCCAGCTAACACCCAAGCCATAAGTTACGGCGAAACCACTGCCGTCTTCGAAGGCTGCGATGGTAGGACGATATATCTCTTTATCTTCTGGGTTGTCAAAAACCAGAACACCATCGTCCCAAACACGCTCGCCAGTTGATGTAAGGCGGTTCATGTACATTTGTTCTTCATGCTGAGCCTGATTGTTTTTAATGTATGTAAGGAGCAGGTCATGAGAGACGGGGTCAACTGAGACATAAGGTGATGTATAGTTGTGGTGATGGTCTGTAGAGTGTACTGTTGCGCCATACGGGTCGCTTATGGTGCTGTTTCCGTTAGCATCGTAATGGAACACATGTATGCTCATCACAGAGGTAATAGTATCGTTTGAAAACCAACTGTAGGTGTATGCACCGCCCAAACCGTCGGGTTCAACATAGTGGCAGTATGGAGTCACGCAATCAACCCTTGGCATCAGCATGATAGTAGGTGTGTTTTGTGTGCCATCTTTGGTATAGCCCGTGAGATAAAGTTCCTTGCTTCCCCAATTTGAATAGCCATTCGGGTCAATCCATACATTTTCGTAGGTCAGGAAAACGCTGTTGTCATCGCGAAGGACGAGCTTTCCGAACGTGGATTTTGTGGTATCGGTGGCCGGTTCGATGGTGATGAGAGGATTCAACGAGCCGTCAGCATTGATGTATTGCAGGTAAAGATTTAAGCTGTCACTGCCTAAAGCCCATGCGCCATTGTCTTTGCCAGCGATGATTTCGGCGCGGCTACCGCCTTTACCGCCGAAAAGCAAGACACCCTGTTCGCCCCAGGCATAGTTACCGTCTGTATTGATTTTCACAGCTACGGTTACTGTGTCGGCGGTTGAGAAACAGGCAATCAGGTCATGGTCGGGAGTGATGTCTATCGCGCGGCCATCCGAATGATCGAGAAATGCTAACTGTGTCATGCGGATACCATTGGGACCCCATTTTGGTGTGCCGTCAGCAGTGAGACGCTGAAATGTAGGTGCATAGCCGTTGCCACGCTGGAGCGAGCCCCAATGGAAATAGGTGTCGTTCGTCTCCACGTCTGTCACGGTTAAGATCTCTCCAGAAATTGTAGAGGAGCTTACATGGTCGCCAATAAGGTTGTTGTTGGCCGGGTCATCGGTCCACTGGGCTTGTAGCGCAAATGCTGCTACCATTGCCAGGAAAAGTAAAGATAATTTTCTCATAATAATGAATTTTTTTGTTAGTAATTAGTTTTCAAATGAAATATGTAATCAACTTAATTGATAACGGCACCGTCGTAAATCTGGTCGTCGTCCAACCAATCAATTTTCAGCAGGAACGGGAATGAGCCGTCGTCTTCGCCATAGTGGGTGTTGTCTTTGTAATAAAAGAGCTCATAATAGGTTATGAAAACCCATTCCGTGTGGGTGTCGTCAATCCAGTAGTGTGTAGTGAAACTGTCGGTGCCAGTGGCTTCCTTGAACACTTCCCCAAAAAGGTCCCAGTCGGCCTGCAACTCGTATCCGATGTTTTGGGCCGTGCTCATGGCAGGGCAGTATTTGGATTCCCTTATCCTTTCGTGCCGCCAATCCTCGCTTGTACCACTTTCATCCAAACAATCGTAGTAAGCGTATGTCAACGCACAGAACATGGGTTTAACGCCGTTGCCGGACTCACGCACGCACACCCAGTTGAGTGAACTGTCATCGCTCCATAACACGTCTTTTATCGAGATGTCCAGACTGTGGACGATGTCGAACTTGCTCCATTTCGGTCCGACAACGGTATTAGGCCAATCGGCGTTGTGGATGAAAGTGATTCTGTTGAAGTAAAGCAGGTGCGTTTCGTCGGATGCTGTCACCTCGGCGATGTCACTGCCGTCGTCAGCGGGTCTGAAGTAAACGATGCCTTGGGCGTTGCCGTCCACATCTGTGAGCGGGCAGATGAGTTCTCCTTGGTCTTCGCTTACCGTGACGTCGGGAGCTATCCAATAACGGAAAAACCGCTCCGCCTCGTCCAACGACTCAACGCCTATGAAAAGACGGGCGGTGTCGTCGGCATTCAGAGGTTCGCCAAAGGCACGGTACATGAAGTTGCCCAAGCTGTCGACGCTGACGATGCTGTTTTGGAAGTAACGGAGGTCGTCGAACATGGTGCCCTCGTGAGTCGAGGGCTGCTCAGGCTGCACCGGGTTTGAGTCCTTCTTACTGCATGACTGCATCAATGATGCAGTAACGGTCATCAAAACAATGAGGGATATATATCTAAGTGAGCGATTCATCATTTAAGATTCAAAGATTTAAAATTTAAGATTCAAAGATTTATTGAATGAGGCCGAGTCTGACGAGGGTGCGCTGGATGAGGCGGTCACCGTCGGGGCTATACACCGGCACGTTGCCGTTGGCTAAGTGGCCTGTAGGAAGCCCGTTCTGACTTTTGTCGTGATACTGCTGCAGCTCGTCGCGTTTCTGGAGTGTGGTGGCGCGGTCGATGATCTGGATTTTAGGCACGAAGCATTTGCTGTATAGCTGGGTGTTGCCATCCGACTCGAAGACCACGTTGACAGTGACCACAAACTCGGGAGCCTTGGGCATTTCGACGGCGCTTCCGTTGTAGGCGAGATAAATCTGCGGGTCAACCATCACCGACTTGTTGGCTGCGTCGGCATTATAGCCATAGTAACGGTAGTTGCCGCCGTTCTGCAGCACCACTTCACAGTTGTCGGGGGTCTCGAACTCTTCGTTGCCTGTGATGAGAAGGTCTTCACGGCTTGCCACGCGGAGGGTAGGCGACGAGTCGGGACCGAGACGCACAACACTGGTCGTGGTGTCGGAGTTTAGGGTAAACGTGGGGCGTTCATCAAAGGTGAGGAAGTCGCGGAACACGTCGGAGCTGCCCATTGGGCGACCTGTATAGATGCCGCAGGTGGTGGTCACCTTCACTTCTGTCACATCGGGGAACAGCCTTTGGTTGATGTTCACCTTGACGCTGTTAGGGTCGAAGAACCATAAAAAGCGCACTCCATAGTTTTGGAAGTCGCTGGCCGTATATCCGCTGCCATCGCCGTTGTCCAAAATGGTGAAGTGGTCGTAATCCGAAATCAGGTCGTCCTTGTCGATATACACCACCGGGTCCTCGGCGAGGCTCCAGATGCCGCGTCCCATGTGGCCATCGGCGCCGTTGGTGTTGTCGATGTTCTGTAGCGAGACATTAAAGATAGCCTGATCGATAGAAGTATAATAACTGATGGTGCCCGAAAGATCGAGCTGTGCGTCGAGTTTCATGTCAATCCTGCCTGGGATGTAATCGTATGATAACGGTTCTACCATGTGCTCGCCAACCATGTCAAGCAAGCTGGTGGCGATGCCGCCCGCGAGACCGCCATAGTATTTGAGAGGATTGAGATATTCGGCGATGCCTGTAGCCGATTTCATGGCATTGGCATACTCGACGGCTGTACCTATGTTGCTTGTTATATCACTCGTTATCTGCTTGAGTATTCCGCTGATGCCGCTCAAGGCGTTGCCGCCACCGTGCTGAACCATCTCCGGGTTATCGAAAGTGCCGCCGATATCACCCACCAATGTGCCGCGCAGTGTTATGTCCTCATTTTGTGAGACCACAGGAACGATAGTCATCTTGACGTCATCCTGCACATCACGCCATTGTGTGCCTCCTGGCACGTAACCTGTCATGTCAATATCGAAACAGTACCATCCCGACACAAGACCTGTGTTGGACTGCAAGTAAGGGGTGATCCATGTCTGGAACGACTGGGTCTGGGTCATTTCACGTCCTCCACCTCCAATGAAATTGGCATAGGGTTTCAGCGAAGAGCCCATCTGGTGCGTGGCAGGTATGCCATACTCAAGACTGCTGTAATAAGGGGCGTTGTTTTGCGAATCAGACCTGCCCATCCAAATACAATAAACCAACTCGTTGCCGTAGCCTTTAGGGTTCGGGATGTAGTGGTAAACGCGAAGGATACCTGTCCATTTGTTATAAAGTGCGAAATAGCAAATCTGCGGTGTTGCAGTGTTGTTTAGCGAACAGAATGCCATCTCCCATCCGTCAGATTTCTTGCACTGATGACGTACCTCATAAGGGATGTTGGTCTGGCTGTCGACCGCCCATGGGGTGCCCACAGGATACTCTTCGCAGTTCACTCTCACGGTGTCGCAGTTCTCCCAGTTGGTAATGAACTCCATGTTCTCGCCCAAATAGGCATCGCCATAGAGTTGGATGCCCTGGCGCACCAACACTTCGATTTCTTCTCCGCTTGACAAAGTGACATTGACAGTCGCTTCCACAACGCGGTCATACGTGTCTATATTACTCATCACAACCAGTGCAGGATGACCTTGTACCATTTCATTGGCAGCAGAAGCGGAGAACCACTCGGCCGAATAACTTACAGAGGCGATTGATGAGGTATGCTTTTCAAACACAATCATACCCCTCTCTTCAGCGCTGAGGATTATGAGCTCATATTTTACCTTTTTACCAGGTCTTATGTCAGAAGGTTTTTTCTTGCAAGCTGTCATTACCAGCATGCATGTCGTAACCACTAATACGACTACCAAAAGCGGTTTTTTAGCTTTCATATTTTTGTTATATATTAAGATTGCAAAAATACAAAAACGATCTATGCATAATATGCATAGAGTCATGAATAGACAAATTGTACGCTAAAAAGACAAAATGTATGGTGAAAAGACAAATTGTACGGTGCCTTATTCCTTAGTCTCGCAGAATTCTGAGGGAGATATTCCGAATTTTTCCTTGAAACTGCGACGGAAGGAGACCGTATTGGAAAAGCCGCTTGCCAAACACACCTGCTCCAAGCTCATTTCATGATTTTCGTTCATGAGGCGGACGGCATGGTTTAGACGAAGCTCGCGAACAAGGGTGGTGAGCCTTTCGTATTCGCTGCCATGCGAGAAGGCGGCACCGATGCGTTCTTTCGAGAGGCCAGTGCGGTCGATGAGCATCTGGCGGTCAAACAAAGGATTGAGATACAGCTTCTCGTTTTCGATTAGAGCGCAAAGGTAAGATGAAAGCTCGGCGTCTGAGAGTGTAGAGTTTAGAGTTGAGAATTTAGAGTTGTTTTGAAGTTGAGAGTTTTGAGTTGAAAGTTCTCTGTACTTTTCCTTGTATTCCACGGCATCTCTGATTTGTTGTGCAAGGATTCTGTTCTGCTTATTCGTCTTGCGCCACTGCCATAAGACATAAATGGCGAACAGAAGTATCAGGAGACTCACCAAACCTGTCACCTTGCGCGATTCTTCAGCCCGTCGTGCGGCATCACGCTGGCGCTCGGCCTCCATTTGCTGTTGCAGGGCGTTGTAGCGTGCGATGTGCTCTCTGGCAGTGGCCTCGCGCACAACGTCTTCTATCTGGCGGAAAGCCGAGAGCATATTGCCGTGCTCGCCCAATGATGCATAAGCCGCAGCGATAAAGTTCTGGGCCTGACTGCGGTAGAAACGGATATAGTCGATGCGTCTCTGGTCGGTTTTGGGTTCGCGGTGGCTGCCGTCGTGGTATTTTTCGGGGTTCGCCTCGTAGTCGTCGAGCCGCTCTATGATACGGCGTGCCAAAGGCAGCGTCTCGGCATAGCGGTCGTGCGAGCCGAGCATCGTAATCTTGCGTCGCGAGGCGACGATGAAAGCATCAAGTTCGTTAAATTTCCCTTTGTCACTGAGCAGAGCCAACACGCTGTCCACCTTCGCCATGCCTTCTTCTTCATGACCCATGGCATAAAGCGCGGCGCCAATCTCCGCCTCAGTGCGCAGAGCGTCGGTCTCGGCCTCGGGGCCAATCTGGTGGCACACATCGACCAGCTGTCGTGACCGTTGGAGCCATCCTAAGGTGTCGTTCTGCATACGCTCGGTGTAGGCCAGAATATCATACACATCGCGCAGTCTCATCAGGTTTGTCTTGATGTGGTCGTTGTTTAGCAGACGCAAGGCGATAGCCTGTGCTGAGTCCAAGCGGATGTTTGCCGGTCCGCCGAGCAGCGAGTCCATCTGTTCGTGCATCAGCGTCATACCATAGATACGTGCCCGACACTGTTCGGCCTGCACCTCATCTATATTTCCCACGATGAGCGCCGAGTCAATGATTTGCAACGCCTGTTCGGGCTGGTATCCATAGATGCTCATCGCCGCCCTCAGGGTGTGAATGGTGTCGGCAGGCTGTACAACACGGTTTCTCTCGCCGTTATCCGAAACGCCGCCACCTCCAGTGCAGGCCGTCATCACAACAGCCAAGAATAATAATATGTGTAATAGTTTATTTCCTTTGTCGTAGCTCATTCTGTATTATTTTGAGGCAAAAATACATTTTTTTCATAGTCAAATCATAAAAATTTAAAAAAATGATTCGGATTGCAGACGATTGTCTTGGAATTTATCCTTAGTTTTCATTCACTATATTAAAGATTCTGCAAAGATATTTTGACTATTTCATATAAACCACACACTTGTCGAAATCAAACACGGCGTCGGTTTTCTCGAAGAACTTCAGACCGATGTTGCCTGGCGTTGTGTTCAATGGCAGATTTGGGGTGATGGCGACTACAGCGTTAGGGAAAGTGATGCCGCCGAGCTGACATTGTTCGGCGATGATGTATTGCATCACCTGGCCGTTCGGAGCGACAGCCTCATGAAGCTCCATATCGGCATTGTCGGCAAGAAACTGCTGGACTTCCTCGGTCTGGTTAATGAGGAACAACAGCTCCGGATTGCCAAAGTCGATGAGGAAATTGCCGCTGAGCGTCCTTGTTTTTATCCCGTCGTCGATTGTCGCGCTAGTCTCGACAGCGAACATATCCATGTAAGTGTCGGTGTTCATGGTGCTTGTCGAATAGCTCGCTTTCTTTGTGCGAAGCGATTTCCTGCTGAGCATCTGCATTATTTTGTTTCCGAGGTCGAGATTGACGATACGGCTGCCGTTGTCGAGGTCGTTGTGCAGATACATCACCGGCACAGCCACTTCATAGTTTCCGTAGTCATAATTGGACAGCACATACACTTCGCCGACATAAGAGGTACTGTTACCTATTCGTACCGTTCCGTTGGCCTTGTGGGTGATCTTATACACGCGTCCGCCAAGGTTCAGTTTCTCTTTGTTAACGACGGTCAGTTCCATGTCCGACAAAACGCCACTGCTGAAAACGTAAGCCGAATCAGCCAGCAAGGCAGGTATGCCCGATTCCACTAGTATCGTGGCATCCGCTATGCCGTTGATGCTGGCATTGAACACATAGTGACCTCCCTGTTTGGTGAGATGGAAGGCTTCGCCTTCGGTTTTCTTTTCAGGGAACTCATTCTGCCCAAACAACGCTGAAATTGAACAGAATGACAGGGCCAATGCACCAATCAGTACCCAAACGACATTCCTTTTGGTCATTGTATTGTGGTTTTCATGATGCTTTGAGCGCAGCTAACCTGCTTTTAAGCAGTGGAATACCTTTTTCTACCCACCACAGGTTATCAACGCCGCCGGAACTCATTCCTCCATGAGCGAACTGTTTTATTACGGCAAATCCATATACTCGTCCGTCAGTGGCTTGCCCGAAAGTGAACAGTATTCTTCTTTTATCCACTCCTCCAGTTCCTCCGGAGAGATCATATCCATATCCTCTGCTTGTTCCTTCAAGTAGTCCCAAAAGTACTGATCTCCTCTGAACCCCCATCTTTTGGGTCTATCTTCAAATATCTTTGATAGTTTCATTTTCTTCTCCTTCATCGATTGTCATCCTTTTATAAACCGGAAGTTGCTTGTCATTCATTCCTTAGTTGTATTTTGAACGCTTTACGTACTAAATGCATCGTAGGCTGATTTAGTACGTAGAAAATAGCTGTCTGATACGTACTAATCCGTGTGTCGCTATTTTTAGTACGTTTGTATTTTACGATATTTGCGGACCTGAATACTCGACGCTCTATTTAGTACGCAATATGAGATCTTTAAATACAGACTAAAACTACCCTCGTCCCTTTTAGTACGCAAAATACCTGCAACTGCTGCGTACTAAAATCAGCGTTACTCATTTTAGTACGTAAGCGCTTATAAAATACTACGTACTAAAACCATCGTAGGCTATTTCAGTATGTAAATCATTTTGATTGCACCTGCAAACCACGATTCCCTTATTTACTGAACAGTATCACCGTTCCCACTGCCACCAGGAACTGGCACATAACGTTTGAAACTTCTATGACCCAGTGTACCTTGGGGTTCTTCAGGTCCGCCTTTATGCCTATCCCGCAGAGCATGAAGAAGAAAAATATCGCCAGCACGTAGAACAGTATAGGCAGGAAGATGTCTTTTTCAACGGACAGAATTATCAGTGATATGTACAGAAGCATGTATCCTATAGCACCTGTCATGACAGCGACGGTGTTGAATTTTTTGCTCTTGGTATAGATCAGATACAGAGCCGCAACCGCCACCAGCAAAATGGTCAAAAGCACCGGCAGGCTGAGTTCCAGCACATGTCTCAGCATCATAAGACCTGAGATCAGTATGCCGGTGTTCACGCATGCCACCAGGCTTACAGGCATCTTGAATTCTATGAGCCCCAGGCCTACGATGACCTTTCCCGTGGGGATAACAAGTCCGAAGAATATGGAAATGATGGCCCCCATGAGAAGTATGACGTTAAAAGGCCTGTCCATCACTCCGTACATGTTTTTAAGTATGGTGACCATTGTGACCGTATAGAATACCGGATTGCCGTAATCCAGCAGTCCCAAAGGCACAGAGAAACTCTCAAATTTCTTTTTCATACAAAGTTTACTCTCCCAGTTCCAGCCTCATATATACCAACTCCTGCATTCCTGTCAGGCGGGAGTTGAAGCCCAAAGGATTCCTGCCGTATTCGGTGAATCCCATGCTCTCATACAAAGCGATGGCGTTTGTATTATCCGCCCTCACGTCCAGCTCTACCTGCTTGTATCCGGATTTTTTCGCGCATTCGATGCAGCCTTCCATCAGAGCCCTTCCGATGCCCAGGCCCCAGTAAGCCTTTTCAACGCTGATGCCGAAGTTGGCGCGGTGTTTCAGCTTATATGCCCTTCCTATCGGGTCTATGCCGGCAATCCCTACTATCCTGTCATCCACCACTGCCAGGAGCTCCGCCATATCCGGGCTCTCCAGCTTGGTCTTCATGAGTTTCGCCTCATCTTCCACCGTGTACTTGATCTCGTCGGGATAGCTCAGCAGATTGTCCGTCTCTTCATGTGTCAGGATGAAATTGTCCAGAGTTCCCTGACCGTCTTCTTCAGTTCCGCTCCGGATTATACATTCTCTTCCGTCCTTAAGTTGTATTTTCTTGTAGTATTCCATTTTTTTACCCTGATATATATTTTTATGCTTCCTTCAGAAGTGCCTCCACCTGGTCTCTCTTTTCATAGAGCACGCAGCCTCCGATGTGTTCTCCGGAAAGTATGTCCCCGCTTCTCATGGCAGTGAACAGCTTGGAATTCAGCGCTTCCCTAAGGGAAGTATCCTTCACGTTAATGTCTGAATACGGCGAGAAAGGACAAGGTTCTGCTCCTCCATGGGAGTTGATGTGGAAAAAGCCTCTTCCGGCTGCAAGGCAGCCGCCGGAGCTCTTTTCGTCTCCCGGGAAGGACACGTAGATCATGTCCTGCTTGTTCGCCCTAAGATCATCTATCCTGCTTACCATGTACTCTCTGTCAGCATCGTCCGGCGCAAGGTCTGCGGCCTCTTCAGTCACAGGCACGAATTCGATGTAGAACACAGCTTTGCAGCCGCGGCTTCTCAGTGTGTCGAGGAATTCGTCCGAATACACTTCCTTCAGATTTTCTTTTGTTACCGTTACCGATACTCCATAGATCAGACCTCTTCTGCTGAGTTCATCCATCTTGGAGACCGTCAGGTCGTACACGCCCTCTCCTCTTCTGGAATCTGTCTCT
>JAEEGG010014122.1_pt1 | contig 16963 bp, 9 predicted proteins | sample 9134161 | NCBI WGS metagenome assembly JAEEGG01 (sample SAMN16246543, study PRJNA631951) | gut metagenome | biome: gut microbiome; feature: rumen; material: CR-attached | host: Bos | place: Iran: Karaj | collected 2018-10 | reverse complement strand
GTGAAAGAATATATTTCTTCATAGTGGTAATACGAAATTAGAAGTTAAGTTGGAGACCCAGTTGCACGGTAAATGGACGTGGGTACATGTTGTTGTCGATACCGCCATAGACTTCAGGATCCACACCTTCATAGTTGGTGATGGTGAAGACGTTGGTGGCAGAAGCGTTCACACGGCCGCTGATCTTCGTACCGAAGAGCTTGTTGAAGCTGTAGCCCAGGGTGATGTTGTCGCACTTGAGGAAGCTGGCATTCTCCACCCAGTAGTCGGAGATGGCATGGTCGTAGGTCTTCCAGTTGCGCTCCACGCCCTTGAGGGTACCGTTCTGGAGGTAGCTGAACGAGCTGTCGTAGCGCTTGTCAATATTCATCTTGCCGGCCTCGGTGTCGTTGAAGACGTAGTTGTCGAAGTTGGCACGGAGCGAGAAGCCGAGGTCCCAGTTCTTATAGCTGAGACGCGAGCTCAAGCCAGCCGAGAACGGAGCATCGGGGCTCTTGTAGAAGTAGAGGTCCGAATCATTGATCTGACCATCGGCATTGCGGTCCACATAGACACCTTCGAGAGGCATACCATTCGAATCATACACCTGCTGGTAAACGTAGAAGCTGTGCTTCGGATGGCCTGGCGAATGTGCCTGGCAGGTATTGCCTGTACCAGCCGAGATGCCACCGGTCTTGACCACGGCACTTTCGCCGGTCAGCTCGGTAATCTCGTTCTTGTTGTAGGTGAAGTTGGTGGTGATTTCCCACTGCCAGTCCTTGGTCTGGATAGGACGGATGGTGGCTGCCAGCTCGATACCCGTATTCTTCATCGAACCGATGTTCGAAGTCACCTGGTTGCGGAAGTTGGTACCAGCGCTGACGGTGGCCGTGTTGATCAGGTCGGTCGTCTTGCGGTAATACCAGTCGGCATTGAACGTGAAGCGGTCACGCAGGAAGCCGAGGTCGATACCGACATTGGTCGTGGTGGTGGTCTCCCACTTCAGGTTCTCGTTGTAAGCGTTCGGACGATAGAGGAGACCCGAGTCATTCACGCCGATAATCGGATAGCGGCCATCGATGTTGTCGCTGTTCACGTGATACGAAGCGAAATAGTTGTAGTTGCCGATGCCATCCTGCTGGCCGGTCTTACCCCAGCCCAGACGAACCTTGGCCTCAGAGAGCCAATCCACGTCAATCAGGAAGGCCTCATCCTTGAGCTTCCAGCCCAGGGCAACCGATGGGAACAGTGCCCAGTGGTCCTTGAAGCGCGACGAGCCGTCATCACGGACAGTCACGGTGAGGAGGTAGCGGTCGAGGAGGTTGTAGTTCATACGACCGAAGAACGAAACGAGGTACGACTCCTGCATCCAGCGTCCCTGGCTCTTGGAGTATTGTCCGCCGGTGCGGGTGTCAGCATAGGCGCTGCTGCCCCAGTACTTCATGTGACTCCATTCGTAGCCGACCATGAGGTCGAAGTGATTGGCCTCGTTGAAGTCCTTCATATACTGTGCGTAGGCCGAATAGGTGAGGTTGAACTTCTCTTCTGCCGAATAGCCGTCGTTGCCATAGTAGAAGTTCGACTGGCCCCACTGCTCATAGGTGGTGTACTGCGAACCGTTGCCGTAGTCACCGGCAAAATTCATGTGCAGACGAAGGTCCTCGAAGCCATGGATCTTGTAGTCAAGTTCGAGGCTGCCCTGCCAGGAGCGCGAATAGGCCACGTCATCCTTCTCGTTGAGGAGGGCCACTGGGTTCGAAGCGGAATTCCTGTTCTTGGTCAAAGGATAGGCAGGATCGTTCAAGGCTGCGCCGTTGTCGGTCCAGGTGAAGTAGCCGCCGAAGTTTTCGAAACCGGAAGCCTTCACGGGCTGGGTTGGGTCGAAGCGACCGGCCTCACCCACGGCTGCGGTGTTGGCATAGTTGGTGTTGGCATACATGAACTTGGCATTGGCTGTCACGGTGAGGTGGTTGTCGAAGAACTTGGGGTTGAGGTTCAAGCTGGCTGTAGTACGCTTGAAGGCCGAGGTCTTCAGGATACCTTCCTGGTCGGTATAGCCTGCCGAGAAGCGGTAGGGAATGCTCTTCAGACTGCCGGTAACCGTCACGTTGTGGTCGTGGCTGATGGCGTTCTGGTAGATCTCATCCTGCCAGTCGGTCGAAGCGCTGCCCATCAGGGAGGCAGCCTCCGAATCAGAACCGTAATAGGTGGTGATGAATTTGCGATACTCGTCTGCATCCATCACGTCCACACGGTTGGCAGCGGTGCTGAGGCTTACACTACCATTGTAGCTGATCTTCGGCTTGCCGCTGGCGCCTTTCTTGGTGGTAATGATGATGACACCATTCGAACCACGGCTACCATAGATGGCGGTGGCTGATGCGTCCTTCAGCACGGTGAAGGTCTCGATGTCGGCAGGGTTCACCATCGAAAGGCCGTTCGACAGACCTTTCACGCCCTGGTTATCCATAGCCATACCGTCGATCACGATGAGTGGGTCGTTCGACGCATTCAGTGACGAACCGCCACGCACGCGGATGGTGGCACCTGTACCAGGAGCACCAGAGCCAGGTGTAACGTTCACACCGGCAATCTTGCCCTGAAGCATGTCCTGTGCGTTGGTAACAACGCCACGGTTCTTCTCATCGGGTTTCATGGCGGTAACCGAGCCCGTCAAGTCGTTCTTGCGAGCCACACCGTAACCGATGACTACCACGTCTTCGAGGAGTTCGGAATCCTCCTGCAGGGTGATGTTAAGAGGAGAACCATCGAAAATCACCTCCTGGGACTTGTATCCGATGAAGGAGATTACAATCGTGCTGCCCTTGGGGGCACGGAATGAAAAGTTGCCGTCGAGGTCGGTCGTTGCGCCATTGGCTGTGCCTTTGACCACAACGTTCGCACCAAGGACAGGCTCTCCAAAGTCGTCAATGATCGTACCAGTGACCGGAAGATCCTGGGCAAATACACTGACCGACATGAAGATTCCTGCGACCATAGCCACGAGGAATCGGAAGCTGAACTTCGTTTTCATGTTTTGTTTTTGGTTTTTGTTTTTAAAAAAAAGTATTGTGTTAGAGTATGTATGTCTTTAGTTTCTCCGACTGATGGTCGGGTAAGTGCAATCATAGCAATAGCTGAATAGCGATGTTTCCAGCGGTGCAAAGGTAAGCATTTTTTTGGCTCAATGGAAGTGTGTAAGTTGGAAATATAAACGTATTTTTCAGTTTTGTACAAATTTACTCCTCATTTTCAGTTAGTTGGGATTAGTTGCTCTCAGACAAAAATATAATGTCCTTAGAACTCCAGAATCAGGAATCCGCGCCCAGGCAAAGTCAATTTTTCGCCCAGGTTTACCGGTTTTCCGGTGAGCACATCCTTCGCCGTACGCGAGGGAAGGATCTCGGCATAGCGTTCCAGGTCGATCTCCCGTTCTTCGCTCGTGCCGTTCACGAACACGCTGACGCGCTGTCCCTCGAGGCTGCGGCTATAGGCATAGCATCCGTTCTGCAGGGCAAACTGGGTGAGATGTCCCCGGTGCACTGCCTTGCACGTGCGGCGCCAGCGCAGCAGCTTGCTCGCAAAGTCGAAGTATTCGCTCTGCAGCGCATTGCGCCCCGAAGCCTGGAGCACCTCCACCGGCAGGTCCTGGCGCATCCGTCCGTCGCCCCACTCCTTGTGCGCAAACATGCCGATCTCGTCGCCGTAGTAGATCTGGGGGATGCCGCGCAAGGTCAGCAGCAGCAACAGGGCCTGCTTGTAGCGTGCCACGTTCTTCGACTGTTCCTCGTTGGTCTGGAAGCGGCTCGTATCGTGGTTGTCGAGGAAGGTGAGCAGATAGTTCGTGTCGGCATAGATGAAGTCGCCCGAGAGGTAATAGTAGAGCTTCATCAGGCCCGCATCGTAGTCGGTGCTCTCTTCGTCCACCACCGTGTTGAGCAGGTGCATCAGCGGAAAGTCCATCACGCTGCGCAGCTCGCTGTTCAGCGCCGAGAGCTTCGAATCCTTCTGCCAGTAGGCAATGCTCGGCGCACTGTTGATCCACGTCTCCCCCACAATCACGAACCCCGGATACTCGCGTTCGAGCGCCAGGTTCCAGTCGCGCATCATCTCCTGGTCGCAATAGGGATAGGTGTCCTGTCGGATGCCGTTGATCTTCGCATATTCCACCCACCAGATGCTGCTCTGGATCAGGTAGTCCTTCACGAGCGGATTGCGCTGGTTCCAGTCGGGCATATTGTCGGTGAACCATCCGTCGGTCGTGTGCTTCAGGTCCCACTGGCTGGCGTGCGGATCGCCGATCGATGCAGTTCGATGCGCGCAGGCCTCGAAGGTCGAGTTGAAGTTGAACCAGTCCTTGGCGGGCAGGTCCTTGAAGAGGAAGTTGTTCACGCCGCAATGGTTGAACACCAGGTCCATCACCATCTTGATGCCGCGCTTGTGGCACTGCTCCACCAGCTGTCGATAGTCCTCGTTGCTGCCCAGGCGCGGGTCAATCCGATAGTAGTCCGTGATCGAGTAGCCGTGGTACGAGCTCCGCACATCGTTCTCCTGCACCGGCGTAGGCCAGATGGCCGTGATGCCCAGTTCGTCGAGGTAATCCAGCGCCATGCCGATACCCGCCAGGTCGCCGCCATGCCGTCCGAAGTCGTTGCGCGCCTCCCGGTCAACCTTCGGCTCCACCATCCCCGGCACATGGTCCAGCTTCGGATTGCCGTCGATGAAGCGGTCGGGCATCAGCAGGTACAGCACATCCTCGGGGCCAAAAGGAACGATGGCCTCGCCCGTACGTTCCTTCAGTTCAAAAGGCTGGGCGAGGTATGCTTTCTTCTGTCCGGGCTTGGTGAGCGTAAAATAGAAAGTCTGTGAGGGCGCATAGCGCAGATCCAGATATACAAAGAGGTAGTTGGGATTGGTGACCTTCTCAACACGTATCAACGACACATTCTGTGCTTGTGTGAGGGTAACCGTGCAGTCTCCGATGTTATCTCCATGCAGGAGAACCTGAAGTTCAGGATTCCGCATGCCACTCCACCAGTTGAGGGGATGCATATGGTTGAGTTTCGGTGCTGCCGCCGACCCAAGCAGATGTGTCAATAGGCTAAACATGAGGATTAATACAAATCGTGTTTTTTTCATTGTAAAGATAAATTTGTTGTTTTTCGGCGACAAAGATAGAGGATAAATCAAGAAAATCCAAATTTTTTTCAAAAAATTGCATATTTTTTTTGGCTGATTGCACAAAACGCATTATCTTTGCCACGAAAAAACCAAAAGAACACGCCCAAAATGCACGCTGAGCCAGCTTTTATAACAGTCAGTGATTAAAACTATACACCCATTTATGAAAAACATCGTCCTTTCCGCTGCCCTGTTGGCAGCACTGGCTTGCACAGGTTGTGCAACAAAACCCACCCCTACTCCCGACGCTGATGCAACGCAGGGTAAGATCGTCATTTATCAGATGATGGTCCGCATCTTTGGCAACGACAATACCACGAATATATATAATGGTACGCGCGAGCAGAACGGATGCGGGCGCATGAACGACATCACTCCCGAGGCCCTGCAGAGCATCCGTCGCCTGGGCTGCAACTACGTCTGGTACACCGGCATCCTCCAGCAGGCCACCAAGACCGACTGGAGCCAGTACGGGCTGCCCCGCCAGACAGCAGCCGTCGTCAAGGGCAATGCAGGCTCTCCCTACGCCATCTGCGACTACTATGCCGTCAGTGCCGACATCGCCGACGATGTCAACCGCCGCACCGAGGAGTTCGAAGCCCTCGTTCGGCGCAGCCACGAGGCCGGCCTCAAGGTCGTGATGGACTTCGTGCCCAATCATGTGGCCCGCGAATACCACTCCATCTCCTGCCCCGAGGGCATCGAGGACCTGGGTGCCGGCGACAAGACCGACGTGGCGTTCGACCTGAACAACAACTTCTATTACTTCCCAGGCCAGACGCTCATCTGGAACGAGGTGAAGGACGAGAATGCCAAGGCGAAGAAGAATGTCAGGACCGCCGACTCCTACGTCGAACGCCCCGCCAAGGTTACGGGCAACGACGTCTTTGGCTCCGCCACCCCATCGCCCTACGACTGGTACGAGACCATCAAGCTGAACTACGGCGTCGAATACAAGGCCGACGGCACTCGCGTCAAGGCGTGGGAGAATGCCGATGGCACCATCACCATCCCCTCCACCTGGGTCAAGATGAGCGACATCCTGCTCTACTGGTGCTCCAAGGGCGTCGATGCGTTCCGCTGCGACATGTCAGAGATGGTGCCCTACGAATTCTGGCACTATGGCATCGGCCGCGTCAAGGAGCAGTATCCCGACGTGCTCTTCATCGCCGAAATCTACAATCCCCGTGTCTATGAGGACTATATCGTCACGGGCGGCTTCGACTATCTCTACGACAAGGTGGAGCTCTACGACTCCATCCGCAGCGTGGTCGAAGGGCGTCGTCCCGTCGATGCCATCCAGGCGTGTCTCACGCTGCCCACCTATACCAACCCCAAGGTCAGCAGCCACATGCTCAACTTCCTCGAGAACCACGACGAGCAGCGCATCGCCTCCGACTTCTTCGGCAGGAATCCCCAGGCAGCCATCCCCGCACTCTACGTCAGCGCCCTGATCAACGGCAATCCCTATATGCACTATTTTGCCGGCGAACTGGGTGAGCCGTCGATGGATGCCGAAGGCTTCCAGGGTGCCGACGGGCGAACCACCATCTTCGACTATTGGGGCCTGGAGCGCCAGAAGGCCTGGAAGCAGGTCGGTTGGGACGAAACCCGTCTGCCCGCCGAATACGCCGCCATCCGCGCCCGTTACGAGGAGGTGCTCCGCCTGGCTCAGCGCGATGCCGCCGTCCATGGCACCACCACCGACCTCACCACACCCGCGATGAAGGCCGCCGGCGTCTTCGCCTTCCAGCGCACCTCCCCCTCCGACCAGCTGATCGTCATCGCCAACTTCAGCGACGCCCCCTTCTCGGGCACCCTCCAGGGCCACGACTTCACCTGCAACCCCCACGACGCTCTGGCTTTCTAAAGTTGTCAACGCGCCGACCATCCTTGGTCGGCCCTAAAAAATTGTCTCCGCGCCGACCGTATTTGGTCGGCCCCAAATAAAAACACAACAAAACAGTAATACACATGAAACTCAATTTCAAGATCCACTATCGCACCGTATGGGGAGAGTCCATCGGTGTGATGATTGCCGACAAAGTGGTAGCCCTCAACACTACCGACGGCGAAATCTGGGAAGGTTCAACCGACATCGAACTGCCGAAGGGCGGCCTGCCGCTGCTCTACCGCTACGGCGTCTATCGCGACGGCTATTGCATCCGCCAGGAGCGCAACAGCATGGCCCATGTCATCGAGAACGTGGCTCCCAGCAAGAAACAGCTCGACCTCAACGACGCCTGGCACGATGCCCGCCGCGTAGCCGGCATAGCCATGCCCATCTTCTCGCTCCGCAGCGAAGGCAGCTTCGGCGTGGGCGACTTCGGCGACCTCAAGCGGCTCATCGACTGGGCAGTGCTGACGCATCAGAAATGCGTCCAGATACTCCCCATCAACGACACCACCATCACCGGCACCTGGACCGACTCCTACCCCTACAACTCCATTTCGATCTACGCCTTCCATCCGCAGTACCTCGACCTGCGCCAGCTGCCCGCCCTCAAGGACGAGGCTAAGGCTGCCGACTACGAGGCCAAGCGCGTCGAGCTCAACGCCTTGAAGCAGATCGACTACGAGCGCGTCAACAACACCAAGCGTGCCTACATCCGCGACCTCTACGAGCAGGAGGGCAAGAAGTGTTTCCGCACCACTGGCTTCAAGACCTTCTTCGAAGCCAACGAGGAGTGGCTGCGTCCCTACGCCGCCTTCTCGGTGCTCCGCGATGCCTTCGGCACACCCGACTTCACCAAGTGGCCCAACTACAAGGTGTACAACAAGGAGGAGATCGATGCCTTCACCGACAGCCATTCCCCCAAGCATCATGACGTAGGCTTCTACTACTACATCCAGTACCAGCTCCACATCCAGCTGCTCGAAGCCTCCACCTATGCCCGCGAGCACGACGTCATCCTCAAGGGCGACATCCCCATCGGCATCAGCCGTGCTTCGGTCGAGGCATGGGTCGAACCATTCTACTTCAACATGAACGGCTCGGCAGGCGCTCCGCCCGATCCCTTCTCGGCCAACGGCCAGAACTGGGGCTTCCCCACCTACAACTGGGATAGCATGCTCAAGGACGGCCTCAAGTGGTGGCTCAAGCGCTTCCGCAAGATGCAGGAGTACTTCTCGGCCTACCGCATCGACCACATCCTCGGCTTCTTCCGCATCTGGGAGATTCCCACCCACTCCGTCCATGGTCTGCTGGGCCAGTTCGCACCCTCGCTGCCCATGTCGCCCTCCGAAATCGAGTCCTACGGCCTCAGTTTCCAGAAGGAGTTCATGACCGAACCCTTCATCAACGACGACCTGCTTGAGAAGCGCCTCAGTCCGCTCAACCACTACCACGACGAAGACCCGCGCTGGCTCGACGGCAAGGACCCCGTCACCTACGTCAAGGACACCTTCCTCGACCATGTTCACGACGACATCTGGTGCATGAAGCCCCAGTTCGCCACCCAGCGACAGGTCGAAGGCTTCTTCTCCGGCAAGAAGAAGCAGCGCAACCTCGACCTCAAGGAGACCATCTACAGCCTCATCAGCAACGTGCTCTTCCTCGAGGACCACAAGTCCAAGGGCATGTACCACCCCCGCATCTCCGCACAGCTCGACTACACCTACAGCCGTCTGCAGTGGTGGGAGAAGGAGGCGTTCGACCGTCTCTACAACGACTACTTCTATCGTCGTCACAACCAGTTCTGGTACGAGCAGGCCATGATGAAGCTGCCGCCACTGGTCAACTCCACCCAGATGATCGTCTGCGGCGAAGACCTCGGCATGGTGCCCGACTGCGTACCGTGGGCCATGAACCAGCTGCAGATCCTCTCGCTCGAAATCCAGCGCATGCCCAAGAGCCCGCAGGACACCTTCGGCCACGTCCGCTGGTATCCCGAGCGCAGCGTCTGCACCACCGGCACCCACGACACCGAGACACTCCGCCAGTGGTGGGAGCTCGATCCCGAACTCACCCGCAAGTTCTACTACGAGGAACTGGGCGGCAAGGGCGATTGCCCCGCAACAGCCACTCCCGAGATCTGCGCACGCATCGTCAACGACCACCTCACCTGCCCCTCGCTGCTCTGCATCCTGCCCTTCCAGGACTGGCTTGCCATCGACGGCGACCTGCGTCTGGCCGACGCCAATGCCGAACGCATCAACATCCCCGCCAATCCTCGCCACTACTGGCGCTATCGCATGCACCTCACCCTCGAGCAGCTCATGAAGTGCAAGGCCTTCAACCAGCGCATCGCCAGCATGATCGATGCCGCTAACAGATAAATGATTTGAAGGGATTCTAAGGGATTTTAAGGGATTTTAAGGGATTCTAAGGGACAAATGTCTCTTGGGCCCCATCCCGACCAGGCAAATGTGACGTCCCCAAATATCCCTTAATATCCCCAAATATCCCTTAATATCCCCAAATATCTATTCCTATGGCTAAGCAACTTCCTGACTTGAAATTCAGTCAGTTGATCAACATCAGCTTTGGCTTCTTTGGCGTGCAGATTGCCTACGCGCTTCAGTCCGCCAACATCTCGCGCATCTTCGCCACCCTCGGTGCCGATCCGCACTCCCTTTCGTTCTTCTGGCTCCTGCCTCCCATCATGGGCATGATTGTCCAGCCCCTCGTCGGCAAGTACTCCGACCGCACCTGGACGCGCTACGGCCGCCGTATTCCCTATCTCTTCATCGGTGCCATCGTCGCCATCCTCGTCATGTGCTTCCTGCCCAATGCCGGCTCGCTCGGCCTGTCGGTGGGACAGGCCATGGTCTTCGGTGCCGTCATGCTCATGCTGCTCGACACCTCCATCAACATGGCCATGCAGCCCTTCAAGATGATGGTCGGCGATATGGTCAACGAGAAGCAGAAGACCACCGCCTACTCCATCCAGTCGTTCCTCTGCAACGCCGGTTCGGTGGTCGGCTTCCTCTTCCCCTTCCTGTTTGCCACCTTCGGCATCTCGGGCACAGCTCCCACCGGCGTCGTGCCTGACACGGTGAAGTATGCCTTCTACATCGGTGCCGCCATCCTCATCATCTGCGTCATCTACACCTCCGTCATGGTGAAGGAGTATCCGCCCCAGGAGTACAACGAGTACCACCCCGTCGATCCCAAGGAGCATGAGGACGAGCCCGGTATGCTCGAACTCCTCAAGAAGGCACCTTCCACCTTCTGGACCGTCGGCCTCGTGCAGTTCTTCTGCTGGGCAGCGTTCATGTACATGTGGACCTATACCAACGGAACGGTAGCACACGGTGCCTTCGATGCGCCCACCAAGCTTACCGAAGCCGGAGCCGTCGTGCTCGACACCGCTTCGCAGCAGTATCAGGACGCAGGCAACTGGGTAGGCATCCTCTTTGCCGTCCAGGCCATCGGTTCCGTATTCTGGGCCACCATCATCCCACGCTTCAAGAGCAATAAGGTAGCCTACACCGTCTCGCTCATCATGGGCGGCATCGGCTTCATCTCCACCTACTTCATCCACAGCCAATACGGGCTCTTTGCCTCGTTCTTGCTCATCGGCGCAGCCTGGGCAGCCATGCTGGCACTTCCCTTCACGATCTTCACCAATTCGCTCAAGGGCGGCCATGTGGGCACGTATCTCGGTCTCTTTAACTGCACCATCTGCGTGCCGCAGATTGTCGCAGCAGCCATTGGCGGTCTGATCCTCAAGGTGTTCTTCACCACTCCCGGCGTCCTGGCTCCCGAGGTGGATATGCTCGTCCTGGCCGGCACCCTGCTCCTCCTCGGCAGTGCCGCCGTCTGGCTCATCAAGGATCACGATTAGTTTAAGGATTTGAAGGGATTGAAGGGATTCGAAGGGATTGAAGGGATTCTAAGGGATTTGAAGGGATTCTAAGGGATTTGAAGAGATTCTAAGGGACAAATGTTTCTTGGGCCCCATTCCCATCAGGCGAAAGCATCGTCTCATCAACTCCCACTAACTCCCATCAACTCCCATTAACTCCCATTAACTCCCATCAACTCCCATCAACCCCCATCACCCCCCATCAACTCCCATTAACCCCCATTAACTCCCATCAACTCCCATCAACTCCCATCACCCCCATCAGCTCCCATCAACCCCCATCAACCCCCATCAACCCCCATCAACTCCCAAAAATATCTTTTGAAATTCCTCCCCCTCCTCATCACCCTCTTCTGGGCAATCCAGTTCCCGCTCCAGGCACAGACCGACGAAGAGCAACTACCGGTATCCAGGCTCCTGGAACGTCTCGACGAAGCGATTGCCCACAAGAGAGACTATCAGCAGCTGCGGTTCAAGCGAGCCGATAGCCTCCTGCATCTTGCGACCAAGCGCACGGGCTACGAGCGTGTCCGGACGTTGACCGAGCTCTACGACCTCTATCTCCACTTTCAGACCGATAGTGCGCTCAGCGCCCTCGACAAGCTGCGCAGCCTCCCCGAATATGCATCCGACCGCCAGCTGCAGCTCTGTTGTCAGGTGGACGAGGCACGTGTCCTGGGCATGCGGGGACTCTATCACACCGCCTTCCAGCAGCTCGAGGCCATCCGGCTCGACGAATGCGACCCGACCACCCTGCTGCGCTACTACAACGTGCAACATGCCATCATGGGCTGGCGGGCCGACTACACCCAGCGCATCATGCCGCGCATCTGGCCCCGGATGCTCGAGGAGGCACGCGTCTGGCACGATTCCATCCTGATGTACGAACCCGAGGAGGTCAACCGCACCATCATCCGCACCAACCTCTACTACGATTACGGCGATTACCAGCGCTGCATCGACACGCTCCTCAACCTGATGGCCCGCTGCAACCCCGAACAGCGCACCTTTGCCTATTCGCGGCTCTCCGAGGCATACGGCAGGACCGACAATCCCGCGCTGCAGCTCCGCTATCTGATACTCACGGCCATCGCCGATATCCGCAGCGGCATCACCGAATACATGGCCCTGCCCGAACTCGCAGCCCAGCTCCACCAGATGGGCGACATCGACCGAGCCTACGACTACCTGTTCTGTGCCCTCGAGGACGCCAATCTCTGCAAGTCCAATCTCCGCACCTTCGAGGTGTCGTCCATCTTCCCCATCATCGACGAATCGCATCATGACCGAATCGAAAACGAGAAGCGCGAAACACGTCTGATCATCATCGGCCTCCTCCTCACCGCCCTCATCATGACGCTCGTCATCTTCTCGCAGGTTCGTCTCAACCGGAAGCTCAAGGCAACGAGGGGACTGCTTGCCCAGGCCAACAACGACCTCAAGGTCTCCAACCAGCAGCTCCAGCAGGCCAACAAGATCCTTCAGCAGTCCGACCAGATCAAGGGCGGCTACTTGATGAACTACCTCGACCGTTCGCACAACTACCTCGGCTCCATCGAAAGCATCCAGCGGCAGATGCTCAAGCTCGTGCAAAGTCGTCAGTTAGAAGAACTCACCCGAAAACTCAAGTCCACCGACTTCGTCGAAGAAGAGCTCGAGAAGTTCTACGCCGACTTCGACCAGCTGTTCCTCACCCTCTATCCGAACTTTGTCGAGAAGTTCAATGCCCTGCTCAAGCCCGAGGCAGCCATCCTTCCCAAGAAGGGCGAGCTCCTCACCACCGAACTCCGCATCTTCGCGCTCATTCGCATGGGCGAAACCGACAGCACCAAGATCGCCAAGTTCCTCAATTATTCCCTCACCACCATCTACAACTATCGCTCCCGCGTTCGCAACAACGCCCTGGGCGACAAGGAAACCTTCGAGCAAAAAGTGATGAAGCTTTAGGATTCTTAGGGATTTTTAGGGATTCTAAGGGAAATGAAGGGATTCTAAGAGATTTTAAGGGACAAATGTTTTCTTGGGCCCCATTCTCATCAGGTGAAAGCACCGTCCCCTTTACTCCCATCAACTCCCATTAACTCCCATCACCCCCCATCAACTCCCACTAACTCCCATTAACTCCCATCAACTCCCATCAATTCCCATCAACTCCCATCAATTCCCATCAACTCCCATCAACTCCCATCAACTCCCAATAACTCCCATCAACTCCCATTATTAATAACCCTTTAACACCCCACCCTCATGAAAAAGTATGTATGCGACGTATGCGGCTACGAGTATGATCCCGCAGTAGGCGACCCCGACAACGGCATCGAGCCAGGCACCCCATTCGAAGAACTCCCCGAAGACTGGGTATGCCCCCTCTGCAGCGTAGGCAAGGACGAATTCAGCCCCGTTGACGAATAACGCCCCCGCAAGCCCGTGCTCATCCACGCAACAGCGTGGCAAAAAAAAATCAGAGGAAGCGCCATCTGTTCGCGATGGTGCTTCCTCTGAACTGTTATGTAATTTCCACCGTTATCGGCAAACATTTGCGCCAGGACCTCTTCTTGAACAGCCCGTCCAGTTCATCAAACTCGCGCCAACTATAGTTATTCATGTTCCGCCGCGAGTATCCCCCCGTTTCGCACACAATCTGCAAAGGGACCCATCTCCATTCAAAGCGCCCCTCCACAATCTCCGTCTGGAAATGCTCGACGATGGCACTCACAATCTCCTGGCACCGTTCCCACCAATCCGGGATGTGGTGTCGGATAGGCATCCTGAACGAAATGGTACGACCACTGCACAACGGAACAACCACATAGAGCTTCCCCTCCTCGATCTCGCACATTCCCTGATAGCGCGACTCGATAAACGACTCAAAGTTTCGCATCCCCAGCCGCTCCGACCGAATCTTATTCATTTCCCGCATCTTCTCAATCTTCGGGATCTCATGTTCGATGAGCCGTGTCTCCTCGCGCCATCGAGGGAAGAACACATGCACATGCTCGATGAAGTCACGCACCTCGTTCGGCCACCAATACCGGATGTTCATCTTCAAATTGAGGGCAGGAATCTCAATAACAGGATCAGCATATTTCCACTTACAGCAGTAGCAGTTAATCATATACCTATCCACCGAGTCACCCAGGAATTCAAGCCGAATGGTTTTCACATAATAGTTATCCGGAATCTCACTATCACTCATAGGCTCAATTTTTTCCACTGAATCCCAACTCCCGTATCGTTGACATTTCTTGTTATATACATAATAGTAATTGATTCCCCTACCCATAACCGCGCGAAACCGAAGAACCGTCATGTAGGCGAAAAACGTGCCGCGCCTTCCACATTGTGGAAACATCTCACACAGATCCTTCTTCCGATGCCGAAAGTAGGTGTTCCAGATCATTCCCCTCTTCATCCGAGTCCTTTTCAACCATTGCAATAGATTTTTTGACATAGTTTCCAAATTAAAAGGAAGGAGCAGAAAGGAAACGTGTCTCGAAAGTGAATACCCAGCGAACCTCGACCCTATGAAAGCAACTTTTTATGTACTATAAGTTTCAGGAACTTATTGTCGATTTATCCCACCGATTCATGCCCGAAGGTATTGTCGCCATCATCCTATAAAGGTATCCGAGATGTTTCAAAACAATTCCTTTCCCCCCTTCTTGTTCGACTTCCAATACTATGTGTCAAAATGACAGAAATGTAAACCGAAGGTAATTCCGAAAATACCCGAAAAGACGAAAAAAGACGAAAAATGGATTAGCAGATCACGGATAACCAGGATCTAACGGATATCAGTGGGTCGAAGGGGAGGCTGAGTGCGTTTCTTCGCCGCACTCAGCGCGGATAACACGGATGCCGGTCCGGATTATGGCACACAGAAATCACGGAACTCACAGAAAAAAGCGGTGTCAAAATAGATATGTCTGTGCGTTCCGTGATTTCAGTGTGAGATTAAAGTGAGATTAAAGATGGTCAAGGCGTCCGTGGTTTCCGCCCCAGTGGTCGGCGAAGCAATGACCACTGGTCTCCTTTGGACAAGCTGAAAATCCGTAAGATTCGAGAAATCCGTGATCTTTTAAAACCATTGTTCCGCGGCTCCATGGTCAATCAGAATTTTATCCCAAAAGTTTGGACGATCAAATATTTTTTAGGATTTTTGGTGGAACGATTTTCGATTTGCAATGATGTTGACCCGAAGGGTTGGTGAATGGCTTTCGGTCAGCATCGGGGAGCTTGCTCATCGATGATGAGAGGAAGACAGTCGCCAAGGGGCTTATCGAAGCCCCTCAGCATTGCAAATCCATTTTTCATCTTCTAAAAGCGACTCCATTCAATCCCCTCCATTTTTCATCTTTTAAAAAAATTCGTGATCATTCGCGATAATTCGTGTTAAAGAAAACCCATTCGTAGTTCTAAAAAATCTTCACCTCAATCGGCATCAATTTGCGCCACCTCCTCCTGCTCGCAACAAGCGCCTTCAGGTCCTCTGGAATTTCCCAATCCCCCGCATATATGTTCCACTTCTTTCCATCCACCCACTCTATATCGGTAGAAACAGGCATCCAATCCGCGCCCTCGTCCCTGATCTTGCATTCGAAATACTCGACAAACGCATCCACAACCTCCATCGTCCTTTCCACCCAGTCCGGGAAATAATAGACGAACTCCGTCTCGATCTCAATATCATGCCCATCGCTCAAGGGAACAGACAACCATACCCTCTCGTCAAGCATCCAGCAATCCACCCAATAATCATAGCGCGACAGGATATACGACTGGATTTTTCGCTTTCCCAAAAATTCCGCCCGGATCCGCCTCATATTCCACTTCTTCCCGATCTTCGGGATTTCACGATTCAAGGTCCGCAATTCCTCACTCCATCGATCAAAAAACTGAGGCAGCGTCTCGATGAAGTCGCGTGCTTCCATCGGCGACCAATAATTGATGTTAAACCAAAAATGAAGGCGAGGGATTTCGACGGTAGGATTTGGGCACAGTTTCTTCCGGCAGTAACAGTTTATCACATAATTTGTCAAACCATCATCCAGGAATTCAAAACAGATTCTTTCCACAAAATAAGGACTGTAGAAGTCGAAGGGATCTATCGGCACATAGTCCTTGTTCTCCGAGAGAATATAGTAATGGAGACCATCGCCCAACATGGTGCGAATCTGCAGATAGGTCATGAAGTTAGTGCTTGTGCCTTTTCCTCTGCATTGCGGGAACGTCTCACGCAGTTCCTGCCTTCGGTGCCTGAAGTAGGTATTCCAGATCATACCCTCCTCCATCCGGGTTCTACTCAACCATTGTAAAAGATTTCTCGACATAAGTATCCAAAATTAACAAATACTGAAAATTTATGATAATTCGCGATAATTCGTGTTAAAAAGAAAACCTCCAAGTCTCCGCTATTGAAGCGAGAGACGCGGCCATCTTCACAAGAATACAGAGATTTTTATTTTAGGCAAAAATGGCAGACAACCTCGGCCCAATGGCCTGGTTGTTTCTGCCGGAAAATGAGCAGGTCCAATACCTGCAAAAAATCGCACTTCGTGCAGAAAATCCATCCGGACCCAAGTATTTTATCAGCGCAGATTAACCGGATTGCTATATGGTCGGAACGATAAACAGCCCCGAAGGGGCGGCAAGAACACAGACGGGGGTGTTCTTCTCTCGGACGTGACCGAAGGGAACAACCCCCGGTGATTGGTCCCCCCAACCACGGAAGCCCTGTAAGGGCGAAAGATCTTTCGTGCCTTCAGCACTCATTTTGTTGGGTCCTTATTTATCGGGGGCTTACACCCCCGCCTGTACTCTGATCAGCCTTTCAGGCTTAGAGCGGTGTCAAAACAGATATTTCTGTGCGTTCCGTGAGTTCATTTAGATTTGCACCAGTCAAAAATAATCCTTATCTTTGCATGTATATACAATAAAAAAAAGGATTAACCACCGAGTTGCAAGTGAACTATAGTGAGTTCTAAGATAGCAGT
>JAEEGG010014120.1_pt1 | contig 16964 bp, 10 predicted proteins | sample 9134161 | NCBI WGS metagenome assembly JAEEGG01 (sample SAMN16246543, study PRJNA631951) | gut metagenome | biome: gut microbiome; feature: rumen; material: CR-attached | host: Bos | place: Iran: Karaj | collected 2018-10 | reverse complement strand
ACTACACGCTCGGCACTCAGGCTGTTGGCGTCCTCGCCTACGCTGTCCCGTGCTTCGCTGCCGCAAGCCTCATCTTCTTCATCATCAAGAAGACCATGGGCCTCCGCGTGACTGAAAAGCAAGAACTTCGCGGCCTTGACCAAGCTGAACACGGTCAAGAAGCTTACAGCGGATTCCAAATCTTCAGCAACATGTAATTTGGCTCTCGCTTAAAAAAGTATCTCTGTTGACTAAAGTACCCCGGAACGAATGTTCCGGGGTTTTACGTTTGTGCGTAGCGACTATTTTTCGATTTTGTGCTACAAAAAAAGCCGCACGAGGCGGCTTGGAAATTTTCATTTGGTGAATTCCGTGCGGCTCAGAGATTATCGATTTCTTTGAGCCAGTCGGCAGAAGACGCATCGCAGGGCATTCGCCAATCGGCTCGTGGAGAGAGCGAAATCGTTCCGACCTTTGGACCGTCCGGGATGCAACTGCGCTTGAATTGCTGAGCAAAGAAGCGTTTCAGGAAAAGCTTGAGAACGCGAACGAGCTCTTCATGTGGGTATTTCGCTTCAATTGCGGAGCCATCCTCGCCCACTTTGGCACCAAAAGCTTTCTCGGCCAAGTAAAGCAATTTGCGTGGTTCTGCACCATATTTTGTAAAATGATACAGATAAAAATCGTGGATTTCATAAGCCCCGAGAATGGACTCTGTTTTCTGCGCTATTTGTCCGTTGCTATCGGCGGGCAAAAGTTCTGGCGAAACAGGCGTATCCAAAATGTCGCGGAGAACATCGGCGAGGGCTTTCGCGGAATCCTGGGAATTTGCCGCACTCTCCCCCATCAATTCCTGTACATGATCGGCGTACCATGCGACAACGTGACGCACGAGCGTCTTGGGAATATCGCAGTTCACGGCGTACATCGACATGTGATCGGCGTTATACGTGCTCCAACCAAGAGCGATTTCGGAAAGGTCGCCCGTTCCAACGACAATGCCGCCTTCTTTATTTGCCAAGTTCATCAAAATCTTGGTACGTTCGCGAGCCTGTACGTTTTCGTACGTCACGTCAAGCTTTGCTGCATCGTGACCGATGTCCTTAAAATGCTGCAAGCATGAGGGCTTGATGTCAATTGTTCGGAGTTCAACGCCCAAGAGTTCCGCCATCGCAACAGCGTTATTTTTCGTGCGTTTGGTTGTGCCGAATCCAGGCATTGTAGTCACGAGAATTTCGTTCAGCGGGCGATTCAGCAACTTGAATGTTTCGACAACGACAAGCAATGCAAGCGTTGAATCTAGACCGCCACTGAGCCCTAGAACCGCACGCTTGGCATACGACGATTCCAGACGTTTCGCAAGCCCTGCGCATTGGATGTTGAAAATCTCGCGGCAGTTGGAATCGCGATGTGCTATGTCGCTTGGAATAAAAGGCATCGGCGCAATGTAGCGGTATTTAAGACCGTCCAAGGGCTTAGCGGGATCTTTCGCAACAATGGGAAGTGATGCGAAATTCGCAGCCTTTGCAAAATATTCTGTGGAATCGAAATCTTGGAAGCTCCCCTCGCTTAAACGCTGGGCATTCAAACGTTGCACATCGATGTCGGCAAAAATGATTTCACTTTTGCGACTGTAATTCTTGCGTTCGGCGAGCATGGAGCCGTTTTCGGCAATCATCAAATGGCCGCTAAAGACCATGTCGGTCGTGGATTCGTGAACGCCGGCAGATGCATAAACGTACGCCGCCATGCAGCGTGCAGACTGATTCATCACGAGATTGCGGCGGTAATCACCCTTCCCCACGAGCGCATCGCTTGCAGACAAATTTAAAATCACATTAGCGCCAGCCAAAGCAAGTTCACCGCTAGGCGGAGCCGCTGTCCACAAGTCTTCGCAAAGTTCCACGCCGATGCGTATTTCTTCACTACCGTTTACCATAAAGAAATTTGTTATCGGAACCTCGCCCACACCATCAAATGAATACGTGAGCGGAGTTTTCCCGTAACCGCCGATTTTAGCACTGTTTGCGCTTAGCAAATCGCGACCGCTATTGAAATGGCGTTTTTCGTAAAATTCACGCTGGTTCGGAAGGTGGATTTTCGGCGTAACGCCAATGATCTTTCCGCGTTGCAAAAGGGCGGCGCAATTATAGAGTTTACCGAACATTCGGAGCGGGAGCCCCACAGCGACAATCATGTCGGAATCGTCAAATGCCTTTGCAATTTTCAAAAGCGATGCAAACGATTTCTTCAGCAAAAGTTCTTGATGGAACAAATCACTACAGGTGTAACCCGTAATGCAGAGTTCAGGGAAAACGACAACTGCGGCCCCTTCGTTTTTGGCGAGGAGACCGCAGCGTATGATTTCATCAGTATTGAATTCCGTATCCGCAACTTTCAAAGTTGGGCACACAGAAGCGATTCTGTAAAAACCGAACATTTTATTTTGTAATCAATCCTAGTTTATTCATTCGATAATTCATCATTCGCGGAGAGATGCCAAGTTCGCGGCCCGCTGCCGAAATATTACCGTCGTTGCGCTTGATAGCTTCTGTGATCAATTCCTTTTCGTAATTGCACATCATCACGTCAAGCGGAGCGTGGTCGGTAATAATCTTTCCGGTACCCGTGCTTAAGCTAGTCTGCAATGAAGGCGGAAGATTGTAGCTATGGATGCAATCGTCTGTCGCCGTAAGCACAGCGCGTTCAATGCAGTTTTCAAGTTCACGGACGTTACCCGGCCAATGATAACTCATCAAAAGGTTAATTGCTGTTGTGGACAAGCGAACAATCTTTTTGCCGTACCTGAGATTCATCTTTTCAATGAAATGCTCGGCAAGCAAAATAATGTCGCTCTGGCGCTTTGCCAAATCCGGCATCGCAATCGGGAAAATATTCAAGCGGTAGAACAAGTCTTCGCGGAAGAGCTTCTTTTCCATGAGTTCTTCGAGGTTACGGCTTGTGGCCGCCAAGAAGCGAACATCGGAATGGAGTTCTTCGTTGCTGCCGACTCGGCTGAACGTGCGTTCTTGCAAAAAGCGCAGCAGCTTGACCTGAGTCTGCATTGTCAAATCGCCAATTTCGTCGAGGAAGAGCGTTCCGCCATCGGCAATTTCTGCACGGCCCTTGCGCATGTTGATGGCACCTGTGAATGCGCCTTTTTCGTGACCGAAAAGTTCACTTTCCACAAGATTTTCAGGGAGGGCTGCGCAGTTGAGCGTTACAAACGGCTTGTCTTTACGAGAAGAAAGCTGCACAATCGCACGAGCGATCATCTCTTTACCCGTACCGCTACCACCGCGAATAAGCACGGTCGCATCCGAAGGAGCGACTTGACGCACTTGTTCGTACACAATCTGCATTTCGCGGCAGTTGCCAACAAGTTCACTCGGCTTACCGCTGAGCATGTCACGCAGCTTCTGGTTCTCGTCAATCAAGGACTGGCGTTCCACAAGCATTGTCTGGCATTCGCTAGCGGCATCCCCCGTGATGTTCGCGATGATTTCCAAAAGTGCAACATCGCGGTCCAGATCCGTCGTCACATCGACAGGACGGTCTACTGAAAGCGTTCCGATAATTTGTTCATCGTGAATCAGCGGAACGCAGATAAATGCGACCTGGCTATCGTAATTGCGAGCGCCTGTGCGGTTCAAGAATCGAGAATCCTTGCGCAAGTCGGGAATCACGTGGCTGCGGCCTGTTTCTGCCACATGTCCAGTGATGCCTTCGCCCACCTGATATTGGCCTAGGCGCTTTTTCTTTTCATCAAGTCCATGCGATGCTTCAATTTTTAAGGTATTACCGAACAGCAAAGTAAACGTGCCGTTCAGCATTCCCATGTCGGTATCCAAAATGGTGAGCACATTATCCAAGAGCTTTTCAACATTTCTCTCGTGGATGATGATTGTACTGATCTTTTGAACGACCGCGATTTCTGGACCTATTGGTTGTTTCATAATTTGTAAAATAGTAAATGATTGTTATATACTAAAGGGCTTTGACCAATAACTAATGACTAAGTTTTACAGTTTTTCCCTAATGCGCTTGAGGGCAACTGCAGTCTGGTCTGGGTCGCCAAAAGCGGTCAGGCGGAAATAGCCTTCACCGCAGGGACCAAAACCACTACCCGGCGTGCCGACAACTTCGCAAGTGGCAAGCAAGCGGTCAAAAAAGTCAAACGATTTTTCGCCTTCGGGCAACTTCCACCAAATGTAGGGAGCGTGTTCGCCACCGAAAACGGTATAACCACATTCCGTCAATTCCTTGCGGATTTTTGCAGCCGTATCCATGTAACCGCTGATGACGGCCTTTGTCTGTTCCCAGCCTTCCGGTGTGTAAATTGCTTCTGCAGCGCGCTGTGTCACGTAGCTCACGCCGTTGAACTTAGTGCACTGACGGCGGTTCCACATGGCACGGAGCTTTTCAAGTTCGTGCGGGACAATTGTGTATGCGCAACGAACGCCCGTGAATCCGGCGGTCTTACTGAAGCTGCGGAATTCAATGGCGCAAGTGCGAGCGCCTGGAATTTCATAAATGGAGTGCGGGAGCTTTTCGTCGCGGATGTAGCAGTTGTATGCTCCATCGAACAAAATAATTGCACCTGTTTCGTTGGCGTAATCCACAAACTTCTGGAGCGTTTCTCGAGTGAGCACCGTACCGGTCGGGTTGTTCGGGCTGCAAAGATAAATCAATTGGACGGGATTCTTCGGCAAGTCAGGCTGGAAGTTGTTTTCTGCCGTGGATGCGAGATAAGTCACTTCGGAGAAATGACCGTCATCCTGAAGAACTCCCGTACGGCCTGCCATCACGTTGCTATCGAGATACACGGGGTAAACCGGGTCCGGGATTGCAATTTTGGCATCTGCCGAGAAGAGTTCCTGGATGTTTGCAACATCGCACTTGGAACCATCGCTCACGAACACATCGTTCGGATCCATTTCAATGCCGCGCGGGGTGTATTCGCCACGGATAATGGCTTCGCGAAGGAAATCATAACCTTGTTCTGGACCGTAACCGCGGAACGTCCACTTGACCCCCATTTCGTTCACGGCCTTGTGCATGGCTTCGATTACAGCGGGGATAATCGGAGAGGTCACATCGCCAATGCCCAAGCGGATGATGTCTGCATTTTCGTGGGTGCCCTGGTATTCCTTGATTCTCTTGGCAATTGTTGAAAAAAGGTAACTGCCAGGAAGACGATCGTAGTACGGATTGATGATTGAATTGTTCATTTTTAAGTATTCGGTTTTAGGTAATAGGTTTTACGAGCTCTCTCGTCTAAACGATTTAGATTTCGCCCTTGAAGACTTCTTTTGCGGGGCCGGTCATAAAGACGGGGCCGCCTTCTTCGTGCTTGATGTGGAGCGTACCGCCATCCAAGACAACGTCTGCTTCGAGACCGATGCGACCCGTGCGCTGGGCGGCAACAAGCGTTGCGCAGCTTCCGGTTCCACAAGCCATCGTCACGCCACAACCGCGCTCCCAGACGCGCATGCGGATCGTATTTTCGTTGATCACTTGTGCAAATTCGATGTTGCAACGGTCAGGGAAAATCTTGTCCACTTCGAGGATGCTTCCCCAATTTTCAAGCTGGATTTTTTCGATGTCGTCTACGAAGATAACGGTATGCGGGTTGCCCATAGAAACTGTTACGCCCGTAAAATCAAAAGTGTCTGCTGTGAGCTTGATTGTTCCCAAGAATTCGCGCGGGAGGCCCATATTTACACAAACACGGCCATCCGGCAGAACGGATGGCTTTACAAGACCGCTTTTGGTGTGCAAAACAAAATTGCTATCATCGCTAAGACCGCGACTTTGGATAAACTTCGCAACACAACGCGTGGCGTTTCCGCACATGGCAGCTTCGGAGCCGTCTGCGTTGAAAATGCGCATTTCAAATTCGTTACTTTTTACATTTTCGTTTATCGGAGTTACGACGACTACCCCATCAGCGCCAATGCCAAAGCGTCTATCGCAAAGTTCAATTACACGCTGTTCCAGAGCCTTGCCCGGAGTCATGTCGAAAGACTCACCAGGTTCGACGAGAACGAAGTCGTTGCCGAGACCAGTCCATTTTGAAAATTTTAAAGACATAAAATGTAATCCTTTTTACGCTATTCGCGCACTATAGGCAAAAATCGTGCCACTTTTACAATTTGAGTAAAAGTGCTGATTTTGGAGTAATTTCGAGGATTTTGAAAATTATGAGATTTTCAGGAATTGAAATGTTTTACAAAATGTGTAAAAATAAGAAAAGAGTTTTACAAAAATTGTAAAACTCTTGAGTTTCAGGAACGGAGATGTATTACTTGAGTCGGTTTACGACCTGCTTAGCGCTTGCCATGGCGCGAACCACAAGCGAAGCTCCGTTAGCACAGTCACCGACCGCGTAAATGTTACGTGCAGGGTCTGGGATGATTGCCGTACGTGGCGTAAGTTTCAGGTCCAAGTCGTTCACGAGGCCTTCAGCCGGAACGCCTGTAAAGCCCATGGCGAGCACGACCAAATCAGCTTCGATGATTTCCGTAGAATTCGGAACTTCATTTGGCTTGAGCGGCTTGCCGAGCGGAGACATATCCCATTCGACACGGACAGCTTCGACACCAGCCACGTGACCGTCCTTGACAATAAACTGCTTGGACGAAACATTCCAGCGACGTTCGCCGCCTTCGTGGTGTGCGTAGCTTGTGCGCAGCAAGTACGGCCAATCCGGCCACGGCGTAGAGGGAGAACGAGTCTCAGGCGGCTTTGGCATGAATTCCACCTGGAGAACACTCTTGCATCCTTCACGAATTGCTTTACCCACGCAGTCGTTACCCGTATCGCCACCGCCAATGATCAAGACTTTTTTGCCCTTGGCATTGTACTTTTCCGGATCTTTGCAATCAGGCATTTCGGCACCGTGCAAGTAATCGAGAGCGAGGTAAATGCCTTCGGCTTCACGGCCCGGGATTTTCAAGTCACGAGCGTTCGGCGTACCAATAGCGAGGAACGTGTAATCGAAATTGCGGTGGATGTATTCCGCAGAAATATCCTTGCCGATTTCGGTATTGCAAATAAACTTGATGCCAGCAGCTTCGAGGAGAGCTACGCGGCGGTCAATCACCTGCTTTTCGAGCTTCCAGTTCGGAATGCCGTAACGCAGAAGTCCACCCGGCTTTTCGTGCTTTTCGTAAACCGTCACGGCAAAGCCTTTGCGACGAAGTGCTTCGGCAGCAAACAAGCCCGCAGGACCAGCGCCAATCACGGCGGCGGTCTTTCCGTTCGGTTCAGCTGTCGGGAGGCTCACCCAGCCTTCTTCGAAGGCTGTTTCGATCATGAACTTTTCGACCTGACGGACCATCACGGCATCGTCATTCAAGTTACGTGTGCAGCAAGATTCGCAAAGAGCCGGGCAAACACGTCCCGTGAATTCCGGGAAGAAAGCCGTCTTGCTAATGATATCGTACCCCTTGCGGATATCGCCTGCAGCAACCGCTTCGTTAAATTCCGGAACGAGGTTTCCGAGCGGGCAACCTGCACCGTGGCAGAAAGGCACACCGCAATTCGAGCAGCGACCTGCCTGAGCCACAATTTCAACGGCAGTCAACGGGCGTTCAACTTCTTTTACGTCCTTGACACGTTCATCAACCGGACGGTAAACATCTTGTATTCTCTGTACTGTTTCCATTATATCCTCCGTACCGGTTTACTTCTGAGTGTGCATAGCTAAAGCGTGACGGTATTCAACCGGGAATACCTTTACAAATTTCGGACGGGCATCGTTCCAGTCTTCGAGAATGCGCTTGCCCTTTGCAGAACCAGTAGCTTCGACGTGCTGCTTGATGATGTCGAGGAGTTCCTTTTCGCTTTCCGTACCCGGAAGCACGCTTTCAAGGTCCACAGAATCCACGTTGCAGCTCAAGTCAAAGTGACCCGTTTCGTCGTAGACGTAAGCGAGACCACCTGTCATACCGGCAGCGAAGTTCACGCCCACGCGACCGAGCACGACCACGCGACCACCCGTCATGTATTCGCAACCATGGTCACCCACGCCTTCAGAAACGAGGAGCATACCGGAGTTACGGATACCGAAGCGTTCGCCAGCGAGACCGTTGATGAACACCTTACCGCTTGTACCACCGTAACCGATGACGTTACCAGCGATGACGTTGTCTTCGGCCTTGAACGTTGCGTTGTGCGGCGGGCGAACGATGATCTTACCACCGCTGAGTCCCTTTGCCATAAAGTCGTTGACTTCACCTTCGAGGTCAAGAGTAATACCCGGAGCGAGGAATGCACCGAAGCTCTGGCCAGCAACACCCTGCAAATGAATCTTGATCGTATCTTCCGGGAGACCCTTTGCACCGTAGAAGTCATCCACGTAGCCAGAAGTTTCTGTACCGACCGTACGGTCCGTGTTGTGGATCATAGCGCAAAGTTCAACCGATTTGCCTTCCTTGAAGGAATCCTGAACGAACGGGAGAATTTCGCGGCGGTCAAAGTTGACGAGTTCTTCAGGAACGTAATTTTCGTCGTAAGACTTGCAGCCTTCAACAGTCTGGAAGACCTTGCTGAAGTCGAGGTGCTTTGCCTTGTAGAATTCGATAGCGTTGTTCACGTCGAGCAAGTCGCTACGGCCGCAGGCTTCATGGAGGCTCTTGAGACCGAGGCTTGCGAGGATTTCACGGACTTCGTCAGCGATGAAGAACAAGAAGTTCTTGACGTATTCCGGCTTGCCCTTGAAGTGCTTGCGGAGTTCTGGATCCTGCGTGGCAAGGCCCATCGGGCACTGGTTCGTATGGCAGCGGCGGTCCATAATGCAACCGAGCGATACGAGCAAGTTCGTGGCAAAGCCAAATTCTTCAGCACCGAGGAGAGCGCCAATCACAACGTCACGACCGGTCTTGAGCTGACCATCGACCTGGAGCTTCACGCGACCACGGAGGTTGTTCAAGACGAGAGTCTGTTCCGCTTCAGCAATACCAAGTTCCCACGGGAGACCGGCATGCTTAATGGATGTGAGCGGAGATGCGCCCGTACCGCCATCGTGACCAGAGATGAGAACGACGTTTGCGTGAGCCTTGGCAACACCGGCTGCAATCGTACCGACACCGACTTCGGACACGAGCTTCACAGAAACACGAGCCTTCGGGTTGGAGTTGTGCAAGTCGTAAATGAGCTGAGCCAAGTCTTCGATGGAGTAAATATCGTGGTGCGGCGGCGGAGAAATGAGCGACACATTCGGGATAGAGTGACGCACGCGAGCCACAAATTCGTTCACCTTACGAGCAGGGAGCTGACCACCTTCACCCGGCTTTGCACCCTGAGCCATCTTGATTTGCAAATCCTTAGCGTGACGGAGATAGTCAATTGTCACACCGAAACGACCAGAAGCGATCTGGCGAATAGCAGAGCTGCGGATTTCACCGTTCGGCCCCGGAGTATTGCGATCCGGGTCTTCGCCACCTTCACCGCAGTTGCTCATGGCACCCACGCTGTTCATGGCGATAGCGATTGTTTCGTGAGCTTCCGGGCTCAAGGAGCCAAGGCTCATAGCGCCAGCGACAAAGTGCTTGACGATGCTTTCACGAGATTCGACTTCGGAAATATCGATCGGAGTCGTTTCCTTGAACTTGAAGAGGCCGCGGAGCGTTGCGAGACGTTCAGACTGATCGTCGATGAGCTTGGAGTAAGCCTTGAACTTTTCGTAATCGCCCATCTGCACCGCCTGGCGGAATGCAGCGATAGACTGTGGAGTCCACAAGTGGCGTTCGCCTTCGCTGCGATAGCGGTACTGACCGCCTTCCTTGAGAACGCTGCTAGCGTCGGCAAGAGCGATGTGGCAACGAGCGTCGATTTCCTGAGCGATTTCCTTGAGGCCGATACCTTCGATGCGGCTTGCAGTACCCGGGAGGTACTTGTCGATAAATTCGCGGTTGAGACCGACGGCTTCGAAAATCTGGGCGCTGCGGTAGCTGCGGAGCGTAGAGATACCCATCTTGGACATGATCTTCAAGAGACCCTTATCCACAGCCTTGATGTAGTTGGCTGCAGCCGTGACTGGATCCACATTGATTTCGCCGGTATGGCACATGTTCGTGATGCTTTCGAGAGCGAGGTACGGGTTGATAACCGTTGCACCGTAACCGAGCAAAAGGGCGAAGTGCATGACTTCGCGGACTTCACCGGACTGCACAATCAAACCGATTTCCGGACGGACGCCAGCTTCGACGAGCGAGCGGTTCACGCAAGCGGTTGCCAAGAGCGACGGCATCGGGACGTAGCCCCAATCCACATTCTTATCGGAAAGGACGATGATGTTGAAACCATCCTGCACGGCGCGGATAGCGTCGCCAGCGAGCTTCTGCAAAGCTTCTTCGAGAACTTCGCCATTGCCGCCAATCGGGAACTGCATCTTGAGCACCTTAGCGGTAAAGCTCTTGTCGCCGATGTTTTCGAAACGGCGGATTTCGTCTTCGGTCACAACCGGGCGCGGAATCTTGATGAGGTGAGCCTGTTCCGGAGTTTCTTCGAGAATGTTGCCGTGGTTACCGATGTAAGTCGTAAGGCTCATCACGAGTTCTTCACGAATCGGGTCAATCGGCGGGTTCGTCACCTGGGCGAACAACTGCTTGAAGTAGTTGAACAGCGGCTGCGGCTTGTCAGAAAGCACGGCGAGAGCGGCGTCGTTACCCATGGAGCCGAGCGGTTCTGCGCCCGTCTTTGCCATCGGCTGCAAAATCACGCTCAAATCTTCGGCAGAGTAACCAAAACGCTTCTGCTGGATAAGCAAATCGGCAGGAACGTCAGACGGATTGATTTCGCTGAAGAGGCCACGAACGCTCATCTTGTTTTCGGCAACCCAGCGGCGGTACGGCTTGCTGCGGGCGACGAGAGCCTTCATTTCCGCATTCTTCAAGATGCGGTGGTTTTCAATATCGAGGTAAATGATTTCACCCGGTTTTAAACGACCCTTTTCTTCAACCTGGTCGTCGTCGATGTCGAGCACACCCGTTTCGGATGCCATGACAAACAAACCGTCTTTACATAAAGTGTAACGTGCCGGGCGGAGACCATTGCGGTCCAAAATGGCGCCAGCGTTCACACCGTCGGAGAATGCGACAGCTGCCGGACCATCCCACGGTTCCATCAACATGGATTCGTATTCGAAGAAACCACGCACATCGCGGCCGAGGTAATGCTTTGCACCCCAAGCCTGCGGCATCATCATGAGCATCGCATGTGGGAGGCTACGGCCAGCGGCCACCAAAAGTTCAAACATGTTGTCTAGGCTAGCGGAGTCGCTCTGGCCTGCGGCAATCAGCGGCAAGCACTTCTGCAAATCTTCGCCAATGCGGTCGCTCTTGAGGTACGGTTCACGAGCCTTGAGGCTGTTCAGGTTACCGCGGAGCGTGTTGATTTCGCCGTTGTGAGCGAGGTAGCGGAACGGATGGGCTAAAGGCCAGGTCGGGAACGTGTTGGTCGAATAACGCTGGTGGACAAGTGCAATAGCACTTTCGAAATCGTTATCCTTCAAATCCTTGTAAAAGCCTTCGATCTGTGTGGCGAGCAAGAGGCCCTTATAGACAATCGTCTTGGAGCTGCAAGAGCAGATGTAGAGGTTCTTGACAGACTTTTCGATCAAGCGACGAAGCACAAACAACTTGATTTCGAATGCTTCGTTTGATTCGAACTTGGAGCCATCAAAAATGTACTGACGGATGTGCGGAAGCGTTTCGCGAGCCGTGTGACCGATAGCGGACGGGTCCACCGGAACTTCACGAATCTTGACGACCGGAGCACCTTCAGCAGCAGCGAGCTTTTCAATTTCTGCATCGGCAGAATCGGCAGCCACCGTATTTTCGACAAAGATCATTGCCACGCCGTAACGGGTCGGAAGATCGTTGTAGATTTTGTGGAAGAACTTGTGCGGCATCGAAAGCAAAAGGCCGGCACCGTCACCCGTTTCCGGGTCACCACCTGTTGCACCACGATGGAGGAGGCGCTTTAAGACGGTGATACCCTGGACAACAATCTGGTGAGAAGCGATATTATTTATATTGGCGACCAAGCCGACGCCGCAGGCGTCATGTTCGTTGGCTGGATCGTAAAGAGCTTGTGCTTGCATAGAAATCCTTTTTAGTTTTTGCGCCCTATATGCAAAAACTGTGCCAACTCGCTACAAAATGCGTAAAGCCCGCTTCAATTCATGAAAAGGCGGTTAAAAATGTAAAAGAAAGAAATTTCTGAACGGAATCATTAAAATTTGGCGCAAATGCAGTTTACAATTTTTGAAATTAATTTTTGAATTTTTACAAAATACGTAAAATCAGAAAGCTAATCCAAAAGTTTTCCAAAATGTTGTTGTAAATCAACTATTTTTGTATTATAACATTCAAGATGACTAATATGATGAAAAAATTCAAGTTTGGATCCTTTGGGGCGTTGGCAATTTTATTGGTTTTTATTTACGCATGCAGTGACAACGGGACCGATAGTGATTATCCGCGAACAAAATATCCCCAAATAAAAGATTACTCAAGAAAGACAATTGTGGGTACAGTCATCAACGCCGACAGCGTACCCCAAGCTCACGCTCGAATCTATATTACCGGAGTTGATTCCACCACTCAACACGCCTATATCATGGATTCAACCGAAGCCGATAAAAATGGATATTATTCCATCGTTACAGATGGCGATAAACACCGTTACAGATTGCTTGCCAAAACGACGACCGATCCCGACACGTTATTTGGATTTGAAACCTACGTTTATACATTTTGGGATACTCCTTATCCGGACTCGTTCGAATTCGATATAGAAGTCGGTGAACCCGCCTCAGTGCAATTCTATTTACGCTACAGAGATTACGATTCCATTTGCCTAGAAGGTTCCTTTGCCTGCGCCACAATTACCGAAAACGATCGAGAAAAAGGCTTTGTCATCATTCGTGACGTACCTCCAGGATCTTACGAAACATACACTGGTTGGAGAGATGGCAAGGCCATTGCCAACCCATTACTGCTGAGGCCCAAAAATATTCGGGCTGGTTCAACGTATTACTGGGCAAACGGTTTTTTAAAAGGACACGAAGCCGGAACTTTGGATCTCTCGATTCCGCCCAAAGCTTTAGCTATTTTAGACTCAGCAAAGCTCCCCCACATATTAAATAACCTCATCATCCCTGTCTTTAAAAAAGAAAATTACGATGCTCTAATGGATGATTGCGGGAACGAAATAATAATGTCCAAAGCCAAAAACGAGACGGATTCAAGCCGTTTTTGGATAATTCCCGATTCCATAGGTTATGCCAATCAAAAGATTCGATGGATTGACGCATTCGATCAAAATGAACAACGGCAAAAAAGAAACCTTTGGCTCCTTTATTCAAAAATCAGTGCGGATTCCATTGATATAGGTTATAATTATAACCCTTGGGATTCTAGCTATGCTGTCAGTTTTTGGATTGAATCTCTCAGCGACTCACGCAAACAAGTCTCGCTTGTCTCGGTCGGCAACGATTCTCTTGGTTTCAAAATAACCCAATGCCCCAAAAACACCCAACAAATTTGCATGAGAATTTTAGATAAAAATGATTCGACCTCTATAGATTCGACAATTTACTGCAGTGAAAAAATTTTTGATGGCAAGCGCCACCACTTATCGATAGTTATCCACAAAGACCTTGTGATGATCGCAATAGATGGTAAAACAGTCTACGAAACCAGTATGGATTTAACAATGAATTTCTTTAAGAAGCTCCAATACTTACAAATAGGAAATGTACCGCTGAAAGATTTTATCGTGTACAAAATCGACAAGGACATCCGCACCCCAAATGACAATGACTGGACCCGCCTCAAAGCATGGCTTATGGCGTTTTATGAACTTCAAGCCTCTGTTTCATCAGATAAATGATGCGATTTACAAATTATGACGCTAAATTTCGCAATTTTGTCGGTTACAAATCGTGAAAATTGAGGCTTGATTAATTTTATAAGAAAAATTTAAGTTTTATAACGTATTTGTGGACAAAAATTGGAAAATGAGCGCTGTTTAAAAATTTTAAATTTGGCGCCATGATTAATTTTATTAAGTCTATTTACTCCGGTTTGTGCATTGGACTCGGCGGAACGGTTTACCTTTCTTGCGACAATAAGATCCTCGGGTCGTTCTTGTTCGGACTGGGGCTTTTTACGATTTTGAATTTCGGATTCAACCTTTTTACGGGTAAGGTCGGCTATTTCGTCAACAATAAGATTAATTATTGGGGATTTTTAGGAATTGTTTGGCTCGGAAATTTCATTGGAACGTTCGTTTTCGCGAAGCTGATGGCAGCGACTCGCTATGGCGCGGCACTCCAGGCGAAAGCAAACGCTCTTTGCGTTATCAAGGACGGTGATGGTTTTGCTAGTTTGCTCGTGCTCGGAATTTTCTGCGGGATGCTCATGTTCATCGCTGCTGACGGCTACAAGACCGTAGAAAACCAGGTTGGGAAAGTATTTATCGTATTCCTCCCGGTGATGGTCTTTATCTTAAGCGGTTTCGAACACTGCATTGCAGACATGTTCTATTTCTCGCTGGCGGGCGATTTTTCGATGACGATGCTCAAGGCGCTTGTCGCGATTACAATTGGCAATTCCATTGGCGGTGGGCTCATCCCGCTCATGCAAAAGCTGAACGCCAAGTCCGCGAACGCGTAAATAAGCGAATTTACACCCTTTTTACAATGGGTGCCTTGCCAAAAAATCTATATAACTTACATTTCTTTTGCGTTTCTGAGTAATGCGCTGTGGCATCCAAAAAATTGGATGTCTTTTTTTAATTTAAGGAGATAAGCGCATGAAAGATCCATCACAAAACGACATTAAAAATATAAAGATTCCATTTACAAAAATAATCAATGACGAATAATCAAAAATTGATTATATTATGTATAATGTGACCGTAACAAAACGGGCTCAGAAAAATGCAATGACTATGCCTAAAGCTGTACAAAATAAGTTTAAGGCTCTTCTGCAATCATTGAAAGTTTCTGGTCCGATTCAACCACTATTTTGGCATTACTCAAAACTTGGAAACGAGACATACCATTGTCATCTCGCTTTAAATTGGGTAGCATGCTGGACTTGTAAAGACGGATCTATAAATATAGAGGTGTACTATGCTGGCAGTCGTGAAAAGGCCCCGTATTGAAATCAGAGCGAAACATATTCCTGCCCCACTTGTACGCTTTTTGCGTGACACTTATAAACCCGAAAATGTAATTGTTAGCGACGACAACGAATCTGAACCGTTTGAACAAACGGAATGGTTTAAATCGCTTGATACTACACCAGGGGAAATGATTGTCGCAAATAGGGATTTGCGCAATTGGTCTCAAGTGACTCTTGCAGAAAAACTCGGTATTCAGGTGCAGAATCTTTGCGCTATGGAAAACGGTCGAAGAACTGTATCTCGAAAAATGGCTGTTAAGCTCGGTGAAATTTTTGGCACTGATCCTGCCGCATTTTTTGATTTCGAAAAATGACAAAGAAAAAGCGCAATCCACGAGGGATTGCGCTTTTTTTCGTGAAATAATGGATTCCCTCATTTTGGTCGAGAATGACGATTCTAAGGATGAATTGTCAAGAGGGACCGTGGAGGAAACGTTTATCCGAGGTCTTTGATGACCATAATGCCACTGCGTTCAATCTTCGGGTATTGACGCATGCCTTCCCCGCCCTTGCCCTTGTCAAGAATCTCGAGGAGCTTGCCATCTGTGGAGTACAGGTGCAGTTCCCACGGGCCGTTCGGAGCATTGAAGTAACCGGAGTTCTTTTGCACGTTGCGCTGGAACGTTCTATTCAAACGGTCGGCAACGCTGCGGGCATGAACGAGTGAAACATCTGCGAGATTCCAGGAAATCGGCACGCCCCCCATGTCGAAGATGAGCACGGCGTCGACGTCGGTTTCTTCCTTCATCGTAAATTTCCAGCTGAAGTTCTGCCAGCTCGTGCTCAAGTCGAGAATACGGCCGTTTGCATACGGTGTATAGCTTTCGCAGTCCTTCTTGATGTTCACGTTGAGCGTACGCGGCTTGTCAGCCTTGGCGCGCATGCTAAAGATGTACGTTACACCCTTGTGGAGCGCGAAATGCTGCTTGAACTGGAGATTCCAGGAATCCTTGCCGCCCTTCTTGATGTCGAAATGCACAACGCCATCTTTGACGGTGACATCGCCCTTTCCACCCCAGAAGTCGGTCGTCCAGCCAGAAAGCGGATCTTCGGCGTTGAATTCGCCGTTTTCGATGATGTTCGCACCAGTTCCCTGAGAACCGGTCGTGAAATCCTTGTTCTGGATAAAGTTCGGAATCACGCTCGTGTTCTGGATGCCAAGAGGACTGTCAACGGCGACTTCCTTGCCCCAGCCAAGAAGCGTGTTGTAGGAGCCGTGAACCGTCATGTCCATTTCCGGACTGTCGAAGTTACCCGGTCCCCAACTCCATGCGAGCCAGCCGATGTTCAAGCGTTCGCATTCCGACATGATAAACTTGTACGGAATTTCACGAACGCCGCCTGCAGCCACTGGAGCGAATTCGCCGACAATCAGCGGAATCTTACGCTTGAGGGATTCTTCGAGCGTACCCTTGATACGGTCCTTGACGGTTTCGTAGCCTGTTGCCACCGGATTGTGGCGTTCGGTCGGCCACCACATGTGAATCGAGAAAATCAAGTTGTGTTCGGGGTCTGCCTGCAAAAGCTTCGGGCCCACGTTCAACAAATTTTTTTCGTTCTGGCCCCATTCGTCGGCGTCGATCATAATCGGCACACGCACACCAGAGGCGCGGAGCTTTGTGACGATGATGTTATAGGCGTTGAAAAAGTCATCGGCGCTCTGGGCCTTGTCGCCCGGTTCATTACCGATGTTCAAAATCAAGTATTCCTGATGATTGTAAATCATCTGGAGTGTTTCTTCGCGAAGCCAAAATTCAAGGGCGTCGCTCAGGCGGTCCCAGTTAC
>JAEEGG010014118.1_pt1 | contig 16966 bp, 9 predicted proteins | sample 9134161 | NCBI WGS metagenome assembly JAEEGG01 (sample SAMN16246543, study PRJNA631951) | gut metagenome | biome: gut microbiome; feature: rumen; material: CR-attached | host: Bos | place: Iran: Karaj | collected 2018-10 | reverse complement strand
TAAGTGTTGTATATTTTGTTAATAACGTAAAAAAGCTCAATGCATTACTTGACCTTAAAAAGTATGCTGAGCAAGCTAATAAAAATGCTGATGATAAAAAAGGAACAAAAAAGTTAAGTGTTGTTAATACAACATTAACGGTTCTTTATATAGAAGCTGCAACCGGAGCGTTATTATATCACTTATACTGCGGTGTGTACTTCTTTATCAGACTTACAAAAGGTGCTACATTTTTTATGTATTAAAGCACACGGAGGAAATGATGAAAATTAGTTTTGTTATACCTTGTTATCGATCAGAAAAAACGATAGGTAATGTAGTTGATGAGATTAAGACAACTATGGCAAGCATTGGCCATGAGTTTGAGATTATTCTTGTCAATGACTGTTCGCCTGATAATACTTTTTCAGTTATCAGACAGTTGGCTACGGACAATGACAATGTGACCGGTCTTGACCTTGCGAAAAACTTCGGACAGCACTGCGCACTGATGGCAGGTATGAGAGAGTCATCCGGAGATGTAGTAGTATGTCTTGATGATGACGGACAGACTCCTGCGGATGAGGTTGGAAAACTTCTTGATAAACTTGAAGAAGGATATGACGTATGCTACGCAAGTTATGGTAAGAAGCAGCATTCGGGATTCAGAAACTTCGGAAGCAAAGTTAATGAACTCATGACACGTATCATGCTTGGTAAGCCCAAGGAATTATATATTTCCAGTTACTTCGCTGCCAAAAGATTCGTAGTAGATGATATGCTTCGCTATGAGCAATCATATGCATACGTTATAGGATTAGTTCTTCGTGCAACCAAGAACATAGCTAATGTTGAAGTTAAGCATAGAGCAAGAACAGAGGGTACCAGCGGATACACACTCAAGAAATTGTTCTCACTCTGGTTCAATGGTTTTACTGCTTTTTCAATCAAGCCTCTCAGAATAGCAACTGCTGTCGGTGTCTTTTGTGCATCAACAGGATTTTTATACGGAATATACACAATAATTAAAAAGTTTGTATTGGCTAGTGATGTTCAGGCAGGTTTCTCCGCACTTATGTCAGTGCTTGTATTTATAGGCGGTATGATTATGCTTATGCTTGGACTCATCGGAGAATACCTCGGAAGAATATACATATGTATGAATAATTCTCCTCAGTATGTAATCAGAGAAAAGGTAGGACAGAATAAATAAGCATGAAGAAAGCAGTACCTTTTATAATAATTGCAATAGTTCTAATTCTTGTATTGGTTGGTGCGGGTTTTGGTACATATATTTATCATCAAAAAGTAAGACCCGATGTTGATAAAAAGATTGATGAACTTGCTAACAGCAATGAATACAATGCTATATTCGTTAGTCAGTTTTCAACCGAGAATATAGATTTCTCTAAGTACAAAGAATTCTTTGATATGGATGTTGCAAGTGTATATCATGATGGTTGTGATGAAGAGAGACTTAATATCCATTTGGCAAAAGCACTTGAGCATAAGGACTCATTCCAAAAGATATATCTCGGTCTGGATTATCTCTTATTGGAAGATGGATCGATGATTACAGAATCTATTTTACAAAACAGTGATATCGATTGGGAGATAATCATTTCAGCGGAATGCATTGATGATATTAAAGAATGCGATAATGATTTAAGAACAGCGTCCATCAAGAAGATGCTTCAGTCATTCAGAGGTATGGACAATGTAAAAATAATATCTCCGATTTTTGATCCCGGTATTATTTTTAATGCACGTAATTTTGATGACAACGGACTAAGCAAGGACTTATCGATTAATTACATGCTTGATGATTATGTGGTAACGGACGGCAACTTGTTTTTTAACACAAAAAAATTATTGGACTTCGTAGATACTTTTGATAAGAATTCATATCCTAATTTCCAGGATAAGACTGTTATATTCTTTGGCGACAGCATCATTGCAAATGCAGGAGAAAACGATTCAATACCTGCAGTGGTTAATTATCTGTCCGGCGCTACCGTACATAATTACAGTATTGGTGGCAGTACCGGAAGTAACTATAATGATGAAAAAAATCTTCACAATCAGATAGATTCGTTTATAGCAGAGAGTAACCAAGTAAGTGATAAAAACGATTACTTTGTTGGACAGACTGTATTTGTAATCAACATGGGAATCAATGATTTCTTTGCTGCTGTTCCTTCAAGAGGAAGCAGTGAAGATACATATGAAGGTGCGATGGTTAATGGCATCAAGAGACTTCGTGAAGAGTGTCCCGGATGCGAGATTATAATCTGTGAGCCTACTTATCTTGATTATTACGAAGGCGAAGAATTAACATTCGGAACCGAGGTTATGAATGATTATCGAGCTGCAGCCAAAATAATTGCTGAAGAAAATGATTGCAGATTTTTGAATAACTTTGCAGATCTTGGAATCAATTCAGACAACTGCAGTGAATACTATGAGGATGCCGTTCATTTTAATGTTGATGGCAGACTTCTATATGCAGAGAATCTCTTGAAGAGAATGAAAGAGTGGTATGGAACAAACTAAGACTAAAAAATCAGGCTTGAACAAAAAGATATACAAGGAAATAACCATACTTGACTGCATCTTTCTTGCAGTCCTTGTTTTGTTACCGTTTTTACATCTTGCTTTCGGAGTAGAGTTCACCGATACCGGATACAGCCTTGGTAACTATGAGAACCTTGAGCACATGAATCTTACTTGGACCATAGCTACTTTCTGGGCCAACATGGTAGGTAAGTTTTTCACAATCCTTCCGATAGGACATACATGGATAGGAATGAAATTTTATACTACTTTAGTTCCGGTATTTACTCTCGTTATTTCCTATACGTTCTTAAAAAAATACATTAATCGAATTATTGTTTTTGTTGGTGAGATACTTGCGATATCTTTATTCTGGTGTCCTACCACAATTCTATATAACTATCTTACTTACTGCCTCTTTACGATAGTAATTATTCTTATCATCAAGGGCCTTGAAGAGGATAAGTGGTATTTATTATTGATTGCAGGTATCGTACTTGCTTTCAACGTATTCGTAAGATTCCCAAATATAACCGAAGCACTTCTTATTCTTCTTGTTTGTTTCAAGGGAATAATCGATAAAAAGAAGTTTTCCAAGACACTTGCAACCGTGGGTATATGTATCGGCGGCTTTATCGCGGGTGTTGCAATTAACGTGCTTATTATCGGACTGATGTATGGGTTTGATTCGATTCCCAACATGATTACGTCTTTATTTGCTATGACGGATGATAATCAATCATATAAGCCGATGCATATGGTTTTATCCATTTTTAACGGCTACGTATCATATGCCAAGGCATGCATATTACTTATTGCACTCACAGTATTTAGTTTTGCCGCAAGTGCTCTCATCAAACGTCATATGTTTAGAATTATAACCATCATTGTTCAGGTTATCTTATATGGCGTGTTCCTTTTCTGGGCATACAAGAATCATGTGTATACGGTTCATTATAATGATTATTCTTCAATGTACTTTTGGATGGTTGCGTTCCTTATGCTGGGTAATATTTACTCAGTATGGACTATGCTTCGAAAAAAGAATTCGAGTGTTCACAAGCTCATGGCGCTTGCGGCTTTAATCGTAATCTGGATTACACCGCTTGGAAGCAACAATGCACTTTATCCTTCTATGAACAATCTCTTCCTTGTTGCGCCGATTGTTTTATTCATGATATGGAATGAACTTTTCAGAAGAAGAAACTTTTATGAACTCTTGGATCTTGAAGCAAAAAATACTATGGTATCTTCAAGAGTAACCATAGCTCTTTTGATGATAAGCGTTATGGTTCATTGTTCACTCTTTGGATTCTGCCATGTATTTAGAGACTCGGGATTCCCTTATAACAATCATACTGCCATTAATGGTAACTCGGTTCTTGTAGGCATGCATACCAACAAGGAGAGAGCTGAGACAATAGAAAAGTTAACCGAATATGTAATGAATGAAAGACTCATCAATGGTGCAGAAGCAATCTATTATGGTAATCTTCCTGGACTTGAGTACATACTTGGTATGCCATGTGCTATATCGCACACATGGCCTGATCTTGGATCATATTCAGATAAAACATTTGAAAAAGAATTAAATGATATTGCAACGAGTGGAAAATATGAGTATGCCGAAGCACCTACAGTATTCGTTAATACTGATCTTTGCCCGGACATAATGAATCCGGGACCGGATGCTTCGTCAAAAGAAATAATTCTAAAGAACTATTTGGAAGACTATGGTTATTACTTGGCTTATGAAGTTGGAGAAATACAAGTATACCGTACGGGATATTTTCACGTATATGAATAACCAACTTTTATAGGTTAGTCCATCTACCTGATGCGCCGCAAGGAAGAACAAGCCCTGTATCAGTCACAGGAATACCGATTTCACCTGACTCAACTTTACCACCGAACTTAGATACGATAGCAGTATTAATCATATATGTTAATACAGCAGGCTGCAGACCTGTAGTATAAGAATTGATAAGAAGGAATGTTGAGTTCTTATCAAGAAGCTCTGTACATAATTCAATAAAAGGATAGATACTTTCTTCTATCTTCCAGATTTCACCTTTGGGTCCCCTTCCATATGAAGGAGGATCCATTATTATTCCATCGTACTTATTACCACGACGTATTTCTCTCTCAACGAATTTAACACAATCATCAACAAGCCATCTGATTGGAGCATCTGATAGACCTGACGAGACAGCATTTTCTTTTGCCCAGTTAACCATGCCTTTTGACGCATCAACATGAGTTACATGCGCACCTGCTTTTGCAGCTGAGAGAGTAGCACCTCCGGTATATGCGAAAAGATTGAGCACTTTAAAAGGCTTATCCGGGTTTTCTTTTACCTTGTTTTGGATAATCTGAGAGAACCAATCCCAGTTAACCGCTTGTTCGGGGAAAAGACCTGTATGCTTAAAAGCAAAAGGCTTGAGGTTGAAAGTAAGAGAATTATACTTAATACTCCATTCGTTGGGCAGGTTTTTGAATTCCCATTCTCCGCCGCCCTTAGAGCTTCTGTGGTAATGTCCGTTTTCCTTTTTCCATAGAGGATTACGCTTTTTTGTATTCCATATAACCTGAGGGTCAGGACGAACGAGGATATACTCACCCCAACGCTCGAGTTTTTCACCATCAGATGTATCTATAACTTCATAATCTTTCCAATTATCTGCAATCCACATAATAATCTCCAATAGGCTTAATCTCAGTAAATTATATTATACTCTCTTTCTTTTCAGCAATAGAAAAAACTGATAAAATATTTGTGATTAAGCATTTCGATATTTGATTGGTTTTTGCTAATACATAGTTTTAAAGAAACGTTGGATTTGAAAAATGGGAAAAAAGAAATCGGATAAAAAGAAATCAGAAAAGAAAATGCCAATAGGTGTAACACTTTTGCTTATATTGCTGGTCTCCGCCGCTTTCGTAGCATTTTGTGTTGGCACAGGATTATTTATTGATGCGGTTGTGGCATTTATTATAAAAGATGTTGAACAAGAGAAAATGTTGCAATATGTATTAATAGTTGCCGTTATGGGGTCACTGCATCTTTTCTTCTTTGTTTCGCTGATACTTGGAAGAATGCCTTTTGTTAAGAAGAAAGAAGGCGAATCTTACAGAGAAGATATAATGGGAATGTTCGCTATCGTGCTGGTTTTATCGGCAGTTTTCTTGATTGCTTTTGCAAGCATGAATGATAGAGATATCGATCTCATTATTGCGGCTGCAATGCTTCCTACTGCAGGATTTATAGTATCGCCTGCAATTATCAAACACGAATTAAAGAGTCAAAAGAAATGGGATTATATCTTTTATACAAAAGGCAATCTACATAACTGTAAAAATGATGATGATTTTTACAGAATGGATAATCCGGTACCATTTGAAACGAGTATCTTTTTTGCGGTTATTAAACAACAAGTGTTGGGAACTGTTGGAGTCATTGCATTTATAATTGTGTCTATTGCTTTAACAATATTTTGGATTACGTATGGATACAATCATATGCCGGATAACCTCCTGGCTGGATTATTTTTTCTTGGATTAAGAAGAAAAACCGGCTTTATGTTTATCTTATCAGTATTTTTTATAGCGTTTGGTCCTGCAATAGCTTCTTTTTACTTTACCGGCTTTATCTACAGACTAATGATTGTTATGAAACGTAAGTATATAGCTTGTCATGCAATTGTGAGAAAAGTTGATAGCGGAAAAATTAGTTTAAGCAGCGATAAGTATCATTACTCATATAATTATGCTACATGTGTTGGAATACTTGAAAAGAATGTTCATGATACACCGGCTACATTGATATTCGTTCCGGATAATGTTTATGTTTTTCCGGATGAGAAATTCCTTAATAATTAATTTAATGTGCAGTCGAAAGAGTAATAAGCTTTAGTTTTAGGGGGACAGATATGATCTCAGGATTACATCATATATCTTTGAAGTGCGCTACACTGGAAGAATTTGAAAAAGCGAAAAAGTTTTATGTGGATCTTTTGGGCTTTACAATAGTTAGAGAATGGCCTGAAGGTGTAATGATTGACTTTGGTAATGGGATGCTTGAGATTTTTAATAATGGAGAGGGCATTAAGACTAAAGGCGCATTAAGGCATATAGCTTTTGCAACAGATAATGTTGATGAAATAGCAGATATGGTTAAAAAGGCAGGATACGAGGTGTTCATTGAGCCGAATGATATAATAATAAAATCAAATCCGGTATTAACTGCAAGAATGGCATTTTGCTTCGGACCGCTTGGAGAAGAGATAGAATTCTTTCAAGAACAGAGGTCAAGAATTTCTGATGATAAAAATATGAAGAATGGCGATTACACAGTATTTAATAATCATGAGTATCGAGTCTCTCAGTCATATGATTTAGAAAATATGAGGCGGGTAGTGAAAATATTTACATATAACACTGATGACATTGATGATTCGTTTCAGTATGACGAAACATATAAATACTATTATAAGATCGTTGATCCTCACGATTTAGGTGACGTATTCTCATATTCAATAGATCACTATTATAAAGGACACAAGGTTCAAAAATGTGTTGGCAAACAAGGCCAAATCACTTTATTTACCAACGATAGCAAATTTGCCATGGAGAATGGTTTTGAAGAGCATGACCCCAGAGATAGGGATTATCTTAAGAAGGATGTTTCGGAATCTGAGATAGAAGCAGTACAAATTGGACCAACATTGAATGCGCGCTATAGGCCGTAATAAGGGCATATTACCTAATTTCACAGAATTTTCACAAAATTATTAGCACTCACTCTTGACGAGTGCTAATAAAGTGATATAATGTAGTCATAACAAAGGAACAGAGCAAATTAAACAAAAGGTTTAATCTCAACTCCTTGTCCCGATGCGATGAAAAACAATTGTATTTGAGTGAAGGAGGTAATAGATATGTTAGCACCTAGCATTTTTGGAGAAAACTTATTTGATGATTGGTTTAACTTCCCGGAGTTTGATAACTTCAGCAACAGAGCAGAGAGAAAACTTTATGGTCACCATGCTGACAAGTTGATGAAGACGGATGTTCGTGAGAGCGAAGATGGATACGAGATAGATATTGATCTACCCGGATTCAAGAAAGAAGATATCACACTTGATCTTAACAATGGTTACCTTACAGTATCCGCTGCCAAGGGACTCGATAATGAAGAAACTAACAAGAAAGGTCGTATCATACGTCAGGAAAGATACGCCGGAGCAATGCAGCGTAGCTTCTATGTAGGCGATGCATTAGAAGAGGAAGATGTGAAAGCATCATTTAAGCACGGTGTATTGAACCTTACATTCCCTAAGAAGGAAAAGGCAAAAGTGCCTGATAAAAAGACAATAATGATTGAAGGTTAACCGATAACCTCATACCATTAGAATAATCACTCCCTATAGAGAGTCGGCTTTGGCCGACTCTCCTTTTTTCTTGATTTTTGTGTATTTTTTTAGTTTTAAGGGACTAACACGAGACATTGATTGGTATTTTTGTAGAAAATGTTTAAAAATCCTTTTAGAAACGCTAAAAAACAACGCTCGTAAGACTCAAAAAAATATAAAATAATCCGATAAAAATATATAGAAAATGCCCAAAAATAAAGAAATTGAGTTATAATGATACTGTGTCATCACATGACATACAGAGTGAGAAAATGAAAAACAATAAAATGAGACAACTTAAAAATATTAAAGGCTTCACCTTGGTGGAGCTTATTGTTGTACTCATTATTGTGGCTATTCTTGCGGCAATCGCCGTTCCTACATTCCTTGCTTTTATGGATAGAGCAAAAGAAAAAGACTATGAAACCAATGCTGCGAAATGCCTTGCTTCGACTCAAGCCGCACTTTCGGAGATTTTTTCTGATGCAAGCAATAGTTTCTCTATCAAGAAGAGAGAAAGCGTTCGAGATCTCTGCGACAGTGAGAAGAAGAGTACAGAGTTCATTGTATGGACAAAATCTGCTCTCGATTCCAAAAGTGTTAGAGCTCTTCCTGAATACATCGCTTCTTACACAATAGAAAAAGCACTCTATGAAGAAGCAGGTTGTTATCTTGCATATGACGGAGAAAAGTGGAAGGTATTTAATTCTAACAAGGCTAGAGAAGAAGCCCTTGCATTTTTATCACCTGACAATGACAAGGCAATCTATATGTGGCCTTATAAGCAGGACTTAGCTTATTATCCAGAAATTGGCGAAGGTGGCGGAAACGTAGCCGACGACTCCGATACAGTAAGAGTCGTTAATCTTAATCTTGATACAACATGCCTTAACTATGTGTACTATGCACCCAAGGGTAGCGATGGTAATTCCGGATTGAAGACAATGAAGGTCATCTTCTGGAAGGATTCCGCAGGTACTGTGCAGAGCACATGGACTACAGAAGGTGGCAAACAATATTTTTCCTATGATGACAGCACAGTATACGAGTTACATGAAGAAAGATATCCTGTAGAAGGATGGGTTCTTGAAGATGGAAGCGGAAAGCAATGTAACGGTCGTGCTGAAGTGGAAGCACATATATACGGAGACGGTGAGACAGCTAAGACATACGATTTCAAAATAAAACTTGGTGCAGGAGCAAATTATACTGTTGATGAAGTGTATGTTAGCAAAGCAGCCTTTTCATCAGCTTTAGCATCATTCCCAAGCAATATTAAAGGAGTATATGTTGCTACAACAGAATATTCTACGGAAAAAGATATTCCTCAGAGAGCTGTAAGAATAGATGATACAAGCGTAAAAGATGGCTTTGTATTTGCGTGGGATGATGGCACAACATTTGTCTGGTGGACAAATGCAAGGACGGTATACATGCCTGCTGATTGTAGCAGCATGTTCAAAAGTAAGAACAAAGTAGTTAAATTCGATTTTGCTGGATTGGATTTTTCTAAAGTTACAAATATGAGCGAGATGTTTGCTGATAACTCGTCATTAACAGATATTACTGGTATTTCTGGATGTTCAGCGGTTACAAATACCTCGGGAATGTTTAGAAGTTGCACTAGTCTTGATAATGCTGAAGTGTCTGGTCTGTCTGGAAGCATATCTAAGTTAAATGGAATGTTCGAAGGATGCAGCAATATTTCAAGCATTACATTTGCGGATGATTTTTCTACAACATCTGCAACAGATTATAAAAATGTTTTTAAGGGATGCGAAAAATTAAGATCTATTTCAATTTCCGGTTTTGATTTTTCAAGTGCTCAAAATCTAGATTCTATGTTTGAAGGTTGCTCTACTATCGAGGCGATAGAACCAGGCAACTGGAGCCTTATGAATGTTACCTCAATGAATGCTACTTTCAAGGGATGTAACAATCTTACAACTCTTAATACTGCTTCAATGGCAACATCAAGAAAATTGAATAATCTCGAAGAAACCTTTGTGGGATGTTATTCATTAACTACAATCGATTTGTTACGCGTTAATGCTGGAGCAGTAACAAGCACAAAGAAAATGTTCTCAATGGAGGAGTGGAAAAATACAGATGCTTATAAGAATAATAGTTCTTTAAAAACTATTACTTTTGGCGCTCCTTTTGATACATCAAATGTTAAAGACATGTCAGGAATGTTTGAATATTGCCATACTCTCGAAAGCATAAACGGTATGGACAATCTTAGAAGTACTAAGGTTACTGATATGAGTTATATGTTTGCAAATACATATAACTTAAAAGAATTGAAGCTTACTTCTTTTGATACTTCTTCGGTAGATAAATGCAAAGGTATGTTTTTCTATGATAATGGGAACAGTAAGCTTACTAAGGTATATGTTTCAAGTAAATTCGTAATAAGCGAAAAGAATGAAAAAGTTTTCTCTTCGAACGAAGCATATAACAAACTTCAAGGCGGACGAAAAACTGATGCGCCGACTGTAAAAGCAATCGACTCCACAGGTTATGATTCTGCTTTATATGCATGCGCTGATGGATGGGGAGGAAAAAAAGGTTACTTTATTGGAGACTATACAAAAGCGTATGTAGATAAAACAAAGTTTCAGGCTCTTTTCACTACAGATACCGATTCAATAGTACGTATAGATACATCTAATTATACTCTTTCAGAAATACAGTATATGGATGGAATCACAGACATAAGGGATTCTAAAAAAACTACTACCCATTATATATTTGCTTGGAGAGAGGGTAACAATATAAAGTGGTGGTCTGACGCCGAAGAGGTTCATTTGCCCGATGATTGTGGAAACCTGTTTAAGAACAATGCGCATATCAAATCTTTTAGTTTTGTTGGATTTGATGTAAGCAATGTTTCTTCTTTTAATTCTACTTTTTTGGGCTGTAGTAATTTGCAAAGCGTGACTTTTGGCAATTCTTTCTATACGGACAGTCTTACCAGTACAAAGAATATGTTTAATGGCTGCTCGATTATTGAAGAGATTGACGTATCAGGCTGGAATATGAAAAGAGTTCCGAGCAGTAATTATCAAGATATGTTTTCTAACTGCGGTGAGTTAAAAAAGATATTGTCAGATGGAAGTTTCGCGGTATCAACTACTAATACAGATATGTTTAATAATTGTTCAAAACTAAAAGGCGGCGCTGGAACCAAATACACAGATATGACTAATCCAGCCAAATCGGTTTACGCAACTATTGATACAGATAATACGCACGGTTATTTCACACAAAAACCTTAACGGACAAATGGAATGATTATTATGGTGAAAAAACGCAATTCACAATTTAATAGTCAAAAAGGCTTCACATTAGTGGAGCTTATTGTCGTGCTCGTCATAATGGTTATTCTCTTATCAATTAGTATTGGTGGTATTCTTGCTTGGCAGGACTGGAGCAAGTTCAAAAAAGAGAATACCGCTGCAGAGACAATATTTTACGCACTTCAAAATCAATTAACTGAATTTGATGCATCAGGAGTATATGATAACGAAAATAAGAGGATAATCAATGTAATTGATTTGGATACATATCTTGTAGCCGATCCGACTAACAAAAATTATTTTGATAGCAAAGTTTTTTACGAAGAGAGAACTGTAAATAATTCTACTGAAAAAGAATATTACAAATGGGAACCTGATGGAAATGGCGGTATAGTGATATGGCCTAATACTCCAGTGAGTGCGGGAGAAAAAAAGGATTACCAAGGTAACATTTATTGTATATTTGCAAATAAAGATGATTATGACAGATATTTAGCAAAGGATTCAACACTTGATAAAGGAACAAAATTCTTATTTGATTGTATTACTCCATATATTTCGGATACATCAATTCTTAATGGTGCAATATGGGCTGAGTTTTCGCTTGAGGCCAGACAGGTATTCTCTGTTGGATACAGTGATAAGGTGACAGAGTTTTCTTATAATGCGTCATCTATTCAGACGAGTATACTCGATAGAACTGAAAAAACCAGAAGAGAGAAACAGGTTGGATACTATTGTTCTGAGGGATTATCTAGACCTATTGAGGGAAAGGACAAGATTAGACTCGGCGATTTAACATTAATTAATTCAAATACACTGGAACTTGTGATAACTGAAAAGCCAGGAAAGATAACGCAGGATTCTCATTATATAGTGTCGATTTATTCTTCTAATCAGAAGTATTCAAGTCCCGGTACAGATGAAAATGAGATAAATAAAAATCATAGAGATAATATGGATGTAGATGAATTGCTTATGAGCATGGACTTTACATTGAAGGACGCTTATAGCATTACTACTCTTACAAAAGCTTCAGAGAATCCTCAAAAGATTCAATGTTCATTTTTCGAAGGTGCTTTTGCTGATGAAAAAAAGACTATCCGAGTACCGGTATATGTCTCGAGTGATTTGACTGAGATTCATATAGTTCTTGATGCGGCTGATGTTCAGGCGCAGTCGTTTATGTGCGCAGATAGAGATAATCCTGAACCGGAGTTTATTAATACATATAGCTTTTATCGTTTTGGACTTCCTTCTTCATTGACTGAACATATTGGATGCTCCATATCTCCTGATGGAGATGAAGATAATAGTAAATATAGCAATAGTGAAAGTCCGACGTTTGACGACATTACCTCTTCAGGCGTAGCTAAGGAATATAGCATTTTAAATGGAAGACATCTTTACAATGTTAGGTTTGAAACAGATTATAAGGAATACGGCGATACAACTGCAAAAAGAGATTTTGTGGTTAAGAAAGATATTGACTGGCAGGAATTTACAGGCAAAAACAATTCGACAGGAACTAACTATTATCTTACCTCATATGTAGTTGGTACTAAGTCTGGAATTGATTTTGATGGATTAGATAATAGTATTAACAAAGCATCTAGCATTAATAATTCAAATGCAAAAGATACTTCATCGTATGCATTCCCAGGTTTTAGAACGTTAGGATTAAATGATTCATTTTATGGAGCAGATAATCAGGGTAAGCGATTCACTATTAGTAATCTTCATATTAGCTTTGCAGCTAACATGAGATATGGTGTATACGGAAAAGATGCTTATCTAGAATGGATTAATAACGATATCAAGGATTTTGGTCAGTATGATGGAATTAATACTTATGAGTCGTTAAACATTGATTGGGATAATGTATTTAGGTTTGATACTGATACATATGCAGAAAAACATCCTTCACATGCTAAGGTGTTAAAGGGATTATACCCTCTTGGATTGTTTGCCGAAAATTTAGGAACGATAGAAAACATTGACTTGAATGCTCACAAAGTAATCGGCCTAGAAGAGATAACAATGAGCGACAATACAACCAAAGTATTGGTATATACCAATATGGTTGGAGGATTCGTAGGCAATAACTTAGGTCAGATTAATAATGTATCACTTAGAAATGTTAGTGATATTTCATTGGATGATAAATATACCAATGAGGTAGAAAATGGATCGCATGTAAATGGAAAAACAGATGTTGGAGGAATAATTGGAAGACAGTCGTGGAATGCTCTGGGGGCGACAGATCTCACGATTAAGAATTTGAAAAACTATGCATCTGTTACAGGCATGGAAAATGTCGGAGGAATAGTAGGCAGAGCTTATCTTATACGTGAGTTTTCCAAGCAAAATCGTACCGGTAAAACTAATTTAGAGATCTATCAGGCTAGACGCCTTTTATATGATGATGGCTATGATATTTACGGAGATTTTTCTGAAGATGGAAAGTATAGAGCAGGTACATCTAAGTCTATAACAGGTAAAGAAGTTACACGTCTGGAAAGTCTCACTATAGATAGTTGTGAAAGTTATGGTGAAGTATGCGGAGACAATTTAATCTATAGTGAAAAATACATTGTTTATCTATATGAAAATGACTTAGAACCGGTTAGCAATGGTGGTACTGCCACAACTAAGATTACATATTGTATGGATATGTCCAACAGAACTCATATATGCTCCAATATAGGAGGCATAGCGGGCATTACTATGGATGGACTGTATTATGATGTAAGAAATTACGATAATACAAGAAGAGCATCTTGGGGGGCAGATGCCAAAAAAACAGATATAAAATTAACAGTAAAGGATTGCAAGGCATATAGAATATATGAGACAACGGATTTAAACGATTTAAAGTCCACTAATAAATTGAAAGATGGTCATATTAAAGATATGATTCAGCATGACTTTTATAAAGGTGGGCTTATAGGATATTGCAGATATACCAAGGTAATTGGATGTTCAAATAACGTGACTAGCGATTATTATAATGGTAACGGCAAGCCATTTGTTTTCGGTAGAAACTATGTGGGTGGTTTGTTTGGATGCTTTGATTTTTCGTTTTTGAATAATCTTAACAAGGATGATAAAAAAGCAGAATATAATATTATTAATACCAACAATGTAATTGGAATAACATATGTTGGTGGATTTTGCGGTGGAGCTGGTATAGGCGCCTGCAAGATGGAAAACTTATCGTTTAGGCATCCTTCATTGAATATGGGAACCCAACCTTCGCAAGTTGAAGGCAATACGAAGGGATGCAACATTCTGAATGTCGAAAATACCGGAGTTGTTTTGGGAGTCAAAAAAGCCGCTCTTGATAACGGCAAAGATGGAATAATTAGCAAACAGGATGTCCTAATTTATAAGCAAGAGTACTCATCGGGAAGCAAGGCATGGCAGGAAAAAATAACCGATGAATTTGATGCAGGTATAGGCGGTATTGTAGGAATATCACGTTTGGGATTTAGATATGTTGACAATATTCAATCGCCGGATACAAAAAAATATGCATTATCACTTATGGGAATTAATGCTAGCGGAAACGATAATGCGTCAATACTTAGCAGTTTGAATTTGAATTATGATACGTATCTTACTGCTAAAAACAGTTCCATATATGGAGGAAACTGTGTCGGTGGAATAATGGGTGTTTCAATTAGTGAGGGAAATATCCAGAATGGCGCTACTGTAAGCGCTGTAGTTGTCGGTGACGATGTAGTCGGCGGAATTATAGGCGCTGGTACAGGAGGAAACGCAGGCGTTACAAGTATTAATAAAGGCCAGGTCCTCCATAGTGTAGTTATGGGACGTAATATGGTTGGTGGATATGCCGGAATTAATAATATTACGCTGAGTGGCGAAATAACCAATCCAATAAAGGTGTATGGACAATATGCTGTTGGTGGAGTGGTTGGAGAAATAACAGATGGCAAATCAGTTTCTGTAGATATTAAAGATGTAGCTGAAGTATATGCAAAAGCATATGCAGGCGGGCATACGGGTATTTATGCAAATAATCAAGCTATTACAGCAAAACTGAAAAATATAAAAGTATATTCAAAGTATTTTTCCGGAGGATTTGCGGGTGCTGCATACTCCAATGGTGCAATAAAACTAGATGGATTAAATATCGATGAAGAGAACGTTAAAGCAGAAAGCTTGGCTTATGCTGGCGGATTATTTGGATTCTACAATTCTAATGCTTCAAGAAATATTACTCAAAATACGAGAAATGTCGATAGTGATCTGATTGCTTTGATAGATGATTTCGAAGCGGGTAATAAAACAGGAACTGATTTATATGCTAGGATAATCTTATCGATAGGAGGAGCCAATCCTGTATTAAGATCGAATTCTCATACAGATGCAACAATTAATCATTATAATGCGAATTCTGAATGCAATTCAAACGCCCAGATAGGACCTGGAGGATTATTCGGATTACTTCCTAAAGATTTAAAGGCGACAATAGATTGTGACAATGCAACGATTAATTCTATTATTTCTAGTAGCGATGCTATATCGGGAGTAGATGGAGAAACAGATGCATTTTCATATACCGGAGGAATAACCGGAAAAATACCAGGAAACACGACCATTAAAAATGCAGCATTTGGAGGAAGTATTATTTCGTTATCAACAGCTCATTTTGGATGGCTTGCAGAAATAAATAGCGGAACTATGGATACATGTCATGCATCAGATTTTTCATCAGATAAGAAACATGTAGGTGGCTTATGCGCATTAAATACCGGTACGATTACTAACTGCAATGTTAGTGCAAATATCAGTGTTTCACAGGCCAATGAAGCTGGCGCTATGTGCGCAATTAACAAGGGAACTGTAAAAGATTCATCTACAACAGGCGGATCGATATCTGCAACTTCAGCTAATTATGTAGGAGGAATTGCTGGAAAGAATCTTGGAACAATTTCGTCTTGCAGTAACGGAATTGCGGTTTCTGGAAAGAATGCAGGTGGTATCGCTGGAAGTTCTGCTAATGCAACATTTGTAACATGTAGCAACTCCGCCGAGATAACTGGTGTTGACACAGCAGGAGGTATACTTGGCGTTGTTGAAAATGGACCGAATATATTTAACGATTGTGTCAATATAGGTAAGATTAACGCGTCTTCAACAGCAGGAATTGCTGGCAGTGTATCAGGAAAGGTGGACTTCGAATTATGTAGAAATTATGGCGAGATTCAGTCCGGATATGCGTTAACAAATACTGATGTCTCTTCACTGGAATGTACTATTCACAACTGCCTTCAGGCGGGTGGAGGTAATGGCGATAGTTTTGCAATGGGAACGAGTCCAGCTAATATGACTAGAAATTTCTATTATCTTGGAACAACCACCAAACTTGCTTACAGTGATGATCCGACTCAGTATGTTGAAGCTAATGATAACAGTTCTTGGTCAATTAATCTTAAGTTGATTAATGATACGGTTGTCTATGAAAGAGGCGATGTATACTGTGAAACAGGAATAGGTCCGGTATCAGTTAATCCTGAGAATGCTGGATTTGACAGACAGAAACTATATAGCCAGATGGATTCGAAATTTGTAGCGATGGCTAAAGATGAAACAAATCATCCCAATTCAGATACTGATGGTAATTTAAATGGATTTGTAAAACCCTAGAGATATTATGAAAAAGAGAATCAGCAGACAACAGAATAAAGGCGCAGC
>JAEEGG010014114.1_pt1 | contig 16967 bp, 8 predicted proteins | sample 9134161 | NCBI WGS metagenome assembly JAEEGG01 (sample SAMN16246543, study PRJNA631951) | gut metagenome | biome: gut microbiome; feature: rumen; material: CR-attached | host: Bos | place: Iran: Karaj | collected 2018-10 | reverse complement strand
AAACTGCTTATGCAGAATGATAATGACAAAGAAGCGGTGAAGGCGTTTGAGATCATACGCCAGTATTCATTACTGCTTGACAGTATGGAATATGCAGGAGATCTCGAAAATGCAGAGAACGAAGACACCCGATTTGTATCAAGATATGGATGGGAAGATAAGCGAAAGATGGAACAATTCATCGCCCAGCATTCCAAGAGGATTGATTCCGTGCGTGAGTTCTCGCTCGAAGAATTGGCAAAAGCATCAGGAATCCTGTTCCCTTTCATTCCAAATCCGAAGACGGACGAATTCATGCATTTCCTCACTTGTCAGATAGGACTTAGCGAGGCAAGCGCACATATCGTTTGCTTCAATCTGTGGTATTACAAGATACATTATGGCGAGTACACCCTTGATGATATGCCAATGGAACTTCACTTCTTAAGCCACGCACTGACAGCAGGAAAACAAGAACTGACAGACAGGCTGGCGGAAGAAGGGATGCAGCACCTTGCTGACTTTGCCAACAATCTCCCACTATGGCATTTGCGGGGATTTACAGCTGCTGACTATCCTGCAGAATCCTTTATTCCGAAACTATCAACCAAAGAGCCGTTAGGCCCTATGTTGAGGAAACTGAAGAAAGAGGCTTACCTGATGACAGACATCCTCAACGGAAAGACGCCTCAACCCAATCAAGCAAAGCCATCTGTGGAGGATAATCCATGGGTTGGCCAGAAAATTGGCCGCAATGATCCATGTCCCTGTGGCAGCGGTTTGAAATATAAGAAGTGTCACGGAAAGAGCCTGTAGTGCTATTCCTACATATTATAAAGCATAGTAAATGAAGAAGAACATCGACATCAAAAAGGCAATACAGCAGATCCCCGTAAAAGAACTACGAGAGTTTGTGGAGCAACAGACAGGAAAGAACCAAAAGTTCCAAGCTGCTTTCTTAAAACATTTTGAGGACTTTTTCGTAGAGAAGGAATCGGGCGATGCATACGTGGAACAGGTGCAGGATGCTTTCTGGGATGCGACCCTTGAGGGCGATTGGGTAAACTTCAGTGCCCAAAGCCGCTTGAGCAGTGAAATATATGATGTGGTTGAAACGGCACGCAAGTTCATAGCAAGAGGCAATCCTGAGCCAGCCATCGAAATAGGCTTTACCATTATAGAAAACGGCATCGACCTCATCAACCATAACGACGACAGTTGTGGCTATTTAGGAACCATCATGAGGCTTGGCTTGGAATTGCTGCACGATGTGTCAAAACTTGAACTTGATGACGATTGCCGTGAACTATTCCAAGACTATTGCGAGGATTGTCTCAAAAAGAAAATTCTTAGCGGTTGGGATTGGGATTTCGACATATACGAATGTCTGATAGCCCTTTTACAGACACCAAAGGAGGCCAGAAAACTCATCAAGCGCATAGAAAGTGACGAGTGTCTGGCAAAGGACTACAATGCTGAGCATCGGATGAAACTCATTCTTCAGCTGACTGAGAAAGCTGACGGCAAGGAGGCTGCACGTCGGCTAATGATGGATAACCTTCACATAGAGGACTTCCGCCGCCAAGCCATCACAGAGGCTGTTGAGGCTAAGGATTTTGCCAAAGCATACCATTTGGGAGAAGAAGGTATTGCTTTGGATTTAGATCATCGACCATCACGAGTGAGTACTTGGAACCACTGTCTGCTAAAAGTTGCACAAGCAGAAAAGAATCGCGAGAAAACTATTGACTATGCGCGCCGTCTGTACATCGAGCCATATTACGAAGAGGGAGACTTCTATGCCATACTCAAGAAGAACGTACCTAAAGAGCAATGGGAAGCCTTCGTCCGTAAGTTGGCCGACGACGTGTTGAAGAGCCGCACGCCAGAGCGCTATGCTAAAATATGTTCCAGCGAGGGCTGGCATCAGGAATTGATGGATTTCGTGCGTAGGCAATCCCGCATCGGATTGTTGCAAGAGTATGAAAAGCAATTACTTCCATACTATCGCAATGAAATCATAGAATGCTACGTACACTACATCTATCGGCTGATGGAGTATTCGCGAGGACGCGACACCTATCGGGAAATATGCAACCACTTGCGTCATATCAGCAGCTACGGAGCTAAGAATCTGGCAACTGAGACAGCAACAGACCTCCGCACAAAATATCGTCGTTGTCGTGCTCTGGTAGATGAGTTGGACCATATATCATTCGATTCGTAAAGGAAATAAAAAGGACAAAGAACAAATGGAAGAAATAAAAAGCAGATATAGTACGCGTGAATCATTCATTAGTGAATTAGCCTTTGCAATGAGCGATCACGACATCCAGGAAGAGCAGTATCTGAACCTGACACAACAGAATCTGTCAGTCATCCTGCGAGAAGACTATAGTTGGGGGAAGAAATGGCCTGCGGAGGGCGATGAAGTTATTTTTGTGGACAAGACTCCTTCATGGGAGGCATTTCATCTGATGGAGGAGTTTGCTGACAGCATAGCCAACAGTCGAATCACGAAGGAACTCTATCATGCCTTGGAGAAACGTCATCCTTTTAGTGCATTTCGCTATGCGGCAGAAAGTACAGGTGTCATTCAACAATGGTATCAATGGCGTGACCATTGGCAGAATGAGCAAGCAGAAGAATGGATGCATGAAAATGGTGTAGATTTCAAAGACGGTAAAATCGTAGCCGACGGGAAACATACATTTGTATGGTCATGGAAGGACGAATAGCTATGTTCAGAATAATGAGTAAATCATGAGTGACAATCAGATTTGGAAGAAAGATGTGAATAAATTTGGCTATTTCAAAAGGAATGATTACTTTTGCATCCGATGATGAGTTATAGTGCGGCTGGTGACTCAGCGTCGGGTGTTCTTTGAATGCAATCCATAGCAGAATGTGGAATTGAGTACGGTCTCCAATTCGTAACCCAGTTTTTCCTCAATTCCCCAGACTGCCTTTATACAAAGAAAAGCTGAGAAATCTTCCAATGTTACGAAAAGTCGAGTGCAATGCCTACGTCGGGCGAAATTCAGTCAGCAGCATCGGACAAAATCAGTCACTCACGAGTCTGCTAAACTAATTTCGCGGCAAAGTTAATCATTTTTTCCTTAAACTCTCGCCTTTTAGTTCAAATCTTTGTGCCGTATGCACGATTCTGTCCAAAATGGCGTCCGCAGCCGTTGAATTCGACTTCATCATGTCGTACCAGTTAGCCACAGGCAACTGGCTGATGATGATGGTTGACTTCATTGCATGGCGGTCTTCCATCAGCTCCAGGAAGTCGAGCATCTGCTGCTTGTCCAGGGAGCGCACTCCGAAGTCGTCGATGATGAGCAGGTCGGTGTCTGCAATCTTGTTGAAGAACCTGGTCAGCGTACCCTCCATGCGTGCCATCGCAATCTGCTCGAAGAGTTTGAAGATGTTGTAGTAGCGCACCTTGAATCCCATCATGCATGCCTGGTGCCCCAGTACAGTGGCGAGCCAGCTCTTGCCGGTTCCGGCAGGGCCGGTGATGATGACGGGGATTCCTCCCTTGATGTAGGCACAGGTGGCCAGTTCCATGACGCGGTTCTTGTCCAGTCCGCGACTTGCATCGAACTGTGTCTCCATGATGGTCGCCTGATAGCGGAAGTTGGCAGTCTTGAGGAGCCTCGCGTTGCGGTTCTCCTTCCTCTGTTCACTCTCGGCAGACAGCAGGAGCTGCAGCCCGTCGCGCAGGGACATACCGTCCACACGCCTTGTCTCGATGAGCGACCGCCAGCAGTTTTCCATGCCGGGCAGTCGCAGTTCCTTGGTAAATGTCGTGATTTCGTCCATAATGTAAATGATTTATATTAAACGTAAGTGACTTGTTCTCTTATTCGAATAATCCCCTGATGTTCTCGTGCTCGGGCGGTGAGATGATGTCCTCGTCACGGCTTGCCTGGAGGATGCCCAGACACTTACTCTGGATGGCATGCTCGATAAACTTGTAGGAGCACCTGTCAAAGCGGATGGCACTCTCACATGCGAGGTCAAACAGACGGGGTTCTGTAGTCCTCTGAAGACGAAGCAGTGCATCGCAGCGGTTATAGAGGACCTCTGGCGGCAGGCGCTTGTCTAGCTCGTCAAACATGGTCTCAACCACGATGCCAAGGTTCTCGTTGACACCCCTGCACTTGCAGATATAATAGACTGGTGAGCGCTGCCTGTATGCCTGGCTGTTGGAAGCCATGTCCTCCTTCTTGGTGGAATACTGCCCGGGCGTCCTGTCCCTCGGCCACTCCCTGACAAGCTCGCCGTCCTGTGTGTATATCTTTACGAGTGTGGCGGTGAAGATGACCTGCATCCTGGTACCGACGTACTTGTAGGGCACGGAGTAGTAGTGCATGTCGCGTCCGAGATAGACACAGCAGTTGTCCTGGACCGTCAGCTTGGTATAGAACTTGACCTCATAGCGCTCCCTGGGCAGAGGGCACAGGTTGGGCTTCTCAATGGCCAGGAACAGTTCCTCACGGTTCTGCGGGCGCTGCTGCATGCGTCTCTGGTTGCTCTCCCGCATCTTCTGGAAGATGGCCGAATTCAGCTCCTCAATGGAATAGAATGTCTCATTGCGCAGCGGTGCCACGACCCTGCGGTAGAAGATTTTCACATGGTCTTCCACGTTCGATTTGTCCTTGGGATGTATAGGGCGTGCGGGGATGGCAACACAGCCGTAGTGGTTACAGAAGTCCTCGAAGATCTTGTTGAGCTCAGGCATGCCCTTCTCGCGCTTGATGACGGCTGACTTCAGGTTGTCCGGGACCAGTATCTTGGGGACACCTCCTATATGCTCGAAAAAGCGCTCCGTAGCATAGAGGAAGTCCTCCACCTTCTGAGAAGGCACGGCCATTGCAAAGCCGTAGTCAGTGGCTGGCAGGCAGGCAACGAAGATCTCAGCATCGTGTATCTCGCCTGTGTCTATGTCAACATACTGCATCTTGCCCCCGGCATAGTCGAGGAACGCCTTTTCACCTCCCACATAGAGATCCTTGAGAATCGTGGACACCGTCTTTCCCTCCGAGCCGGTGATGTACCTGTTCAGATGCTCCTTGAACTGTGTGATTCCATACGGATGGGCAGACTCCCTACAGTACTCCTCCCACAGCAACTGCATGGTCACATGCGGACGCTGCAGCTCGGAGGCATAATACGGTAGCCTGCCTTTCAGCTCGTCAAAACGGCTGTCTGTGTAGGCGGCATTGCCTCCCACCATGCGATGGGCCAACACTGGGTCGTCAAGGGACAGCAGCTCGTCAATGCTCATGCTGTCCTTCTTTGCCTGGTTTACATACTTGTTCACTGTGTTCTTGTCGAGGTCCACTGCCTCCGCGATGCTGCGGTTTGACATCCCTCCATTCTTGAACATGCGAAGAACTTGTTTCAATTTACTCATGTCTACTGCATTATTTGCCATAATCTCTGCTTGTGAATGTTACTTTCACTTGCAAAGGTAAGCAAACTTGGAGTGACTGAATTTGCTCCGACGCAGGATTCATTCCATACTGTCATGTCCTTGACTGATTTTGCTCCGACAGGAAGTCGGCTGACTGAATTTGCTCCGACGGCAAAGTGAGGCTCCGATTTTCACGCTCCACTGACTGATTTTGCTCCGATAGTCGCTGATAATCAGGACCTGCTTCTGCAAAACTGACTGATTTTGCTCCGACGGAGGAGCTTTTTAGCACCCTTTGGAGGTCAGTCATGAGACGGTGACTGAATTTGCTCCGATTTTCGGGCCGTTTTTCGAGCTTTGACTGACTTTGCTCCGACGGGAAGACCGTTTTAAGGCCTCTTTTTGCCGGATTTAAGCCAAAATCGCCTCATTCAGCTGACTGAATTTTGCCGTCCGAACTGACTGAACATGCTCCGACGTGCGCAGTGCAAAACAAAGAAACTCGTTTCTTTTTTTGCCGAGACGGAGTAATTTACTCAAGTTTCCCACCTTTTATTATAATCAAGAATTAGAGAATTAGAGAATTTCTGCTATAGCAGTTTAGTAGAATTATTGGGAATTTGAGAAGAAATGGCAAACCATTTCCGTTTCAGTCCGCAGAGTTCCAGTCGCTTGCGACGGGTAATTCCAAACAATTCTCTTTTTTGCAATAATAATTCTCAAATTCTCTAATTCTTGATAAAGAAGAATCAGGGGGACAGGTTTTTGAATGAAACCATAAAATGGATTTCACTTCAAAAACCTGTCCCCCTGATTCTCTTTCGTACCTCTGACCTTCGGTCGAAGGTACTGACGTTCGACAATAAAAACAAAAAAAGACTCTTTTGTTTTGTATTGTTCTCGCTTATTCGTACCTCTGACCTTCGGTCGAAGGTACTTCTGCTCGAAAACACTCAAATATATTTGGTGTTTTACTCGCTTATTCGTACCTCTGACCTTCGGTCGAAGGTACTGACGCTCGACAATAAAAACAAAAAAAGACTTTTTTGTTTTGTATTGTTCTCGCTTATTCGTACCTTTGCAGGCGTTATGAAGATAGGACTGGTGTTAGAGGGCGGCGCCATGCGCGGCCTGTTTACTTGCGGCATCATGGACGTGATGATGGAAAACTCGCTTTGTCCCGATGGTATCATCGGCGTGTCGGCGGGTGCTGCCTTTGGCTGTAACTATAAGTCGCATCAGCCGGGGCGGGCCATCCGTTATAATAAAAGGTTCGCACGCGATCCGCGTTATAGCGGGCTTCGCTCCCTGCTCACCTCGGGCGACTACTTCAATGCGGAGTTTGCCTATCATATCGTGCCTACACAGTATGACCTCTTCGACGATGCGTCCTTCGAGAGCAGCCCCATGGAGTTCTTTGTGGTGTGTACTGATGTGGAGACGGGCTTGGCCGTCTACCAGCGCCTCGACCGCTCCGATGCCGAGGCCTACGACTGGATTCGCGCTTCGGCTTCCATGCCCCTGGCTTCGAAGGTGGTGCGGCTGGCGGGGCGCAAGCTACTCGATGGGGGTGTCAGCGACAGCATCCCTTTGCAGCAGTTCGAACGCATGGGCTATCGTCACAACATTGTCATCCTCACTCAACCGTTGGGCTACCAGAAGCAGCACAATCCCTTGATGCCTCTGATGCGTATTGGACTGCGCAAGTATCCTCGGATGATAGAAGCCATGGACAACCGCCATCTCATGTACAATGCCCAGCTGGAGTATGTGGCCGAGGCAGAGCATGCCGGCCGTTGTCTGGTCATCCGTCCTGACGAGAAACTACCTATAGGCCATGTCTGCCACGACCCCGACCTCATGCAGCGCATCTACGACCTTGGGCGCGAAATGGGTGAGCGATGCCTTTCAGACATTCGGCAGTTTATGGCTCAGCCTTAACACTAAGCTGACAACGAATCACGGGGATTCCGCATGGAATCATTCTCTGAATGAGAATGTCCTGCCGGAATCCCCGTGACTCGTTGAGGCAAGTGCGTTACCTTCGGCGGCTCTCTGCCACCGACTGATCCACGGCATTGCTTTCGCCACCGGTGTCTATCAGTCCGTCAGGAATTATCAGTGTGAAGGTCTCCTTAACAGTCAGATTGGTCAACGATGTAATGGTGATGGTAACCTCTCCAGGAGCCAAGGCCTTGATCTTATTCCCGTCTATCGCGATGAGTTCCTGATTGTTTGAACTAATGACAATTTGAGGGTTATCGGCATTTTCCGGAACGGCTTTATAGGTGACTTCAAGCTCGCCACCCAAAGGAAGAACCTTTGTTCCGTTTGTAAGTCCTTCTACAGTTACTAAAATGGCCTTCAATTTCACTTTTCCTGTGTTGTTGTCAATTTCCCAACTGTCAACCCATTCACACGAGGCAAGACTCATGGCTGCCATTAATAGCACGATGATGCTTTTTATTGTTGTTTTCATATCTTCTGTTTGTTTTTAGTTTGAATATGTTAAGAGTTTTGCCCCCCGCGAGGGGGGGCTTGCTCTCTTTTTATCTAATCACAACTTTACGTCCATTCAAGATGTACAGACCTTTCTTCGTAGGCTTCTCGTCGAGTTTGCGTCCGTCGAGCGTGTACCAGGCATCCGTGGCATCCGTGGAATTCGCGGTTGTTATTCCCGTCGTTCCGCTGTCGACAAGTGTAAGTTCGCGGGCGGCAGTCGTTCCGCTGGCCAGCCAAAGCACGGCGCGCCGGGCGGGCACCTTCGTATTTGTATCCAGGATGGGTACGAACTTGTTGCTGCTCAAAACGAAGATCTGTCCCTTTTCGAAGTGGGTCTCTTCAATCACTGGTATCAGCTGCGTTGCGCCGTAGCTCTTCGCGTTGCCACTTACCTTGGTCGTGCCAATGACAGTGAACTTGTAGGTTGTTCCGGCCTTGCCGTGCAGCAGTACGCCGTTGCCGCCCTTCAGCACGCGTTGGCCATTCACAGTCAGCTGATCATCGCTAACGACATAGTACATTGCTTTCGTGCCTGTTGGATCCAGCAGACAGGTGTTGACCGTCAGCCCGTCGGGCAGTGTCACATCCCTGTTGTTCGAGAAGGTGAACCAGTCGTTCTTCGCCGTGATACTTATCACTTCTGGTTTGATGGTCAGGTTGGCACCAGTATAGCTGATGGAGTAGTTATTTCCAGCACTCAGCGAACCTTGTCTGATGGCATAGGTACCGGGATCCTCACCCTCGTCGCGGGTCAGTGTGCCCGAGATCTTATCCGTTCCGACAAGTCCTTTAGACGTGTAGGTGAGTATGGGATCCTCATCACCGATTATCTTTGTCTTTGCGTCTGCGGTGATGGTCAGCGTCTTCGGCTTGACCGTCACGGTGAAGGTCGTACTGGTGGCGTTATAGCTGCCGTTGGCGGCCTGGCTGGCGGTAATGATTGCCTCGCCAGCACCGACGATGCTGAGCTGGTTTCCGCTCACGGTAATCACACTGGTCTTGCTCGATGTGAAGGTGATGGCGCCCTTGCTATCATCCGTCGTCGGTGTGACGGTGAAGGCTGCGTCGCCGAAGGTCTTCGTCACGTTGGCAAAGGTCAGGGTGGCGGTAGCCGCATTGATAGTGAAGGTGGTCTCGCCGGTGACGGTGTAGTTGTCGAATCCTGTGCCTGTCTTGTCGGTGATGACCACTGTGTAGGTGTCGGCCTCAGTGGGGTCGGTCACAGGTTGACCCTTGCTGTCCTTGTAGATGACGTTGTACTGTTCAGCAGGAATCACGTTGCCGCTAGCGTCCTTCACGGTGACGGTGGGCTTGTGAGGCTGTTTGTCGTAGGTGAAGCTTTCTTGGCTCAGTTCAATGGTTCCCGTTGCCGTGGGCGAACCGTCGGCATTCACACCCTTTGAGGTGATGGTCAGTTGACCATCATTAAAGGTGATGGAATAGTTCGTAGTCACGTCTGTTGTACCATTCTTAATCACAGCCTGGCTGGGTGTGATAGTACCATTGGTGCTTACGTCTTTCGTCGACTGGGTCAACTTGATTTCGCTCAGTGCATCGGAACCCTGCAGACCTGTAACTGTCACTTGGTCTGTTCCTGTGGCGATGTCTGTGCCGAAGGTGACTGTCTGGCCTTTTGCAGTGATGGCCAGTGTGGCCTGTTTGACAGTGAAGGTGGTCTCGCCGCTGACGGTGTAGTTGTCGAATCCTGTTCCTGTCTTGTCGATGATCTCCACTGTGTATGTGTCGGCGTCAGTGGGAGCGTTCACAGGATTACCCTTGCTGTCCTTGTATATGACGGTGTACTGGTCAGCAGGAACCACGTTGCCGTTTCCGTCCTTCACGGTGACGGTGGGCTTGTGAGGATTTCCGTCGTAGGTAAAGCCTCCCTCGGGCACGCCGCCCAGCACGATCTTGCCGTTGATGCCGCCCCCCGTTCCAGTGCCGTTGGCATTCACATTCTTCGGGTTGATTGTAAACTTTGCACCAACGAACGTTACGTTGTAGTTGGCACGGTCTGCGACGGGAAGATTGAGTGTGTTCCGCTCAATGTCGTACTCGCCCACGTTCTCGCCTGGTTTACGGGACAGGGTACCTATCAGGTTCACACCATTGAAAATGGCAGTCTCTACGTTATCCTCTTTACCTTTATGGATAGTATAGCTCAGGGTTGGGTCTGTCTCTCCGTAAGTCTTTTGTTCTTTTAGAGCACGGATAGTCAGGTCTGCCTTTTCAATCTTGAATTGTATTTGGCCACCAACGCGGATGGGCGCATCGGGATTCGGTGTTACGTCAATACTTGCTGTACCGACATTCTTGTTGTTGCTGTAGGCTGTATTAAAGTCTTTCCTTGGGATTTCTACACCGTTTACAGTTATATCGACCGCAGGTTTCCATTCATTATCAGAAAATATATATATCACCTGATTTTGAGGTTTCCCGTCCAAATGAATTTCAACATTAGGGTGAGTATTAATGTTGATGTCCTGCTGACTAAATGATATAGTAAACGTGGTACTGGTGGCGGTATAGTTCTTGGTAGCAGCCTGATTGGCGGTGATGGTGAATACGTCTATAATAGAAGTTGGTTCAAAATCATATTCTATTGTTAAGATTTTGCCATCGGTTTGAATTGATGTTTCGCCTTCTTCCACAGCTAAAGTAATTTCACCATCGCTTTCCTTTGTAAATGCTTCCGGGGTGACCGAATAAGTTCCGAAAGGTATGATGATATTCTCAAACACCAATTGAGGCTTAGTCGGATTGATAATGAACTTGGTCTCTCCGCTGACGGTGTAGTTGTCGAAGCCTTGTCCCGTCTTGTCGGTGATGGCGACGGTGTAGGTGTCGGCATCCTTGGGATCTTTCACGGTGCTGCCCTTGCTGTCCTTGAAGCTCACGTCGTACTGTTCACTTGGAATCTTATTGCCTTTCCCGTCCAGTACGATGACATTTGGCACATGCGTCTGTCCGTCGTAGGTGAATCCGCCGTCTGGCACGCCGCTCAGCACGATCTGTCCGTTAATACCATCGCCCGTTCCCAAGCCGTTGGCACTGATACCATTCGGATTAACCGTTACGGTGAAGGTCGTACTGGTGGCAGCATAATTGCCGTTGGCGGCCTGGCTGGCGGTGATGGTTGCCTCGCCAGCACCGACGATGCTGAGCGTCTTTCCGTCCGAGCCGACGGTAATCACATTGGTGTTGCCCGATGTGAAGGTGATGGCGCCGTCGCTGGTCTTTGTGGAGGGTGATGGTGTGAAGGCTGCGTCGCCGTAGGTCTTCGTTATGTCGTCGATAGTCAGCGTAGCCGATGCGGCACTGATGGTGAATTCCTGTGTTGTACCTGTCGTGGGCAGCTTGTAGTTGGAATTGCTCAGTGTCGTTGCTGTGATGGTATAGCTGCCTGCGTTCACAGCCTTGCCGTCGGTGAGTGAGCCGCTTGTAGCTGCCAGTGAATAGTTGCTCACGGTGCAGACATCGCCGGAGACGAGGCTTGCCGTCTTCACTGTAGCGGAAGGAGCTTGTGCGTTTCCGTTAAAGGAATAGGGTGTGGCGTTTGTCCACTCCAGTTCAACCGTCTTCTCATTGATGTCGGCCGTTGTTGTGGCTTGGTTGCCGGAGGTAGCCAGCGTGTAGTTGTCGGCATGGGTGCCGCCAAGGGTCAGGCCGCTGAGTGTGACGGTCTTGCCCTTTCCAGCGTTTTTGTCGGCGAACGTTCCTGTGGCTGTAATTGTCAGGTTGTCGCCTGTCACTATGCCGGTGAAGGTGGCGGCAGTGGTGACGAGCGTCGCTGTGGTGTTGCCGTCATAGTCCTTTCCGCTGGCGGTGATGCCGCTAACAGTGACCGTCTTCGGATTGACCGTCACGGTGAACTCCGCAGTGGTGGCGTTATAACTGTTGCTGGCGGCCTGGCTGGCGGTGATGGTTACCGGTGTGGCGCTGGCAGCGACGATGTTGAGCGTCTTACCGTCCGAGCCGACGGTAATCACATTGGTGTTGCCCGATGTGAAGGTGATGGCGCCGTCGCTGGTCTTTGTGGAGGGTGACGGTGTGAAGTCTGCGTCGCCGAAGGTCTTCGTCACGTTGCCGAAGGCCAGGGAGGCATCATACAAACTGACATTGACCGTGATGGTCTTGCTTACTGCGGCGGCATATTTGTTGTTGCCGGCAAAGGATGCAGTAATGGTGGCCGTACCTGCACCAACGGCCTTGATCTTGCCATTATCAATAGTCACAACAGACCCATCGTCTGGAGTGTAAGTGTATGTTAAACTACCGGCTTCGGCAGGAGTCAAAGTAGCACCACCATATTCATCCAGAACATTCAACTGCCCCTCTCTTTCCGTATTAGGATAAGGGGGGTCAAAAGTAATCTCTGTAGGCACCTTACTTACTTTAATCTTCATGGTCTTGCTTGTGGCGGCGGCATAATTATCATTTCCAGCAAAGGAAACGGTAATGGTGACTTCGCCTTCGCCAACAGCAGTGACTTCACCACTAGCATCAACTGTCACAACAGACTCTTTGTCTAAAGTGTATGTTAAACTACCGGCTTCGGCAGGTGTAAAAGAATTGAGAATAGTATAGGTATCATCGATATACATCTGCCCAACTGCTCCCCCGCCGGGAGGCGTATTTAAAGTAATCTCAGTAGACGCCTTCGCAATCTTGAAGGGCACTGTCACGCTGCCAGTGAGGCAGCCGGTAGCGACAGCCGTCAGCGTGGCGTTATAGCTGTCACTGGCGTTAGTTTGGCTGTTGCCGCTGATGCTGACGTGATCGGCTATCGTTGACATGGTCTTTGTGCCGTTTGTCACCGAGATGCTGCTGATCGTGGGACCCTGAGCCGTGCTGCTGTTGTAGTCGAAGTTCACCTCGTCGAGCTCGATGGTGGCCTTCCATACGTCAGTACGGTCAGCGGTGGTGAAGGTCTTGCCATCAGTGCTTGCCGTGGCGGTGCTGAGGTCGATCTTGTCGATGACGCTGCCATGGATGAATACTGCTGTGGCATCTGTCCATGAGGTGGGAATCTTGTAATAGTAGATACCTGAACCGTCGGCTTTGTTGGTAGTGAGGGCCGTGGGGCTTTCTCCCAGGTTCATGTCGCCGTTGGCGCGGCGGGGACGGCTCTCGGCACCGCCTATGCCGACGCCCTTCTCTATTTTGAACAGGTCGCTGTATGTCCACTTGCCGTCGGCAGGTGTCACCTCGATGACCAGGTACTTACCTAGCTCAATTGTTGTGGCTGCGGTGCCAAGGGGGGGGGCGGTAGGCACTGCATCGCTTACATAGGTTTTTATTGTAGCATCGGCTGCTGCCACCTGATTGACGATGGCCAGGTCGCTTGTTCCGGCTTGCACTGTGCCTGCGCTGCCGGCGATGAGGGCAGCGAGTACGAGGAATAATCTGATTGTATGTTTCATGTTCAATTCGATTAATTCGTGAGATATGTGGTCGTTACTTAATCACGGTCAGTTTACCTTTATATATATAGAGGCCTTTCTTCGTAGGCAGCTTGTCCAGCTTCCGTCCGTCGAGGGTGAACCATTTATCATTTATCATTTCTCCTTTATCATTTAGCGAAGCGCCATGGTCTGTCACCTCGGCCACTCCTGTCACTTCTCCAATGCCAGTCACTGCTTCCTCTATGAAGAACAGTCGGCGAGCTCCAGAGTTAGTTCCCAGGTCGATGTAGCACCTGTTGGCTTTCAGCGTATTAGAGCCTGATGCCGGGAGGTAGGCATGGTCAAATTCTCCGTCGCCGTTCATGACGTAGATGTTGTCGCCTGAAAGTGTAGTTTCTGCTGCGACGCCCTTGAACTGTGTTGCAACGTCTGTTGGTGCAGTCTTGTCGGTTACGGGTGTGAACTTCAGCACTGCAGGCAGGTTGTTGTCGCTGTTGAACAGGGTGGGCACCCCGCTGAAGCTGACACCGCCGAGATCCTTCTTTGTGATGCTACCGGTAGCAGCATCGATGGCTGTAATGGTCCATACATTGATGGTCTTGGCTCCTGTGTCATCAGTGACGGTGTAGTTGGCAGCCGCATTGTTTTTGTCCTTCCAATCGTGGTAGAACGTCATCCACTTCTTCTGGTTCGAGGGAACGGTGAACCACTCCGATGCGGTGAACGTGGGTGTGACGGTGGCATCGGCCTCAGGCATCGTGAAGCTCTTTGTGTCCTTGATGTCGGTGCTGTTGGTACCGTCGCTCATAGTCAAGGCGGTTAACTCTTCTGTAAGCGTACGCGCTCCTTGTTGGATGGTTCCTTGGGTCACGGAGAGTGTGACTTCCTGGCCGACGGCGTACCAATACGTTACGGGCGTCAAGTTATTGGCGATGGAGTAGCAGTTGGCGGGAGTCGTTGCAGTGGCTTTGTCGGGAGTGATTGTCTCGTTGAACGTCACTGCTGAGCCGTTGCCGGTTGTGCCGTTTTCGATGGTGGCTCGCTTCACGTAAAGCATCGCGCCGTCATTAGTGGTGATGTCATCCCATTTTGTGCTTGTGCTGTTCCAGTAGCCGCGCTTGGTGTAGCCCGAAGCACTGCCACTGCTGTTGGTGACGGTGACATCGTAGCCGTAATAATTGTTAGTGAGCGTGCCGTTGTGAAAACCGACGATAGCACCGGTTGCGCAGTCGGTGGAAAGTCCGCTGATGGCGGAAGCGGCGCTCTCTCCATTGACGAGAACCTTACAGTTGCTGACCTTGACCGCCTCAGGGCCATCGGTGGCTTCGATAAGGCCGGCAATGCCACCAACAGCAACAGCATTGCTGCTGGCTGTAGCGCTAAAGGAACAGTTCTCCAGCGTTACATTATCAACTGTGGCCGGAAAATCTTTGGTTCCTTCGATTTTGCCGAAGAGGCCGATATAGGCATATGATTCTTCACCAGACTCTGAAGCAGTGGTGTAATTAATGCTAATGTTACTGATTTTCTTGTAAAAGCCGTCGTAGTGACCTTGGAAAGAAACGCCAGGATTGCAAATGCCGATAGGCAGGAAATCAGTGATGCTGCTCATGTCGATGTCTTCCGTCTGACGGATATATTGTCCTACTGTATACCATCCGCCCACGTTCACACACTTGGCGAGCAGGTCCAGTTCTTCAGCACTTGTAATGATCCACGGGTTGTCCGAAGTACCAGGATAAGATGAAGAACTCGTGGATAGCAGCGGGGTAAAAGGCACGTTGACTGTGAAAGTTGAATTGCCTTCTTGCCCCGTGAACCAACAGTAACTGCTGGCGGATGTAGGCTGGATGTAGTTGTTTGTGCCTACTATAAATTGGCCACCGGAGTAATTATTATATAACTGATTTTCTATAGCAGTAGTTGTAGTTAGGGCTGTTAGTGCCTCCTCTGAGCCTTTGTTTATGCTAATCTTCGTTATTTGGGGGAAGGTCTTCGTTCCGTCGAAATCCCAATTGACTTTGTCGTAGGTTATCTCTGCAGACCAGCCGTTTTCAGTCCCGTCGGTCACGGTTACCACCTTCTCGCTTTGGCTTACATTGTTTGGATCTGTCAGAATGAACTTCGGCACTATTTCGCCATTGATAATGCTGCTAGTGTAACCAGCCCTGATGGTGTGCTCTTTCGGCAGTTTGTAGTAATACCATCCGGCGCCGTCGTGGCGGGGCTGCATGTCGGTGACTTGGTCACTCGGGTCGGCATCATATTCGTCGGCCTTCAGAAGAGTGAGCCGGGGGGCTTCTTCGCTCGGAGACTTGGCTCGGACGGAAGCTGAGCGAGCACCGGCAAGAGTGGAGCCGGTAGAAGCAGTAGTTTCATCCGTTGCAGAAAGCAACTGCGCGTCAGTCCAGTAGCTTGCCGTAGGCTCGAACTCGATGTGTGCGATGATGTAACGGTCATTGCCGTCGCTGTTGTCGATGGAGGCGATGGCGCTAGTTTCGGTATAGCTAGTAGGGTCGAACGTTGCTGTGCTCGGTTCAGTTGTGCCCCCGTCGAAGAACGTTACTTTGGCATTGGAACCTAAGGTGTGGTCTAAAGTAAGTTTTGCTTTTACAAACTCCACCTTGAGAACCATTTTGTATGGATTAGCTGAATAATAAACGGTAATGTCACGCTCTGATCCAAATAAGTTGGTAGAACTTGCAGGGTCAGTGGGAGTTAATGCATTCGATCCATCATAGTAGGTGTCAAAAATCTGATATTTATTAGTTTCCGTCTCATCACCCTCTATATATTTAATTTTGGAGAGTGTGATAATGTAACCTGGCTTAGGGACCACATGAATAACGATTTTTAAATAATCGCAATTACCAGTCTCATTATATCCTGTAGCATCAACTGTTCCGCCAGCTGTTTCTATTGGTCCTTCTAGTGGCGACGGGGACTCTTCTGCTACTGTTCCGTCAACGAGTACTGTGATAGGTATTTTTCCTTCACTATCTTCCGCCCACGCTCCTGTGCTTCCTGCGATGAGCATCACAAGGAGGACGGTTAAAAATCTGAAAGTTCGTTTGAGCGTTGCCCGATAGTCGGCACGCTCGGCAGAGCTCGTGCTTGCACGGCTCTTCTTCCGCTTAAGTGATTTGTTCTTGTTCATACTATTTGTTGTATTTTTATTTATATTCATTTATGCTGCAAATTTAAGCATTTTTTTCGAAAGTTGTATAAATTATTTGATAAAGAAATGTTAAATTGCTGTAGATTCTTCATCAGAAATCGAGGGGACAGGTTTTTGAATGAAACCATGGTTTTCACTTCAAAAAACTGTCCTCTTGATTCCTACCTGTCCCCTTGATTCCTATAGGCTGCTCTTTGGAGCCTTGCCAGAAAGCCGTTTGGATTATTCCTAAGGTAATTGTCGATTTCGTCGGGTTTCATCCGTCTGGCCTTGGCTTCCTCGTCCTTGCGGCGTTCGGCCTCTTCCTGCTGTTGACGCACTTGTGCGGCCAACTGCAGCTGCTCGGAAACCTTCGCCTGCTTGGCCTCCTTGCCTTTTGTGCGTTCAAGTTTGATAGCGGCGGCGGTGCTCTCAGAAGTGTACTGATTTTTCATCCATCGAGCCAAACGCTTTTTGGTTTCCCATGTCTTTTCCATCT
>JAEEGG010014113.1_pt1 | contig 16969 bp, 12 predicted proteins | sample 9134161 | NCBI WGS metagenome assembly JAEEGG01 (sample SAMN16246543, study PRJNA631951) | gut metagenome | biome: gut microbiome; feature: rumen; material: CR-attached | host: Bos | place: Iran: Karaj | collected 2018-10 | reverse complement strand
ACACAATACATCTTTTTGATATCTTCCACCTTTTTCCCCTTAACCTTCAGCAAATCCGACTTGTCGATGGCACGTGTGCGAGGAAGTTGCGAGAACAAACGTACCAAAGAAGAGACTTCGGTATCTTTAGCGATGGAAAAGAGAAACAGAAACGGAATATCAGCTAAATCCCATTTAAACAACAATTTACGACCAGCATTGAAGATATAATAGAACTCCTCAAACAAATCCATGGTCGGGAACGGATTGTCTTTGTCGGGAATGAAAGGCACGGCCGCGCTATCGTAGCGCAGTGTTTTATTCTCCACCAAGAAAAAGTCGATGGGGTCGCCGCCGTCGATGCGGGCATGGAAGACTGGAAATAGTGGATTAGCCTGGTTATCTGACAGTTGATAATCGCCAATGTAGGGAAGATCGCAACGCAACAACTCTTTTAGGCGGGCTGCCATCGGCATCAGCGAGTCGTCAGACTGGACAGCATACAAATAGTAGTCTTTGGTTTCGCCAAAGAAATCGTCCAGCGCAATGGCTCTTTTTTCTGCTTTAGACTTGGAAGATGATGTTGCTTTCACGATGCGAAAATACAAAAAAATCCATCTTGAAAAAAATTGTATATTTGCAAATTGAATAATTCCAAGGATTCCATCCGTAGAACCTAAACACAATGAAACGTTTTTTTAGAAACATCATACTCATAATCAGCGTTTTGTCACTCACCCTGAGCCTTAACGCCCAAACTGACAATGCACCTAAAGCGGAGAAGAACAAGAGCATTGAGAATCCCGCTGAGAAGAAGCCCGAAATCATCCGAGACCGGTTGATGGTTGATTTGTTCCACGCCTTTTGGTTGGGAATGCCCAAGGAAGTCTCCTCTATGAAATTCAACCCCGGCTTCAATGTCACGGCGTTGTGGGATTTCAAATTACCCAACAACTCACCGCTTTCTTTCGGCTTGGGTGTCGGTTTCAGCTATTATAGCCAATTCACCAATGCACTCTTCAAGTCAGAGGATCAGGACATTATGAAATACTACATCATTCCTGAGGGCATCAAGTATAAAGTAAACAGAGTGACCTACACCAACGTACACATCCCGATTGAGTTCCGTTACAGGAATCCGCACAACAAATTCAAAGTGAGCATTGGCGCACGTGTAGGTTTGGTAACGCGCATCTCGCACCGCTACCGTGGTGACGATCCGAGCGGCTCAGAGTTGTCGGTAAACTACAAGAGTTTTGAGGTGTTCCACAAGCAGAAATACAATGTGGATGTAATTTTCCGCATGGGTTGGAACTGCGTGGGCTTCTACGCCTCCTACCAGATCAACAAGCTGTTTGAGAGCGGCAAAGGTCCCGCCATCAATCCGATCACGGTTGGACTGACCTGGAGTTTGTTCTAAAATGAAATTATTGAAATAAAGAAAAGGGATGCGCATGCGCATCCCTTTTCTTATTTTTGGATTTTGAATTCTAAACTTACAAAACAGGTCCGTAGGGAACCAAAGCCTTACCTTCGGCCGTTTCGGTGAAGTTGTTGAAATTCTTGATGAACGACTCGGCCAGTGTCTTGGCGCTTTCGCGATAAGCGTTCTTGTCGGCCCAACTGTTTTCAGGATTCAAGATATTGTCGTCCACATTGTTAACATGCTTCGGGATATAGAGATTGAACGGTTTCACGATTTCCGTTTCACAGTTAACTAACTCATCATTCAGAATAGCCGAAATGATGGTTCTGGTGTCTTTCAACGAGATACGCTTGCCCACGCCGTAGCCGCCGCCAATCCAACCGGTATTGACGAGGTAGGCCGTTGCATTGTGTTCGGTGAGTTTCTTAGCCAACTCTTCGGCATACTTGGTAGGATGCAGCAACAGGAAGGCGGCACCGAAGCATGACGAGAAGGTGGGTTGAGGAGTAACGATACCACGCTCTGTACCAGCCAACTTTGCAGTGTAACCACTTAAGAAATAGTACATTGTCTGCTCTCTATTCAGCACTGCCACGGGAGGCAGAACACCGAACGCATCTGCCGAGAGGAAAATCACCTTACTGGGGTGAGTACCTCTTGATACGGGCTTCACAATATTGTTAATGTGATAGATAGGATACGAAACACGCGTGTTTTCAGTCTTGGCTGCCGAGTCGAAGTCGATATTGCCTTCTGCATCGATAACCAGGTTCTCGAGCAGAGCGTCGCGCTTGATAGCATTGTAGATATCGGGTTCTTTCTCCTTGCTCAGGTTGATGCACTTAGCGTAGCAGCCGCCTTCGAAGTTGAATACACCGTTATCGTCCCAGCCGTGCTCATCATCGCCGATTAAGGCTCTGTTGGGGTCGGTTGACAAGGTGGTTTTGCCTGTGCCCGAGAGGCCGAAGAAGATGGCAGTGTCGCCCTTCTTGCCCTGGTTGGCCGAACAGTGCATAGCTGCCATACCGCGCAACGGCAGGAAGTAGTTCATAACCGAGAAGATACCTTTCTTCATCTCGCCGCCATACCACGAGCCGCCAATCAAAGCCATACGCTCGGTGAGGTTGAAGGCGATGTAAACTTCGCTATTTAAGCCTTGCTCCTTCCATTTGGGATTGACCGTCTTGCAGCTGTTCAGCACCACGAAGTCGGGTTCGAAATCCTTCAGTTCCTCTTCGCTGGGGCGGATGAACATGTTCTTTACGAAATGAGCCTGCCAAGCCACCTCGGTCACAAAGCGGATTTTCAGACGCGAGTTCTCGTTGGCGCCGCAATAGCCGTCCATCACATAAATATTCTTGTTATTCAGCTGTTTCTCGCTCAGCACTTTCAGGTCGGCCCAAATCTCAGGGGTAATGGGATGGTTGTCAGAACCGTTCTTCACGCCAGGAGTGGCCCACCAAACATTGTTGCGAGTCTCATCATCCACAACAATATATTTATCTTTAGGCGAACGGCCAGTGAAAATGCCCGTATCTACCGACAAAGCACCGGTTTTGGTCTTGTAGGCCTTATCATAGCCCGTCAGAGCAGGATTGATTTCATGTTGATACAACTCATCGTACGACAAATTGTAATAAATCTCTTTCGGATTGTCGATTCCGACTTTCTTTAACTGTTCAAGTAATTTTGAGTTTGTCATAATCGTAAATTATTAAACATTAAACACTTTTGATATTTTCAACTACTAAAAAAACGCCCTGTAAATGTCCATGCCGTTGGCGTAAATCAGCAGGGCGAGCACGATGGCGAGACCCACATAGTTGGCATAGCCGATGAACTTATCGCTCGGTTTCTTGCGTGTAATCATCTCAATGAGAATGAAGAGGATATAGCCACCATCGAGCATGGGGATGGGCAGGAAGTTCATAAAGGCCAAAATCAGTGAGAGCAGCGCAGTGATACTCCAGAAGGCTTGCCAATCCCAACTTTTCGGGAAGAGGCCGCCGATGGTACCGAAGCCACCCATCTGCTTAGCTCCTTCTTTTGAAAAGACTAACTTAAACTGTTTCACATAATTACCCAATATGGAGAAGCCATATTTTGCACCGACGGGTATAGCCTCGAAGAAGCCATATTCCACTTTCTTTGTATCCAGAAAACCATAATAGGAAACGGGCACCACGCCAATGAGGCCGTCGTCGGAGATGTGAACCACGCGTTTTTCCAGACTATCGTTGCGGTAATAACTCAGCATCAGGTCTTTGCCCTTGTACTGCTCAAACACCGACTTGAAGTCGAAATAGGAGTTCATGGTCGAGTCGTTGATGGCGACGAGGCTATCGTGTTTTTGCAAACCGGCTTTGTCGGCATAATGGTTAGGCATAATGGAGTCGATGACGAAGGGGAAATCATAGATACAGAAGGCGGAACTACCTTCGGCCAGCACCTGCTTTCCAAAGTCGGCAGGCACCACCACATCCACTTCCTGACCATCGCGGAGCACGCGTACAGTCACATCATCGTCGAGCAGCATATCCATCGTAATATCGCTCAGTGTTTCAGGTTTTTGACCATTCACCAGCAACACCATATCGCCATTTTGGAAGCCCGCTTTCTGAGCCGCCGCCGAAAAGTGGAAGCCATACTTGGCATTTTCAACGGGGATGTACTCTCTACCCCAGTGCGCCATGATACCGATGTAGATCAGGATACCCACGATGAAGTTGACCAACACACCGCCAATGATGATGAAGAGACGCTGCCAGGCTGGTTTGGCACGGAATTCCCACGGCTGCACCTCAGCGGCCAACTGATCGGCGGAAGTGGTTTCATCCACCATACCGTTGATGGCGCAGTAGCCACCCAGCGGCAGCCAGCCGATGCCCCACTCTGTCGATTCGGGATGTTCGTCGAACGAAGCGGGCGATGCCGACGAGAAGAAGCTAAAATGCCACTTGCCGTCGTATTTCTTGGCTCTTAATATCGAGAACCCGGGATTGAAGAAAAGATAAAACTTATCAACGCGGGTATGGAATATACGTGCGAAGGTGTAATGTCCTAACTCATGAACAAAAACCAGCAACGAGAGACTGGCTATCAGGCCTATAATTTGGGTTGCAATACTCATCCTTTATATATCTTTATTTTCGACAGGATAACGTTTTGTTTGTCGTTTTATTATTGTTGATTATCAATTGTTTACACATTTTATTTTTCTTGTTTCGGCATCTACTTGCAAGAACTCGTCCACCGAAGCAGGTTTTGAGAACGGGATAGCCGACAAGCACTTCTCAATATGCTTTGGGATGTCGGTAAAGCCGATTTCGCCTTGCAAGAAACTGCGGACGGCCACTTCGTTGGCCGCATTAAGCACGCAAGGCATGCTACCACCTTGACGGAAGGCCTCGCAAGCCAGTGAGATGCAGGGGAAGGTCTCGTGGTCGGGCTGCTCGAAAGTGAGTTGCGGATAATCGGCAAACGAGAACCTCGGGAAGTGATTGGCTTGTCGCGCAGGATAGGTAAGTGCGTATTGGATAGGCAGTTTCATATCCGGCAATCCCAGCTGGGCTTTCACAGCACCATCGGTAAACTGCACCAGCGAATGGATGATGGACTGTGGGTGCACCACCACTTCAATCTTGTCGATAGGCACATTGAAGAGCCAGCTTGCCTCGATAATTTCAAGACCTTTGTTCATCATCGTCGCGCTGTCGATAGTGATTTTAGGACCCATATTCCAGTTGGGATGATGCAGCGCCTCTTCGCGGGTCACCGTTTTCAGGAAAGCGGCGTCTTTGCCCCGGAAAGGACCACCAGATGCGGTAATGATGAGTTTCTCGATGGGATTATGGAACTCACCGGCCAGACATTGGAAGATGGCAGAGTGCTCCGAGTCGACAGGATAGATATTGACGCCTTTGGCTGCAGCCGTCGCCGTCATCAGTGAGCCAGCGACCACTAAAGTCTCCTTATTGGCCAGGGCCAACGGTTTGCCACTTTCAATGGCGTGATAGGCAGGACGCAAACCAGCCACTCCCACAATCGCCGACAGCACCATGTCCACACAGTCCATGGCGGCCACATCCACCAGTGACTGCTCACCAGCAAACACCTTGATATCGTCATCCCAGAGCGCCGACTTCACCTTGTCGCAAAGGTCCTCGCGAACAATCACCACTATGTTGGGCTTGTACTTCTTTGCTTGCTGAATCAGCAGGTCGGCATTGGAATAGGCGGCCAGCACTTCCACTTGCAGAAGATCGGGCAAACTATCCACTACCTCGAGCGCTTGTGTGCCGATGGAGCCTGTACTTCCTAATATGGCAATTCGTCTTTTCACCTTATTATTTTAAGGGTGCAAAGTTACGAATATTTTTCAAAGAGTTTTCAGTATTAAGCTTTAAGATTTCCAAACGATGACTTAATTCTCGGTAATCCGACAGCAAATTCCAAATGCCGTCTTCACTGAGCACGCCGCGTTTCAAATCTGCTGGAAGCAGACCCTGCTGGTCATCGGCACAATCTTGCTTCCAACTCTCGCTTCCCAAATAGTCGTCTAAACACTTAACATCCTCTTTTACAGCTTCATAATTCACCAACGCATCCTCATACGCTTCCAATGCAGCATCCATCTTACGCACAACAGCCAAAGCGCGGTTAAGCCGTTGTTCCATCTGCTCTATTCTTTCAACATTAGCCATAACCCTTAGCGTTCAAACATTTTTAAAAGCTTCATCTTCGTTTCCCCGGCCTTGCCCGTGTAGGGATGCTCGCGCAGAGAAAGGTTGAAACGGGTACTTCCTTTGAGGACAGTCTGCGGGTGTGTGAACTCGCGGAAACCCCACTCTCCGTGGTAGGCGCCCATGCCCGAATGGCCCACGCCGTTGAACGGCACGCCTTTCACCATCATGTGGATACACACCTCGTTGATGCAGCCGCCTCCGTACTGTTGGGTTTGCATGGTACGTTTCGCCCATTTCAAATTTTTGGTAAACAGATACATAGCTAACGGATGCTCACGTTCGGCGATGATGTCCATGATGGCATCAACCTCGGCATCGGGGAAGGGAACTATGGGCAACAGTGGGTTGAAGAGCTCGTGCTGCACGATATGCTCGTCGGCCTTCACGGGATAGATGAGTGTGGGCGCGTAACGGCAGGTTTCGCGATGACCTTCACCGCCAAACACGATGCGTTCGCGATACTCGTCAGCCAATGCCGCGCACTTGTCGTAGGCGGCTGTTGTGATGAGCTTGGGATACTCGGGATTGTCGATTGGATGCTCGCCAATCTGTGCCACGAACGCCTTTTTCAGCTCTTCCAAGAAGGGCTCAGCCACTTCTTGGGCTACAGCTATCTGGTTGATATTGATACAGATTTGTCCCGAATTGCACAATTTGAAGAAAGCAATTTTGCGAGCCGCATCTTTCAGGTCGGCATCTTTACGCACCACGCACCAGTTGCCTGTCTCGCCGCCCAGTTCCAGTGCCACAGGGGTGAGGTTCTTGGCAGCCTCGGCCATCACATGCTTGCCCACCGCAGGCGAGCCGGTGTAGAAAATCTTGTCGAAGCGCTGTGCCAGGCACATATCGGCCACATCGTGACCGCCGTCGATGAGCGTGATGTACTCGGGCGGGAACACTTCGGCGAAGAAGCGCTTGAGCACCGCCGTGCAGGCGGCCGACTTCGAGCTGGACTTAATCACCACGGTGTTGCCACCACACATCGCTGCCGCCACCACGCCGATAGTGAGCAATATCGGAAAGTTGAACGGACTGATAACCAACGACACACCGTAGGGCATCTTATAGACTTTGGTTATCATACTAGGGAAGCTCATCAAGCCGCTGAAGTGCGTCTCTGGGCGCGCCCAACGGCGCAGACCTCGTATCATCTCATTGACTTCCACAATGATAGGACCCACATCGCAAAGGTACGCCTCCACCCTGCTGCGGCCAAGGTCTTCAATCAAAGCATCCTCAAAATCGGTAGCGTATGCCTTGACCGCCGTTTTGAGCTTCTTGAGTTGCTCTATTCTCCATTTTATGGGTAATGTAGCGCCTGTACGGAAGAATTTCCGCTGTGTGGCGACGATTTGTTGGATTTGTTCGTTAGTGTACATTATTATGAAATTTGGAAGTGAGAAGTGAATTGTGAGAAGTGAGAAGTTAAGAAGTTAAGGAACTAAGGGGTTAAGAGTTGTTGGGGTGTTGATTGTTTAATTGTTGGTGTCATTCCGAGGCGGTGGTTGAGCTTGTCGAAAACACCGTCGAAGGAATCTCTTTGAATTCTGAATTTTGTTCTTTGTTCTTTATTCGTATTCAGAGTCCGGACTAATAAGACGCAGGATAATTACATGTAACATCGGGAAGTCTTTATATTCCACCACCAGAGACACTTCCTTATTGAAATCTTTTGGGAATTGGATGCCCATCAACGAACCTTTGGAAATCGCATTTCTGTTTTCGGTATTTGTATCCACATCGCCTCTCCCCTTGAGCTCGAAATGGCCAAAGACCTCTTTGGTGCTATAGTCATCATTGAGATAGGCCAGTCGGCAATGGAAATTTGAAAAAGATGTTTCGTTAACAACGCGCACTTGATTGTAGTAAGGCGAATATCCCTCCACAACAAATGTCAATTCGTTTTGGGAAAAGGTAACCGTTGCTGCCATCAGCAAAAAGATTAACAGGATTGATTTTTTCATGATGTCTGTATTTTAGTTAATTTATTATCGCGAGATATAATTTATGAATTTGTCACTTTTGTCACTTCTTCCAGCACTCGCACAATATCTTCGTTGCTGAATGTCATCGGGGCGGAGTAATTGATGGAGTCGGCGGCAATCATGTGGGTAAGCTCCTCGTAATCTACCACTTTCACTGGCAAGGGAAGATTATCCAAACCGCAAGTTGTGATTAGATGGCGAATGGCCTGCAAGAATGCCTCGGCGGCATCGCTGTCGGAAGCGTTCTCTTCGACAAGATGGCAATAGCGTGCCAACATCGCATATTTCGTCAGGCATGACTCTTTTTGGTACTCCAACACAGGCAACATCATCAGCGTAATGGCCTGGCCGTGGGGGATATGGTATTTGGCACCGATACTATGGGCAAAAGCGTGCACATAGCCAGCCAGTTGCGTATTGATAGCATTGCCACCGTACATAGCGGCGCGACACATCGCCAACCGCGACTCCACATTCTCGGGCTCACGCATCACCACGGGCAGATGCTGCAAAATGAGGCGCGTACCTTCCATTGACAGTCGCATATTTTCCTCGTCGGGGTCCACATCGCTGACAGCCCCTTCCACCACATGACTCAGAGCGTCCATGCCACAGGCGGCGGTCACCATTTGCGGTGCGTGTATGGTCAGCTCGCTGTCGAGAACCACATGTGTCACATTTAGACCAATAAGAACGGTTGAGCCCTTCACGCCACGATTGCGGGTCACCACGGCACCCACGGTAATCTCAGCGCCAGTGCCTGCAGTAGAGGGCACCGATATCATCGGCAATGTTTTGCCCGGCACGACCAAAAACTTGAGCAGCAGGGCGCGCGTGCGCATGTGTGGCAAGCGAACACCGGCCACGATCATCTTACAGGTGTCCATCACTGAGCCGCCGCCAAGGGCGATGACGCACTCGGCATTGCACTCGAGGGCAGCTTTGCGACCAGCGGTTATCAAGGCAGCCGTCGGCTCTGAGTTGATATCGGCAAACACTTTACAGCCGACGCCGGACTCTTCCAGCGATTGCACAATTTTCTGTTCGTAGCCCAAATTGTGCAGCGTTTGGTCAGTTACCAGAAGTACCTGTTTATATCCGTTCCTTTTACAAATCTCACCGATTTGCGCCCGTGCCCCGTGGCCTTCAACCACCTGCGGTTCAGGCAGCGGCACATGGTGAATTACTTTGCCAGGCAGGCGGTGGATTTGTTTGCGAAAGATGTAGGTGTCCATAGTAGTTGTTAGATGTTAGTTTTCAGTTGTTAGAGAGGGGATATTTTCTTCGCAAAGATAAAGAATTTGTCGGCTACTTGTTGCTCATTTTTTCAATTTTTCAACTTATTACAATTTGAATTCTGCCACCCTACTATTTTCTTTTAAAAAATTATCCACAGGGGTGTAATCATCAAAAAATAATTGTAAATTGCACGCCTTAAAACCCGATTCGAACAACAAAGCATATCTTTCTGCTAACAAACTGACAGATTATGACTTATAATAAAAGAGGAAATTTTCTACGAGTTATACTCTTTGCCATTTTGGCGGCTATATTCCCATTGAACATGCAGGCTGGCGAGCACAGCGAAGCCGAGCAGGGATTCAACCCCGGAGCATTCATTTTAGACCACGTTATTGACAGCTACGGCTGGCATATTGCCGGCGAAGGCGACAAGTCAATTTCCGTCTCGCTGCCCATCATTTTGTTCGACAACTGGAAACCTGTAGTCTTCATGTCGAGCAAGTTCCACCACGGCCACGCCGCCTACAAAGGCTACGCCATCGGCTTTACCGAAGAGACCAAAGGCAAGATTGTGAAACTGGGCGGACCTGATGCCGGTTACACCGGACATTTGGAAGAAGGTCATTCCTATATGATTGACAACCAATCTACTTTAATCGACATTTCCATCACCAAGAATGTGTTTGCCCTGCTGCTCTCCATCATCCTGCTCTGCTGGATATTCCTCCGTGTGGCTAAGCAGTACAAAGATGGCGGCGACAACAAAGCGCCGAAAGGAATGGCAGCGCTCGTAGAGCCGGTCATCATCTTCATCCGTGACGAGGTGGCCATCCCCTCCATCGGCAAAGACAAATACGAAAAGTTCCTGCCCTATCTGCTCACGTTGTTCTTCTTTATCCTGATTAACAACCTGATGGGACTTATCCCCATTTTCCCGTTTGGTGCCAACCTGACGGGTAACATTGCCGTAACGGGCATTTTGGCCATCATCACCTTCTTTATCACCTCGTTCTCGGCCAACAAGAACTACTGGATACATCTGGTGAACACGCCGGGCGTGCCGTGGTGGCTGAAGATTCCCCTACCCCTTATGCCAGTAGTGGAAATCATCGGTATCTTCACCAAGCCCTTCGTGTTGATGATCCGACTTTTCGCCAACATCACCGCAGGCCACATTATCGTGCTGGGCTTCATCAGCTTGATATTCATCTTCGGACAGATGACCCCCGCCTTAGGTTATGGCATCTCGGTGGTATCTATCTTCTTCTACCTGTTCATGGGCCTACTGGAATTAATCGTCGCTTTTGTGCAGGCTTTCATCTTCACCCTGCTCACCGCACTTTACATCGGTATGGCTATTGAAGACCACGAAGAACATGAAGAGGCACATGAGGCAACCGAAATCGTTCACAACAATTAAAAACAAATAAGAACCTATTATCAACTATTTTTAATCACTAAAAATTAGTATTATGTCATTCTTAACATTATTACAAGCAGCAGCAGATTTAAGCGCTATCGGTAAAATGGGTGCCGGCCTTGGTGCAGGTATTGCAGCCATCGCAGCAGGTCTTGGTATCGGTAACATCGGTAAGGGTGCCGTTGAATCCATCGCACGCCAACCCGAAGCTGGTGGTGACATCAGAACCAACATGATTCTGACCGCCGCCTTTATCGAAGGTGTTGCACTGTTTGCTATCGTAGTTTGCTTGCTTATCGCCGTTGCATAAGCAGCCACTACAAACACGAAAGTTTTTCCCCGCGATGGGCGGGGAAAAACTTTCCTTTAAAACAAAAGAAAATTTACAATAGACAACAATATTAAGAAATAAATTATGGCACTAATTACCCCCGCCTTCGGACTTATATTCTGGATGCTCATCGGTTTTGGCATTTTGTTTTTCATCTTGAAAAAATTTGCATGGCCTTTTATCGTAAACACCATTAAAGCCCGTGAACACCGCATCGAGAGCCAGCTTATGGAAGCCGAAAAAGTACGCCAGGATATGGCCAACCTGAAGTCAGAGCACCAAGTGCTGCTGGCCCAGGCCAAAGAGGAACGCGACCAGATTTTGGCCGACGCCCGCAAAATGAGAGACAAGCTATACGAAGAAGCCAAAGAGAAAGCCAACAATGAAGCCAAGGCTATTGTTGAAGATGCCAAGAACGCCATTCATTTCGAGAAGATGAAGGCTATGACCGACATCAAGAACGAAATTGCCAATATGTCGATCGAAATCGCAGAGAAAATCCTGCGCGAAGAACTCTCCGACCAGAACAAACAGGAAGCATTGGTAAGCAAATGGATGGATGACGTTCATTTGAACTAAGCCATCCCCTCTCTCGCAACAGCAATGTTGCCGCTTTACTATGATTGTTCGCAGCTTCGGCTGCCACGATATATTAATGTAAAAAACTTTTCATCCACCCTCATCGTATGAAAAGTTTTTGCATATATACACGCTATCTTTGCAGCTACAAACAACTGCATTATTCATTTCAAACACCCCAAACCTATGGCCGCCTTTACGCATTTACACGTCCACACCCAATATTCACTTCTTGACGGACTTTGCAAGATTCCCGATTTGATCAATCGCTGCTTGGAAACCGGCATGAACTCACTTGCCGTCACCGACCACGGCAACATGTTTGGCATCAAGGAGTTTTACGATTGTGTAGATGCCCAAAACGGCGAGACTAAAAAGGAGATAAAAGAGTTGGAGGCCAAATTGGCCGAAGAGACCGATGCCGCCAAACAGGACGAGTTGCGCCAACAAATAGAGGCTGCCAAACAGAAGATTTTCACGCCCATCTTCGGATGTGAGGCGTATGTGGCGCGCGTCACCCCGACCAACCCGACGGGCACACGGTTTGTACGCGAGCACAAAGAAAACGGTAGCGGCTACCATTTGGTGCTTTTAGCCAAAAACGAAACGGGCTACCACAACTTGTGCAAAATCATCTCCAGCGCCTGGATTGACGGCTACTACTACCGTCCCCGTATTGACCGCGAACTGCTGGAAAAATACCACGAGGGCATTATCGTCTCCTCGGCATGTCTGGCGGGAGAGATTCCCAAGGCCCTGGCTTCCAACAATTACCAGAAAGCAAAAGAGGCCGTTCTGTGGTTTAAAAGCATTTTTGGAGAAGACTATTATCTTGAAATTCAGCGACATAAAACAGACATTCCAGGCGCCGACACCACGGTTTATGAGCAACAACAAGTGGTTAACGAAGGCCTTTTGAAACTGGCCGCTGAAACCAACACCAAGATTATCGCCACCAACGATGTCCATTTTGTACGCAAAGAGCAAGGAACAGCGCACGACCTGCTGATATGCTTGAGTACAGGCAAAAAAGAGCAAGATACTGATCGACTGCACTATACACAACAGGAATGGCTCAAGTCGCCAGAGGAGATGGCCGAGATTTTTGCCGACATACCCGAAGCTCTGAGCAATACGCAGGAGATTGTCGCCAAGATTGAACCCTACAAGCTCAAGCACGACGCTATCATGCCCATGTTTGACATTCCTAAGGAGTTTGGCACGGTGGAAGGCTACAAGCAGAAATTCACCGAAGAGGACTTGCGCAAGGAGTTTGAATCTGGCGAAGGCAATGAGGGCAGAATTGAAAAAATTGGCGGTATAGAGCGAGCCTACCGCATCAAATTGGAAGCCGACTACTTGCGCGAACTCACCTACAAAGGCGCCTACCAACGTTATGGAGACCCCATTGCAGACGATATCAGGGAACGCATCGACTTTGAGCTCAGCGTCATGCGCAACATGGGCTTCCCTGGATACTTCCTTATCGTACAAGACTTTATCGCCGCTGCGCGAGAGATGGGCATATCGGTCGGCCCAGGACGAGGCTCAGCCGCTGGCTCTGTCGTTGCTTACTGTTTGAAAATCACCGATTTAGACCCATTAAAGTACGATTTGCTGTTCGAGCGTTTCCTCAACCCCGACCGAATCTCGCTGCCTGATATTGACGTGGACTTTGACAACGAAGGCCGATATAGGATATTGGATTGGATTACAGAGAAATACGGTAAAGAGCGTGTGGCTCACATTATCACTTACGGCACGATGGCGACGAAATCGAGTATCAAGGATATTGCCCGCGTACTGGATTTGGACCTGAACGATTCGAACGCCCTCGCCAAGATGATTCCCGACCGGTTTCCTGAAGATCCCAAAACTAACAAAGCACCCAAGGTTAACCTCAAAAACTGTATTGCACTTGTACCTGAACTGAGACAAATTAACGAGAGCGACAAACGCGAAGATGAGAAGAAGAAAAGGGTGCTCAAGTACGCACAGCAGGTTGAGGGCACCGTTCGCCAGATCGGTGTTCATGCCTGTGGCATCATCATTGGAGCCGACGACCTGACCAAATTCGCTCCTTTGGCCACCGTTGTGGATAAAGAGACGGACGAAGACATCGTCATCACCCAATATGAAGGGGCGGTCATTGAAGATGTCGGCTTGATCAAGATGGACTTCTTAGGCCTCAAAACGCTCTCTATCATCAAGGAAACCCTTCGTAACATAAAGAAATCCAAAGGTATAGACCTTGACATTGATACCATCCCCATTGATGACGCCAAGACATACGAATTATTCTGTGCAGGCGACACGGTAGCCATCTTCCAATTTGAATCGGCTGGTATGCAGAAATATCTTAAAGAGCTGCAGCCCAGCAAGTTTGAAGACCTCATTGCCATGAATGCGCTCTACCGTCCCGGTCCTATGAGCTACATTCCCCAATTCATCAAACGAAAACACGGACTGGAGCCCATCAGCTACGACCTGCCCGTGATGGAGAAGTACTTAAAGGACACTTACGGCATCACGGTTTATCAGGAGCAGGTCATGCTGCTATCGAGATTGCTGGCCAACTTCACACGAGGCGAAAGCGATGCTCTCAGAAAGGCCATGGGTAAGAAGAAGAAGAAAATCGTTGACGCCATGAAGCCCAAGTTCATTGAAGGCGGTATCAAAAACGGTCACGACCCAAAAATCTTGGAAAAGATTTGGAAAGACTGGGAAGCATTTGCCAGCTACGCCTTCAACAAATCGCATGCTGCATGCTACTCGTGGGTGGCCTACCAGACCGCCTATCTCAAGGCTCACTACCCGGCAGAATTTATGGCGGCCAACTTGACCAACGAACTGAGCGACATTGCGACTATCAGTCTGTTTATTGATGACACGCAAAAGAAGAATATCGCCGTGTTAGGACCTGACGTCAACGAGTCGGAAATGTTCTTCACGGTCAACAAGGACGGTAACATCCGCTTCGGTCTGGCCGCGCTGAAAGGCGTCGGCAACGGCGCCGCCGAGTCGGTCATCAAGGAGCGCAACGAGAACGGACCCTTCAAGAATATCTTCGACTTTGTCACCCGTGTGGACCTGCGCAGTTGCAACAAACGCGCCATTGAGTCAATGGCTTACGCTGGTGTTTTCGACTGCTTTAGCGACATGCATCGGGCGCAGTTCTTCCATGCCGACAAAGAAGGGAAGACGTTCCTTGACAAGCTCATCACCTACGGAGCCAAGTCGCACGAATCTTCCTCGACCATGCAGACTTCCATCTTTGACGACGTGCCCGAAATGCAGGAAATGGCTTATCCCGACATTCCCGACTGCGACCCCATGACGCCATCGGAAAAGTTGAAGAAAGAAAAGGATATTGCCGGGTTCTACATCTCTGGCCATCCGTTGGACCACTATAAGCCTATCATCCAAAACTACTGCAACGTCACCCTTGCCGACATCAAGAACCCGGAGAACCACCGCGAACTAAGTCGCAAATCATTAGCCTTTGCGGCCATGGTCAACAGTTTCACCTATGCTCGCACCAAAAACGACAAGCTGTTTTCACGTGCCGAAATAGAAGACTATGATGGCATCTACGTGTGGACATTTTTCGGAACAGACGCGACCAAGTACGAGCACCAACTCCATCCGGGCGAACTGGTATTCGTTAAAGCACTTATGAAAGAACAATATAGAGGCAAGGATTACCAAGGGCCTACTAGTTATGACCTCAAGCCCGAAGAGATCTTCTTCTTGCATGAAGGCTACGAAAAATTGTGCAAAAGCGTCGAACTCTCTTTTGACCTGACCGACATATCGACAACGTTGGCCGACGAGCTCAAGACCATCATCAGTCAATCAAAAGGCCAACGACCGCTCTATATCAACATCTACTCTACCGACCAGAAATTCCATACTACGCTTTCCAACCTGCGGGCCACCATCGATCCCGAACTTTTCATCAAGAATCTCAAACTCAATGTGCCCTACAGGCTCGATCTAAAATAGACAACATGACTCCTCGCAACTATCCTGCGCTCATTGCCAAGGAATTAAACCTTACCGAACAGCAAGTCAAGAACACGCTGGAATTATTGGACCAAGGTGCCACCATACCTTTCATCGCCCGTTACCGCAAGGAGGCCACCGACAGTCTGGATGAAGTGCAGATTGGCGCCATCCGCGATCTCTATGCCAAATGGATTGAGCTGGACAAGCGTCGTATGGCCATCATCGACTCCATCAACGAGCAAGGGAAGATGACTCCCGAGTTGGAAGAGAACCTCAATAACGCCAACACGCTCAGCGAGTTGGAAGACTTGTACTTACCCTATCGTCCCAAACGCAAGACGAGGGCTACGGTGGCCATTGAAAAGGGGCTGGAGCCGCTAGCGGCACTCATCTTCAAACAGCCCGGACACGTGCAGCCGACAGAGATAGCCGCCAAGTATGTCAATCCCGACAAAGGCGTTGCTTCTGTGGACGAAGCCTTGGCTGGCGCCCGCGACATCATTGCCGAGTGGGCCTCCGAGAATGTCACCTTAAGACGGAAAATGCGTTCACTCTTTGTTCGCGAATCGATGATTTCATCCAAAGTGGTGAAAGACAAGGCGCAAGAAGGCGAAAAGTATGCCATCTACTTCAACAGTTCCGAAAAACTGAACCGTGCCCCTTCGCACCGACTGTTAGCCATGTACCGCGGCGAGGATGAAGGGTTTCTGCGACTGACCATCGCGCCCAATGAAGAGCGCGCCCTTGACCTGATGACCGATTTCTTTGTCAAGTCGGGCAACCCCTGCTCACAACAAGTGACAGAAGCCATAATCGACTCATACAAAAGACTTTTACAGCCGCAGATGGAGACTGAAATGCGCAAGCAATTCAAGGAGAAAGCGGATGCAGAGGCCATCAAGGTGTTCGTAGCCAACCTGCAGCAACTGCTTTTGGAGCCACCATTGGGACAGAAAGTGGTCATGGCCATCGACCCAGGCTTCCGCACGGGCTGCAAGGTGGTCATCCTGGACCGGCAAGGCAAGCTGTTGCACAACGAGAACATCTACCCTCACCCGCCCCACGCACAATACAAGTTGGCTTCCGACAAGCTCAAGCGGATGGTGCTGCAATACAAAGTGGAAGCCATCGCCATTGGCAACGGCACAGCAGGCCGCGAAACCGAGAACTTTGTCCGCAAGATACCCTTTGAACGTGATGTGACCGCCATTGTTGTCAACGAGAGCGGTGCCTCCGTCTATTCCGCCTCGCCCG
>JAEEGG010014110.1_pt1 | contig 16971 bp, 14 predicted proteins | sample 9134161 | NCBI WGS metagenome assembly JAEEGG01 (sample SAMN16246543, study PRJNA631951) | gut metagenome | biome: gut microbiome; feature: rumen; material: CR-attached | host: Bos | place: Iran: Karaj | collected 2018-10 | reverse complement strand
CTTTTAAAAGTATTGTTTCACAAAATGTTACTCTAGATAATCTTGGGACATCAGCCATGGGAGTGCAGGATGTAAAACCTGAGACAACAATTGATTATTGCGAATATCATAACGCTACCATAGATTACGATGAAAAAGAGTGTAAAGATTGTGATATGGTGATACAAACGGAATCAAGAATAGTTGATATTTCACGAGATAAAAAACAATTTTGTCAAGGACAACAAACCGAACCCCTGTGTATTGATCAATGGAACTGGGGGGCTTTTTTACTGAATTGGTTATGGGGGATGGGCAATTCTGTTGGCTTGGCTTGGTTCTGTTTTGTGCCTATAATCCACTGGTTTATGCCATTTTATTTAGGAACAATGGGAAACCGATGGGCATGGGATAAAGTGAAAAATAAAATAACACCGGAGGAGTTTGATAGGAGACAGCGCAATTGGAAGATTGCCGGTTTCACTGTGACTGGAATGTTTCTTTATGTGGTGCTATCTGTCTATTTTCCGCCCCCGTACTTTTTGTCAAAAACATTTCGTAATTTTGCAATGAAATTTATAGAGATAATCTATGCAATCTGTTGATAATAGAGTACTTAACTCGCTGATGGAATGCGAGAAGGTATTGCATTCACACCGTCACAGTTGGTACATTTAGAACGAATCTGCGAACTGTAATGCCGTTTTCGTGAAACCACAAAATTAGATTATCTTTTAAGTATAGACCCAAACGAATAAATATACTTCCTATGAAACCCTTCCTTTTTTCCTTCATCCTCCTTTTCTCCACCGCCACTTTTGCCGCTCCGCATCGTCCGGAAAAACCGCAACCTAAAAAAGCCGAAACAAAAGTAGAAGCACAGACCGATGTGCAAGGGCAGGAGAGTGGTATCAGTGGCGAAACATACGTCTATGTTTGCACGGGCACGTCGGCCACAAGGTATCATAGCCGCTCAAACTGCAACGGCTTGAAAGCATGCAAAGCAGATATAGTAAAGGTTACTATCGGAAAAGCTGAAAATGAAATGCACAAAACGCCTTGTAAGATTTGCTTTGGAAATTAGTTGTTTTTCAATATAATAGTGCTTGTCTTTTTTTTCTAAATAACCTCATGTTATTTTATAAAATTTTTGTAATTTTGCAAAAATTTAAAAGATATGACATTCGCGTCCAATGTTTCTGTTGGATATAATTTACCTGTGGGCTGGGCAGAGGAAACGGCCCGCACATTCAGTCATTTGACAAATTTAATCGACCAAATACATAACTCCGCTTATTCAGCAGCAGTGAAAGCGATAAATCGGTTTTCTACTGTTAGAAATTATGTGATAGGATACTATATTGTGGAATATGAACAACACGGGAACGATAAAGCAAAATATGGTGATAAGTTACTTGAGAGAATTGCTGAAAAAGTGAATAAGCGTGGTATAAATGTGACATTGCTCAAAGTATCACGATCCTTTTACCTCAAGTATCCTCAAATAAAGCCATATTTGGAAGGAAAAAGTGCGACGGCGTCGCACTTTTTACAAACGGCAGCGGAAAAAATCATATCACAACTCTCTTTTTCGCATATTAGAGAGATTATGACTGTGGATGATCCCATGGCTCGATATTTTTACGAAACGGAATGTATTCGTGGTTGTTGGAGCGTAAAAGAACTCCGTCGGCAGATATCTACCAATCTATATTATCGTGCCGGAATAAGCGAGACGCCTGCACTTCTCTTGGCAAAAACTAACGAAAAGCACTCGTCTTCTGCTTTATCCATTAACAATCCGTTCTCTCTTGAGTTTCTCGGATTACGCCCCGAGGCGATTACAGAAACAGAATTAGAAAATGCACTTATATCTCATTTGCAAGAGTTTTTACTTGAAATGGGCAAGGGTTTCTGTTTTGAAGCAAGACAGAAGAGAATGATTATTGACGATGAGTACTATTATGCTGACCTTGTGTTTTATAATCGCATATTACACTGCAGTGTGATTGTTGAGTTAAAAGACGATGAGTTCAAACATGCTGATCTCAGCCAATTAAATGCTTATGTATCATATTATCGGGAAAATGAAATGAATGAAGGAGATAATCCTCCCGTTGGTATTTTACTTTGTACTCGGAAAGGAAAGAAAATGGTTGAGTATGCCCTGGCAGGAATGGATAATCATCTGTTTGTTTCCACATATAAACTATCACTCCCAGACACAAAGATTTTGACAGATTTTCTTTTACGCGAAACAAAACAAGCGTAATATCCTGATATTTTGTGGATTTGCATCGAATTGTTCCACGGATTAAAATCCCCCCAAAAAAAGTTTTCAACAATGCACCAAAATTGCATTCTTATATACTATCTTTGTCGCGAAAGATAACACATACCACGTTGTTTTTATCTTTCATTTAACCAAACCTTTACCTTAAGTTCTTTGATACGATTGTCGCCCAATACTGAATTAGAATCAGTCGGTGGGTTGTGTCCCCCCGACTTGTCTGCTGCTATCGGCAGACTCCGGGCAGTGTCCTCAGGACCTTGGCCCGCATGACAATGTTGCTATGTTCAGAATTGAACAAGTACATATAGTCAGTCTTAGCCACTTTTTCTCAGCAAAACGCGCTTATGCTCCGCATCGCTCGTTTTGCACTGAGTTGTCTATCTGAAGTGATTCCCGTTGGGTGACAATCATCAAAAACTTTCTTTAAAATACGTAAAAATGAATGTTGCTAAGCATGGGCAATCCCAACCGCTTGTGCCCAAACCACTTGAACTGACTCAAGAAAAACGGCGCGCACTTGCTGATAGAATCGCCATTTTATGGCCTCGCCTTAAGACAAAAGCTGATTTGAAACAGCTGCTCAATATTACATTGTCAGGGTTGTTTGGACCGCATTCCACCTTTTTGACAATGAATCAACTGAATTACAGTATCTACTCAACCATAGAGTCGAAGCGTTACTCTTCATTCAGGATCCCTAAAAAGAATAAAGGTGAGTTTCGCACTATTGATGCGCCCATGCCACTTCTCAAATATGTTCAACAGGGACTAAACTTTATACTGCAAAGCGTTTATACACCGCATATTGCGGCCATGGGCTTCGTACCTCGTCGATCAGTCGTCGATAATGCTAAAGTGCACACGGGACAGCGACTGGTTTATAATATTGATCTCCGGGAGTTTTTCCCGTCAATCACTGCCGGTCGATTGTTTAAAAGGCTTATGGCCAAGCCTTTTTCGCTCAACAAAGAAGTGGCAAGTCTCATCACTGATTTGTGCTGCCACACCCATGAAAACGGTAAAAAAGTGCTGCCTCAAGGGGCTCCTACATCGCCAACCATAAGTAACATCATCTGTGAACAACTCGACCGCAAACTCTCACAATTGGCGAAAGCCTACGGCTTAAAGTACACACGCTATGCCGACGATATCACTTTCAGCGGAATGGCCAACCTCTTTGCTGAAAATAGCAAATTCTGTAAGTCTCTGAAACACATTATCGAAGATGAGGAGGGCTTTGTCATCAATCCTAACAAAACTCGCCTTTGCCATCAAGGAATGAGGCAGGAAGTGACAGGTCTTTCGGTGAACCGCTTTGAGAATGTGCCACGCACATACGTCAAACAGCTGCGTACTTTAATTCATAACTGGGAGATGAATGGCTACGACAAAGCACAGGCCGTGTTTGCCAAACATTATACGAAAAATGATCCCCGACATTTGTTGCGTAAATATGCCGGCCGTATTGAAAATGTCATCTCCGGCAAATTGATGTTTCTTAAAATGGTGAAAGGAGAGAATGATGACACCTATAAAAGTCTTGTTGGTCGCTATAATGCATTGATGATGGCCGCAGGATGCCTATAAAATATTTATATACAAATAAATACCATTACATAGAGATGAAACTTAATAAGATTTTAGCGCAGCCTAAGAAAGCAAGCGCCGATGTGATACCTACTGGCATAAATAGTCTTGACAAAATGATTGGTGGAGGACTGCATATTGGAGAAATATGTACTGTGGCCGCTCGCCCGGGAATGGGGAAAACTTCTTTTGTGATGTCGGTGGTGAGAAATGTCGGTGTGCTTAACAAAATCCCTACGGCAATCATGTCTTTTGAAGCCAATGAGGAATATTTCGTTGATAGATTATTGGCAGCAGAGATAGGGTGGGATACATTCAATTTCATTCAGGACAAGAGCGAAAAAGAATTTAGTGATGATGTAAAAACAGCTATCTCCATTATGGAAGATATTGGATTTGAGTCGCCAGAAAAAAGACGAAAAGAATATCTTCAACAAATGAAGGAAGCGCCCGTATGGATTGAATTTTGTACTGATGTGATTGTGGATGAGATTATTGGGCGAATAGAACGGTTGAAGAAAACCGACGACATACAAGTGCTGGTTATTGATGGCATAGAATGGCTTATGACAGGACAAGACAATACGGAGCGGGAACTTATGATGCTTAAATTGGCTCAGACAGCTATTCGATTGCGTGTTGCTATGCTTCTAACTGTTGACGTATCAAGAAATTGCGAGTTCAGGGCATGTAACAAAAGGCCTGCCATGGTGGATGTGAAATCGTGTGTGGCAATATATTCGTCTGTTGTGCTATTTATTTATCGTCCAGAATATTATTTGATAGATAAATTTGAAGATGATGTGCCTGCAAAGAATATGGCGGATTTGATTGTGGCTAAGAATCATTATGGTGAAGTAACCTTTGTGCACGTAAGTTTTTTTCAACAAGCGCGATTTGAAGATTGGGATAACAAGATAGAAGTAATTGAGGCCCCTATGCCGCCATTTGAATCTCCTATACCAATGTATTTCGATAATATTCCATTTTGATTAACTTCCTATGGCAAAACAAAATAATACTATAACAGTGGATGTTCACAACTTGTATGTGGCTGATGCTCTGCAATGTTTACGCGACAAGATTGCACAAGCCCCTCATACTACTGAAAAGATTATCGTAGTGCATGGCTATAATAATGGCACTGCCATCAAGGATGCGCTGCGCAAGTTGCGTTCTCCCCGCATTCTTGAAATCGCTCCATCATCATTGAATCCTGGGATAACCACAATTTGGCTCAAACGTTCATAACTCCAATCAATTATGCATTGTGAATTGTGAATCGTGAATTGTGAATCGTTTTCCTACCTCAACTCATTCTTTAATAAACCATTGTTAAACTGTTGAATGATAGATTTTAGCAATTTTTCATATTGTGCTATTTCTGGCACTTCTTCGGCTGACAAAGGAGTGCGATTGGGCTCGCTGGCCAAGTCCCAAATATAGCGTATTTGTTGCCCGTCGAACTCGATAAGGTAATGGTCGATGTACAACTGGTACATGCCCGACAGACGGTTCACGGCAAAATGCACGGCGCCGTTGTCAAAAGCATTGCGACCAAAAGTGGTAAATATCTCATTGAAACCGCAGTAGGCAAAGATAGTTGGCATAATGTCAGCTTGTTGCATAATACGCTGCGAGCGGAAAATCGTGTCGGCCTGCGGATGATAGAAAATCATCGGCACAACATAACGATGTTTCTGATAATCGATGTACGAAGCGTCTTTAAAGTTGGTATGGTCGGCCGTAATAACAAACAGAGTCTTGTTGTACCACGCTGATTTTTGGGCTGTTGCGAAAAAGTCGCGCAAGGCTAGGTCGGTGTAGGCCACCGTATGCTGCATCGGAATTTCACCGTGGGGCAACATCTGGTCGTATGGCTCAGGCACAACAAAGGGGTGGTGCGACGACAACGTGAAGACGGCAGCAAAAAAGGGCTGTTTCTCGGCGTCTAACGCATGCGCAAAGTATTGGAGGTATGGTTGGTCGGCAATACCCCAAGTGCCGTCAAAATCGCTCTGAGGCCCTGAATATTCGTTTAATCCGTAATAGTCGTCTATACCAGCTAATTTGCAGTAGCGGTCGAAGCCCATGGTGCCGTTGCGTCCACCGTGGAAGAACATCGTGTGCATGCCGCGTTGTTTGAGCTTGGGCAGCGCATAGTCGATAGCATTGGTGGCGTACGACGACTGGCTGAACGGTGTGCCCAGCAGCGACGGCAGGCCGCCCAAAATGGAAGAGAGCGCCTCAATGCTCTGCTGTCCGTTGGCCAAACCTCGGAAGACGATACTATGTTGTGCCAAACTGTCGATAAACGGCGTGAAACCAGCCATACGCTTAGGCTCGTCGGCCAAGTAGGTGGAGTATTCACTAGAAATGCCTTCCAGAATAATCAGCACCACATTCTCTGTGACTGGCGGCACAAAACCGCCTGTGGTAAAGTTGGTTTGGCGCGTCGAAAATATTTCGGCGCACGCTTCGTCGGTCATGTATTGCTTATGGTCAAGCCGCTCACCGCTGAGCGTGCTGAGCAACGAGTAAGGCGAGTTGAGCACCAAAGCTGCATGACTGATGCCATTCACTTGCGCGGCCGCAGCCACATTGAGCGGCCGGTATTGCCAGCCGCCGCGCAGGCCCGTCACCATAAGGAACAAAACAACCAATCTGACGGGAATCTGCAGCCACAGACGTTTTCCTTTAAAGTTATATTCTTGATAATCAATCTTATTCGTTAGATAAATCAGACCTATAATCAGCAAAATGAATCCTGCCCAGATGAAAATCATGTAGAAATAATCCTTGAGAAAAACGGGCACCAACTCGCCGAAATTATTGGTTTCGCCTATAAATCCGAAAATGTCCCCCGTCATTCTGCGCATCGAAAATGGATAATAGCAAGTATCTATCAGGTTGAGTAACAACGCGATGGAGTTGATAATAACCATCAGCCAATCTTCCACTTTCCTAAAAATGCGGTTTTTGATAAAAGAGCAGGGTAGTAGGTAGGGGATAAAATACAAGCAGTTGAGTAACAATATGATAACAATGTCAAACCGAATCCCTTGCAACCAGACATAAACATTGGGATCAGGAAACTGGGCCGCATTGAACAGAAAGAACACCCACCGCGACAGCGTATAAATCGCCACCAGTCCGATGAAACGGAGAAATGCTACTGTCAATGGGGATTTAGGCATTAGACTTTATTTGTGAGAAGTTAGAGGTGAAAAGTTAAGAAGTTAAGAAACTAAGGAGTTAAGTGTTGTTGAATTTGTTCTTTGTTCTTACTTATGCATTATAAATTATAAATTATCAATTGTAAATTATTAATTGTGAGTTGTTTAGTCTTCCGACTCTGAGGCCACTACCGATTGGTAAGCGCCTAATACCGTGGCTTTGGAGAGAAATCCCAAATAGGTGCGGTCCTTGGTGATGACAGGCAAGTTGAAGTTGTGCGTTTTCTTAAACTTTTCGACAATCTCTTCGCCCGTATCTGTGTCATACACAACCACATCGGGTATGTACATCAAGTCGCTTACATTGACCGAATCGTACAAATCCTGCCTGAAAATCATATCCCTATGATCGTCCATCAGCAGTAGCCCCTTGAATTTCTGTTCATTGTCCAAAACGACAAAGATGTTACGTTTGCTTTGGGCGATGTATTGGGTGTACTCTCGCAGCGTGCTTTGAATGGGGACGGTGAGAATATTCTTGTCCATCAGCGACATAAAGTTAATCTTCTGGAGGGCAAACTTGTCCTTATTGTGCGTGCGCAGGGTGCCTTTTTCGGCCAGTTGGCGACTGTAGATGGAGTGGCTCTCGAACGGGTTAACGGTAATGTAAGAGCAAGCCGCGGTAATCATCAGCGGGATGAGCAAGGTGTAACCTGTTGATATTTCAGCAATCAGGAATATGGCTGTCAGAGGCGCGTGCATCACACCCGTCATCACGCCCGCCATGCCAGCCAGCACAAAGTTTACGTAAGGTACGCTCACGCCAGTATAGACATTGACTACTTCGGCAAGCAGGAACCCAACAAAGGCGCCCACAAACAGCGAAGGAGCGAACGTACCGCCGTTGCCACCGGCACTGGTGGTGAGCGAGGTGGCTATCACTTTGACAAGGATGATGGCCGCAATGCAAGCAATGAAAAACCAATGATGCTCGGCCATCCCAGCGAGCGGCGAGCCGTGCAGCAACTGCGAAGCATTGTTCAAAAGGTCGTTAATGTTTTCATATCCTTCACCATACAACACCGGGAAAAGGAAAATAAGTCCGCCCAATAGTGCGCCGCCGATAACGGCTTTCACGTAGCGGTATTTTATTTTCTTGAAAAGACGTTCGATTAAACGCGATGTGCGCAGGAAATATATGGAAATCAGTCCTGTAAGTACACCAAGAACAATGTAGAACGGGATGTTTTCAAGATGGAAAGTGTCAATATTGGTAATGCTCAGCATGACATCCTCGCCTAAGAAGAGTAGCGAGAGCACTGTGCCTGTAGCAGCCGAGATGAGCAACGGCAGCAGCGAAGCAGCGGTAAAGTCGAGCATGAGCACCTCGATGGCGAAGACGATGGCAGCAATGGGCGCCTTGAAGATGGCTGCCATGGCGCCGGCTGAGCCGCATGCGAGCAATAATCGTGTGTTTTTGGCTGATAGGTTGAACGCACGCGCCAGGTTAGAGCCGATGGCGGAGCCTGTGAGCACAATGGGAGCCTCCAAACCGACGGAGCCACCAAAGCCAACGGTGATAGAACTGGCAATCATGGAGGAGTACATGTTGTGCGGTCGGAGTTTGCCGTCGCTACGGCTGATCGCTTTCAGCACAATGCTGACACCGTGACTGATGTTGTCGCGCACCACACGGGTTATAAAAATGCTGGTCAGGATGATGCCGATGAGCGGAAAGGCCAGATATATGTACTTCATATTCGACGTCGCCTGAGCATTGTTGAGCGACGAGACCGTAAAGTGCAGCAGGTTCTTGATGATAATGGCCGCCGTGCCGCCTAAAACACCTGTAAAAAAGCTTAATATCAGCACGATGGTCGTATTACTGAACCGCTGCTTGATGAAACGGCGAATCTTAGATAATATGACCAATATTTTACGTGCCATGATTTAAGTTATAGAGTTGCAAATATAGAGAATTTGTTGAATTATTATATGAAGATATAAAGTGAATAGTGAGCAGTGAGAAGGAAGTTAAAAATTGTTGATTGTTGTGGAAGAGACGCACGGCCGTGCGTCTGTACTTTATTATTATGTTCTTTGAATTCTGAATTTTGAATTTTGAATTTAATTTGTTCTTTGTTATCTGTTTTCTGTTCTTTAATCATGCATTGTGCATTGTGAATCGTGAATTTCTTTCTTTGCGGTACGTCGTTTCTCCAGTTTGGTCAGCCACCACGGCAGCACTGCCAATCCGATGAATAGGTACGGATAGTAGGAGATGCCGCGCCAAAGCAGGGCTACTGCATCGGCAATGTTAGTGGTGAACTCGTTGCCAAAGAAAGCCGTGAAAGAGATTTCGGCAATGCCGCTGGCGCCAGGTGTGGGACTAATAAGTAATATAACCCACATAATCAGTTGTTTGGCATAAATCATCACCTGATGTCCCCAGTCGAAGCCCATCTGAGGGTTGAGGGCAAGAATAAGGCAGTTGAGCACGCAATAGCGGGCCGTCCACGAGAAGGCAGTGGCAAAGAAAGCCTTGAACCAGTAACCAAAGCGTTTGCCTTTCAGCTCTTCCGATGTCATAATAATCTCATCGCCAGTGCGTTCAGCGCCAGCTTTCCAGCGACGTAGCAATGGCAGCGAGAACAGTCCGACAAGCACCTTTTTCAAGCCGTGGGGCGCAATGAAAATGCCGACAGCAATGATGGTGGTCAGCAGTATGATAAAACCGTAGCCAATCAGAAAGAGCGTCGTCGGGTTGAAGGGCAAACCGCTGACATTGAGAATGGAGATGCCTGAAACTGCCAGAATGAGCGCCACCATGATGATGTAGAACAATTCATCGAGCAACGCTGTAGTGAGCACAATGCCTGTGCTGCGTCCCAACGGAATGCCCTCTGCATTAATGAAGAAGATGGCAAAAGCGGAACCGCCCACCATTGACGGAGAGACTGAGGATGCAAATTCCCACAGCATGATGATTTGGAAGGCATCTTTAAAACGGAGGGCTTTCCCCGTGAGAATCTGCAACCGCCAGATGTAGGCCATGTCGCGGATAAACATCATGAGGAAAGCCAACACAATAAATTGTCCGCACCATTCGATTCCACGAAGAACCGAGAAATCAAAGTGATTTGACAATAGCGAGAAAGCAGAAAAGCCAATGCCTATCAATATGGGTATAATAACCCTCTTGAAGCTGAACATCGACTTTATTTTGCTCTGTGTTACAGCCATTTGACAGTGTCGGACAAGAGAATGACCGTCAGTTTACTGTTTTTCGGCAAAAGCTCTACCGGCGCGCAAGCAGGCCAAGTTGGTCTCTACAACGGCTTCGCCTTTGCGGGCAAACACTTCTGCTACAGCGTTTTCGATGGTAGCAAAATCCAACTGGATGTAAGGAGAAGCGGCACCCAAGATGACCATGTTGGCTGAGCGGGCCGAGCCAAGGTCGGTAGCGATGCGGTCGGCATCAATCACCACCTTGCGGGGCAACTTGTTCAGCGTGTCGGCCAATTTTGCCTGGTCGGGGTAGTTCGGAATATTGATGAAGGGCTGGTCGTTGGTAATAACCCAACCTTCGTTATTCAACCAAGGAAGGTATCTCAAGGCTTCCATAGGTTCTACCGAGATAATCAGGTCGGCTTTGCCCATAGGAATCAAGTCAGAAGCAATCTCGTGATCAGCCAAGCGGAAGTGCGACTGCACATCGCCGCCGCGCTGGCTCATGCCGTGTACTTCGGCCTGTTTCAGGTTCAAGCCGTTCTTAATGGCTGCATATCCAATAATGTTGGCAATCGACAAAATACCTTGTCCACCAACTCCTGCTAATATGATATCTGTTTTCATAATGTTCAATGATTTAATTTGTTATGTTGCTGAATTGGTGAATTATTCGGCTTTAGCCTTGGCTTTGGCTTTCATTCTGCGGTTGAGTGTCTGGATACATTCACGGGTGGGAATGACAACCGAAACGCCTTGGTATTCAATTTCTTCTTTGATGATAGCCACATTGATGTCGTGTTGGTTCTTCAAAGGCTTGATAATTCTAATGTGTTCTTCTTCAACACCGAGGCCCTTGCAGATGTTGCCCAGACGACCCAGTGCGTGCGAATCCTGACCGCCAGTCATACCGGTGGTGCTGTTGTCGAGGATGAGCACGGTGATAGGCGTGTTCTCGTAGATAGCATCCAGCAGAGAGGTCATACCGCTGTGGGTGAAGGTCGAGTCGCCGATGACAGCTACGGCAGGTGTCAAGCCAGCATCAACGGCGCCCTTGGCCATGGTGATAGAGGCACCCATGTCAACGGTTGAGTAGATGGCGTTGTAGGGAGGCAGTGCGCCCAGTGTATAGCATCCGATATCGGCAAATACTTTACCCTTGCCATAATCTTTCATGGCTTCGTTCAGTGCGTTGTAAGAATCGATGTGAGGACAGCCGTTGCACAATGCCGGGGGACGAGGAACCACCAATTCGGGAATGGGCATTCCTTGCGTGTCGGGCATGCCCAGCGCTTTGGCCATCAGGTTGGGATTGAGCTCACCATCGCGAGGCAGAGCACCGTCCATACGACCGCGAATGTTACCCGTGCGGTTCAGGACGCCACGAATTTGGTCCTCAATAAGCGGATAGCCCTCTTCGGCAACCAGCACCTGACCACATTCATCCACCATCTTGGCAATGAGAGCGGTGGGTAGGGGATATTGCGAAATTTTGAGCACAGGGTAGGGACATGTGGTTCCTACGAAGTTCTCCATCAGATAGTTATAAGCGATACCCGAAGCGATGATGCCCATCGACTTGTCGGTACCGTCGATATATTTGTTGTATTTGGAAGTTTCAGAATCATGAATGAAAGAATCCTGTTTGCCTAACAGTTTTTTGTAGTGCTGACGTGCGTTGGCGGGCAGCAGAATGAACTGTTTGGGGTTGGGATCCAAATGAATCTCGTTCTGAGGTCTTGGAGCTCTGCGCTCAACGGCCGAACGTGAGTGTGCCAAACGAGTGGTGACACGCAACAGAACGGGTGTGTGGTACTTTTCTGAATAGTCGAAAGCATCGTATGCCATATCGTATGCTTCCTGTTGGTTTGAAGGCTCAAAACAGGGGATCAAGGCAAATTTGGCATAGTAACGTGAGTCTTGCTCATCTTGCGACGAGTGCATCGACGGGTCGTCAGCTACCAAAACCACCAGACCGCCGTTAGCACCGGTGATGGCTGAGTTCATGAACGGGTCAGCAGCAACATTCAAGCCCACATGCTTCATGCAAACCATGGCTCGTTTGCCAGCGTACGACATGCCAATGGCAGACTCCATGGCAGTCTTCTCGTTGCCAGCCCAAATGCTGTGAATGTGACCTTCGGCAGCCTGTTTCGACTGCTGAATGTATTCCGTAATTTCTGTCGAAGGAGTGCCGGGATAAGCGTATACTCCCGATAAACCTGCGTCCAAAGCACCTTGTGCAATGGCTTCATCTCCTAATAAAAGTTGTTTTGCCATACTTTATTGTTTGATTTAATTTATTGATTATTAATTTATTGATATTTTTCTCGTCAATTTATAAAGGGAAGCAAATATACACATTTTTTGGATATAAATATAGTTGAAATGAATAGTGATTAGTTAAGAAGTTAAGAAACTAAGGAGTTAAGGTTATTAAGTTATTAAGTGAGGAGTGAAAAGTGAAACTTTAATCGTGAATCGTGAATTGTGCATTGTGAATTGAATCTGAATTTTGAATTTTAATTGTTTTCAATTTTCAGTTATTTTCCCGTAACTTTTCATCTGCTTACTCGTAAAAAAAATCGCTATAAACAACCGCATGGAACAGAACTACAAACATCGAATTTTATCAGCCCTCAGTCGGTATTGTGATTGTGTTGAGTCGCATACTTATACCACTTGGGCTATGTGCCGTGCCGAGGAACAAATCGAGACTTTTCTGCTTGAGAATGCCATCTTGCAGGCATTCGGGCTTCCTGATAAAGCTAAAAACCATCTGATATTGTATAATTTAGCTAAGAGTAACCGCCTTCAGGAGAAGAAGGAGGAGAAAGTCTTTTACGAACTCTCGGTACGTGCAGAGGAGTATCTTTCAAGTCGCCCCAAAACCATCCGGCAGTTGCTGGCGATGGCCAAGGAGAACAAGAGCGACCCCTTCGACATCTTGCCCGAATTATCGGTCAACTCGAATAGTTACACCTTGTATATCTACAATGAGATTCTGCTGAAAAGCAAGGCATCAGATGAGGAAATTCTGGAAGAATTCAATCTGCTCAAGAAAATGAATTGCCTCTCTTACATATACTTGCTGTCATTCGACCCCAATTATTTGAAGAATCCGTTGTTTGCCGAACTACAACAGTCAGGCTTGAAATACCTGCTGCCGTATTTGAAATATTACCACAGTCGCAGGCACAGACACAAGATGAAAAACTGAAAACTGTAGAGACGCAATAAATTGCGTCTCTTTTTTTTGAATTTTGAATTCTGAATTTTGTATTTTTGTGCACATTGTTATCTGAGTAAAATATATTGACTGTTAATATTTTATGATTGTTTGTATTGCTGAAAAGCCAAGTGTGGCGAGGGATATTGCCCATGTGTTAGGTGCTAATGAGCAGCATCGTGGGTATCTGGAGGGGAATGGTTATCAGGTGACATGGACCTACGGCCATCTTTGCATGCTGAAGGAGCCGCACGACTATACGCCACAATGGAAAGCGTGGGCGCTGAGTCGATTGCCTATGGTGCCACCGCGATTCGGCATCAAACTTATTGACAGTCAGTCCATCAAGGAACAGTTCGCCATTATCGAAACGCTGATGCAAAAAGCCGATGGCATCATCAACTGCGGTGATGCCGGCCAGGAAGGCGAGCTGATCCAACGTTGGGTGATGCAGGCAGCTAAAGCCTCCTGTCCTGTGCAACGGCTGTGGATCTCCTCGTTGACGGAAGATGCTATTAGAGAAGGTTTTAAAACGCTTAAGAATCAAGACGAATACCAATCTTTGTATGAAGCAGGCCTCTGCCGCGCTATCGGCGACTGGCTGCTTGGCATGAACGCCACACGCCTTTACACGCTCAAATATGGCCAAAATCGGCAGGTGCTGTCGGTTGGACGCGTGCAAACACCTACATTGGCGCTCATTGTAAAACGCGATGATGAGATCCGCAATTTTAAGCCACAACAATATTGGGTGTTGTCAACCATCTATCGCAATACGACTTTTACCGCTACCAAAGGCAAGTATAAGTCGATAGAAGAGGGTCAGGCCGACCTGCAGCAAATTACAGGCAAAGACCTGACTATTAACGATATAACAACCAAGAAAGGCAAGGAAGCGCCGCCCCGGCTGTTTGACTTGACTTCATTGCAAGTGGAGTGCAACCGCAAGTATGGTTTTTCGGCCGACCAGACGCTGCAACTCATCCAATCGCTGTACGAAAAGAAGCTGACAACATATCCGCGCGTCGATACCACATACCTGACTGACGACATCTACGCCAAATGTCCGGCCATTTTGCAAGGTCTTAAGGCGTATGCGACATTAACAGCCCCACTGGCTGGCAAGAAATTGCCCAAGAGCAAAAAAGTGTTCGACAATAGCAAGGTGACCGACCACCATGCCATTATACCCACAGGCGTTACAGCTGGCAATATCAGCGAGGACGAGAATAAAGTGTATGACGAGGTGTGTCGCCACTTTATCGCCGTATTCTATCCCGATTGCGTATTTTCATCCACAACCGTGATGGGAGAGGTGGAGACGGTTGAATTTAAGGCTACAGGCAAACAAATTTTGGACGCTGGCTGGCGACAAGTGCTGAAACCTGCGAAGGTGGAAGATGAGAAAAACGATGACGACAAAGAAAAGGAAGAGGAAAAATTGTTGCCCGACTTTGTGAAAGGTGAGCATGGGCCACACGAGCCGCAACTGGCAGAGAAGTGGACCACGCCACCCAAGCCGTACACCGAAGCCACACTGCTGAGGGCAATGGAAACCGCGGGCAAACTGGTGGATGATGAAAGTCTTCGCGAAGCACTGAAGGAGAATGGCATTGGCCGTCCATCCACGCGCGCCGCCATCATTGAGACGTTGTTCAAACGCCACTATATCAAAAAAGAACGAAAGAGCTTGGCGCCCACCGCCACAGGCATCGAACTGATTGGCCTGATACGTGAAGATATCCTTAAAAGTGCCGAACTGACCGGTCAGTGGGAAAAGAAACTGCGTGAAATTGAGCAACATAAGTACGACGCCAAGCAGTTTGTCGATGAGTTGAAACAGATGGTCGGTGGCATCGTCTCCACGGTGATGGCCGACACTTCCAACCGACGTGTCACTGTTGTCGCTACTGAACCGAAAAAGGCACCGAAATCGAAATCGAAAGCCTCATCAGTCAAGAAAGAGACACCCGCACCAACCCCAACTAGCGAACCCGTAGGACAAGTCTGCCCCGTGTGCGGTAAAGGTCGTATTATCAAAGGAAAAACAGCCTACGGCTGCTCTGAATGGCGCAACGGCTGCACTTACCGCCAACCGTTTTAAGATAGATTGTATCTGTCGCCCAGACGATTAGCCCAATTTTCGGTATAAAAGTTGTAGTAGGAATATTTATGTTTCCTCCGCCAGCGTTTGGCTATAGGCAATCCAGCCCACAATAACGAGGGAAGGGCGATAACTGGCAGAAACAGAGGACCCAATATCAGCGACTGCACCGTATGCCCATATTCGTGCACAAGCACCTTATGGTTAATTTCGTCATTTCTTTCTTTGGAAAAATGTTCGTAGCCATGATCGCCTTGGAAAACGAACATACCGCACCCCAGACTGTATGGATGGCCCCATAATGTGACAAGTGCCTGTCGGTAAACCGTATGCGGATGGCGATGATACAGAACCACATACAATACTCCTGCCAGCAGATTTTGCGGCAATCCCCAAGTCCATTGAATCAGCAGATATGCAATCCGTTTGATGGTGCGTCCCATAGCGTTATTCTTTCAACCACTTCGACTTTTGTAACCCAAAGATAATCAGCCCGCTCCAGATCGCCCCCACACACCAGCCGACAATAATGTCGCCAGGGTAGTGCACGCCTAGATAAATGCGACTGTAAGAAACGAGCAACATCCAAAAGAACATCAACAGCGTCCACAGCGTCCTTTCGCGGGTGAGGAACACCACGACAATAAATGCTAAAGCCATTGCATTGGCTGCGTGTGAAGATGGAAATCCATAAGGCCCGCCTTTGTAGAGCGTGCCGTCAGGCTTGGCTACAAGGTGCACTTGGTCAACAAGTTCTATGTTATGGCTGGGGCGCGGTCGCTGAACGGTGCGCTTGATGAGATTGCAACTCTGATCACTGAGGAATACGGAAATGACAACAGCGGCCACTACAATCCACGCCTTTTTACGATAGCGACGGAAAAGGAAGAAGGCCAACAGCAAATAGAGCGGAATCCATACAAAACGATTGGAAATATAGTAGAAAAGCACATCGGCCCACGATGCGTGCATTCCATTGAAGTACAGGAATATAGAACTGTCGATTTGCTGTAGCGTTCCCATCAGTCAGTTGTCATGTTCGATAATATCTTCGGGATAGATGTCGTTGGATTGCTTCGGCGTTGTGTCGCTGAGAGGATACAACAAGTACAGAGCGCGTTTGGCCTTAAAACTATCGAGCGCCGGCTGCCAGCTGTCGCGGATTTCCTGCTCTGTCTTGCCGGCTATAATCTGCTGACGCAATGTGGCGGTGCCTGCTAACTTGTCGAACACCTCGGCACGCTCAAAGAAAGCGCTCTTGCGCGGAAATTGGCGGTACGCATTCATTACGAACTCCAGCGAGAACGAGTTGGTGCTGTCGTAACGGGCGCGCGCCAGGTCTGTCAGCTGATAGCCACGGCAACGCTGTCCCTTC
>JAEEGG010014103.1_pt1 | contig 16973 bp, 15 predicted proteins | sample 9134161 | NCBI WGS metagenome assembly JAEEGG01 (sample SAMN16246543, study PRJNA631951) | gut metagenome | biome: gut microbiome; feature: rumen; material: CR-attached | host: Bos | place: Iran: Karaj | collected 2018-10 | reverse complement strand
CCGCCACGTTCAGTGTGCCCTTGCCCTGCAGTTGCAGCTGTCCCTTGCTATATATGCAGGCTTTCTGCGAGCCGTCGCTGCCGTCGGTCAGCGTGTTCTCCGTGCCGTTCTTGACACTGAGCTGTATGCGCTTCTTGTTGGTGATGTTGATGGCTGCACCGCTGGGGTTGGTCATCGTCACACCTGCCAGCGACAGTGTACACTTGTACGAGCCGTCGAGTATCGGGTCGTTCTTCTTTCACCTGCAGTCGAATAGGATCTTCCTGCGGTTCTTGCTCTGGCAAGTGTCTCCTTTCGTCGCCGAGCGATCTTCGGGTCGCACCGCGAAGTGAATCCAATAGGTGGTGCCGCGCTTCTCCAGAATCAGCTCGTCAAAGTCCTTCTTCGTACCATCGGCGATATCCAGCAGAATCCCTGCCATGCGGATCATCTGTTCCGGACTCTTACAGAGAATATCCACGGCGCAACCCGTCAGATGGTTCGAATTCCTGGTGCCCCCGCATTTCAGATTCACTGTCTCTGAACGGAAACCGCTGGTGATGATGATAGGCGTTTCTTTATTGCCCTTGACGCCATAAAGCGTGTTCTGGCTATAGCGGAGGTCTTCCAGCCAGTTCTCACAGATATTCTTCAGGTTCTCGATCGCCACCCGGCTCGGGATATTCCCATCAGCCGTGTGATAACTTGTCTTGCAGAGCTCAGCGAGCGTAAAATGCTCGCTGAGTTTCATGTCCTTATTAATACTTACTTCCTTCATAACTATTCACTATTCACTATCAAATGTCGCTGTGTCGCTGCGTGCCTGTGTCGCTGCGTTGTCAGAGCATCATCACACCAGTCTTCCTGTACTTGGCCTTGGTAGTACCGTTCTCCACAAACTCACCGACCCTTTCGGCCAGATGGTCTTTCTGCAGCCGGATCACCCTTGCACGCGCAGCTGAGAGATTGTTCAACGAGAAGCAGCGCACCACATCGTCGATGGTAAACGCCTCCGGCAGACGGTTGAAGGCCTCGATGGTCTTCTGTCTGCGCTGGATGTTCACAGAGGCATCCTTCAACTTATTGTCGAAATAGGCCTCCGCCATGGCTCCGAAGTAATGGCGCTGACAGGCAAACTGGATGTTCACAATCAACTCCACCAGACGCCAGTCCACCTCATCCGTCTCAAACTCCCCACACCAGAAGTCACCCTCCTGATGCATCTTATCCCAGTGGCGCATCACAATGAAGGGCGCAGCGAAGTTCAGCCCGTGATAGGCGCAGCGTTTCAGCAGCATCTCATCGGCCTTGGAGTCGTTCTCCTTGGCATCCATCATCCTTCGCGCCGTCCAGTCGTAGAGTTCGTCCACGATCTTCTGCACGCTGAGTTCGCCCTTCATCCGATCCAGCTTCATAGCCCAGGCTTTCAGGCGTTCATCGCTTTCAAAGTCAACCTTCGACTCACGCTCCATCATTTCAAAGTTGGTGGCTGGCAGAGGGATGCAGGTCAGGCGCGTCGCCAATCCTGAACCAAAGTTCTGCTCGTTCACCTTCTTTTTCAATGCGATAGGCGTACCTGTGTAGATAAAGTTCCAGGTCACATAGAAGTCCTGCAGGATCGAGTCATTGTTCGAATACGCCTGACCGTCTTCCTCATTATGGAAGGCTTTCAGTTCCAGACTCTGCTTGTCAATCCACGAGCCGCCTTTCTGCACCGTCACGGTGTTGTCCAGCTCCGTATCGAACGTCAGCATGTGCAGTTGCATGTCTACCCCGTCCACATTCTCAACCGAGTTCACCATGTCCTGAATAAACTGCGCATTCGAGGTTCGTGCAGGATGCACCCTGACAATCACCTTGGGCTTCTTGGGCTTCTCCTTGTTGGCCCCCTTCGTGCGCATCTGCTCACGATAGGCGTTGATGGCATCCTTGCCGATCTTATCCGCAGCGACAATGGGCGCAGCCAATAGCTTGAACAAGCGCGTTGCAAAACTCTTTCCGCTGGCAGGATCGCCAATAATCAGCGTCGAGTTATTCAGCCTTCTCAACTCTTCAGGGCGGTGGTAGAATCTATAGGTACATCTCGTCATCAGCGTCATCATTAATCCTCCGCCCACAAACAGTGCCGCCGGATATTGGTTCTTCTTCAGCCCCTTGCACACATCCTTCAGCAGCGGGAAATCCTGCATCAAGGCCTCTATCTTCTCGCCCCAATCCCACAATAGATGTGTGATGTGTGATGTCTGATGGCTGACATCTTCCATCTCATCTGACAGGGGACAGGTACCTGTCAGATTGCTTTCGGGATGGTTGGGGTCTGACAGGTACCTGTCCCCTGTCAGATCGTCCCCTGTCAGATCCCGATACGTCTTGCCAGTGAACGCCTTCACCGCTTCCTGCATGGCTTTGGATGGCAACGAGTTTGCATACTTCTTCTCTTTCTCAGCGATGCAAGAGACAGCCGAGGCAACGGTCTGCGCCACGTTCTCATTGCGTTCTGCGATGATTTCCTTGACCCAGCTTTGTGCTTCGACGATTCGCTGCACGGCGACTCTGTCTCCGTCGAGCATGAGCAGCAGGTCGGTGGCAAGCTTGAGTGATTCATTGTGACGATTACTGTCCGCGGCGCACGGCAGCCGGTCATGATAGCGCTGATCAATAATACCTTGTACATCATATCCCCTCCACTTTAAACATTGACCATTTACCATTGAACATTGACCATTGGCTACGTCCTCCATTGAGCCAGCGTCCACTTGGCCGAGAGTCTCAGCCCCTTGTTTAACAGTCTGACAGGCCACAGCATCAGTCGCAGCACTACGACTATGACCAGCACGATACTCAGCATCGAATTTCTCACCAAATTCCTTGTTCTCATAAGTAAACAGTTCTTTATCAATAAATAGTATATCCGATTCCTTGCAGATGAAGCTCATTCGGCTTGCGTCCTTGCAACTTTCGTCAACCTCCACGCCCAAGACCTTCGCCATGGCATGTTGGTTGTCGATGAGATTTCCCCATTCCGTGCGGGCCTTGAACACAATCTTCAGCCCGTACCCAGAGGGGGTGATGTAGATGAGCAGGATTCCGAGTTCAGCAGCTCGCTGCTTAAAGTCGGCGGCAGCAAACTCTTCACTCTTCACTCTTAACTCTTCACTTTCCACATGGTCGACATCCATCACCACCAAGCCCGTCAGTCTCGTAGCAGCCTGCTTACGCCAGCGCCCCATCTTTCCTTTGGCAGACGCCGTCTCGTCAAACGTCGCCTGGAAGATAAATGCAGGCAGTTTGCGCTTCAACGAAGCCTCGCCTGTCTCGCGATACTTGTCGATGTTCTCGTTCCACTGTGTTGCCCTGACGAGGGCCCAAAACTGGGCCTCGTCTACGGGCAACGTAGGATTACTGAAATTCTTCTGATAACAAAACATCCGTGTCTCCTTTCATTAAACTTCGTCCATAATCTCCTCGATGGTCTTCAGGCGGAACTCTGCCATCTTCTCCCTGAGCATCGCATTCATGGCTGTTTCCAGCTCACGGACCATGACCTCACTCACCTGCACGGCTCCCAGTTCCTTCTTCACGGAGTTGTAGAACTTGATGCGCTCGGCACTCTCCTTCAGCCATCCGTTCTCCAGCGCACAGATCAAACGGTCCTTTGGTCTGACCCTCGGCTTACGGTTGTAAGCGTTGAATGTGATAACACCCGTCCACTGATCACGATGCAGTGAACCCTCCACGTACTTTCCTTCTACGAGGCGTACGAGCACCTCTTCTTCAATTGCAATAAACTTTTTCATAATCTTGCGGTTTGTGAGTGAAGGGTGTCGGAATGTATTTGGCCAATTTCGATTTCACTTGCAAGACTTCCTTCACTTTCTTCGCTCGATTACTTCAACTATTTACTAAAGAATGATTTCTTTCGTTTCCTTCTCGCGCACTTCGCCGCCGCCTGTCCCGGCAAACCTCATCCCGTCTGACATCTGCCAGTCCTTGCACTTCGACTTCTGATCCACTGCCACCATCATCACTGCGCAGAATCTTGAACCATCTTTCTGAATGCACTTGTGCTGACAACTGGCGCAGCAGCGTTTCACCTTAATGCCATAGGCATTTCTCACACTTGTCAATCTCGTCTTCTCCATAATTTTCAATCTTTAATGTTCAATGTTCAATGTTCAATGTTCAATGTTCAATGTTCAATGTTCAATGTTCAATGACCTAATCTCTCTCTTCTGCTCTCGGATCAGTTTCTTCTGTTCCAGCATCTGGGCCCTCAGTTCCGTCACCTCTGCCTGGAGCATCTTGGCAACGCTGCCTTTTATCGTGGCCTTGAGCATCTTCCGCACCTCTCCTTTCGTCATGGCCTGCAACCGTTCTATCCCCACATGGATACAGAACCCTTCCAGCAGACTCTGGGCATCGAAATACATAAAGCCCTCATTGTTCACGTCCAGCGCATAACCGTTACTTACCGTTCTCAGCCGGATGTCGAGCTTCAGCTGCTCCAGCTTTTTCTTACCAACCTGTTTCATCGTACTCCTCATTTAAATGGTTCATAACTCTTTCTTCCTCCTCCAGATCCGGCTCAAACATTCTGGCCAGATCCAAGAGCGTTCCAACGTATACAATTCTCTTCTTCATCTTTGTTTGTTATTATAAATCTGTTTGTCTGTTATTATGTCTTTAACTTGTTATTTTGTCCTTTCGACGATGCAAAATTACGATATAAAACAATGCAAAATATCGTTTTTTTTCGTGGTTTCCGAAACTTCGTCCGACATCTCAGCGATTTTCCGGAAAACCGTCCGAAAGGCGTCTTTTAGCCCTGCCGAAAGCACTCAAAAACTGCTTTACGATGTTCTTCCGCCTCAATTCTTCAGCAGCTTTCGGCTGGTCGTTGAAGGTCCAGTCAGGATAGCGGCCATTCACCTTGCTGATGGTGTCGTAGATAGTGGAACGTCCTGGCAGACCGTCCAGATCCAACGCCTTCAGGTAGTCGACGAACTCCTGTGGACTGAAGAAGAAAGGCATTCCAGGAATCAGCCCCTCATTGGCTGCGATCATAATATAGGTATAATAGCCTGGATAGCGGAAGGCGCCGTATTCGCGCATCTCACGTATGGCAACTGCCACGCACGAATTGATGGCCTCGCGGGTGTCCGTATGGCAAATCTTACTCACCAGTTCCATCTCAGGAATGCGCTTGGCCCATTCCTCCAACAACTGTGCCAGGGATTCCGGCACACGAAAAGTCATTTCTGTCATTGTCTCTCGAGTTTTGCGAGATGTGTGGTCGGCGTCCGGACTTCCCTCATGAGACCTCACAAACCTCAGATTCAACATTCTATTTGTTGCAAATTTACGATGAATCTATGGAACCAAAACAATAAAAAGCAAAATCCAGTCGATAGCCGATTTTAACTTTTCCTCATAATTCTAATGCAAAATCGAAAACTTTTCCTCGTGAAACGCCACTTTCCTCTGTGACGATGGAAAACTTTTCCTCAGCGAACAGCAAAATGATGGAAAAGCTGCCGACTTTTCCTCAGAAGCCATCAAAACGATAGAAAAAAAGTAGATGGACCCCCATCGGAATCCATCTACACATTTTTACAAGAAATCGAAAAGTTTCAGACCGCCACCAGCTCTGACACCGCATCGAGCATACGCTGGAAGGTCGCAGCGGCACCACGGTCAGTGACACCACGCTCACGCTGCTCTTTGCGCTCCTTCGATATCGACGACCATACCAGAGGATGAAACTTTCCCTTATACGTGTCGCAGAAATACTGATACAGGCGCTTCTCCTTGGCCTTCTCCACACCACACCATTTCAGGAAATATACCATCGACACACTGTCCAGCTTACCCAGTTGGCCCTCTACGTCCATCATGTCGAAGTTCTCGATGGCCCAGCGCACGGCCTGCACCTTCTCGTGGTTGTTTGGCCACAGGAATGTCTCCTCTTCCGTCAGTCCGTCGTTCCTGCCCTGACGCACAGCCTCCAGCCACACAAACTTCTTGAACTCCTGCTTCGCCACGTTGTGGTACTCCGCCCTGAGGAAGTCGTCCATCGAACGCGCCTTCCGTCGACGCTTGTTCAGCTCCGTCTCAGGCAGCTGCTCTGGCGCCTCCATCATATCGGCATACTCCCTCACGCTGCCTATCAACTGCTGACAGCTGTTCTGGTATATCGACTTCAACAGCTCCGCATCCTCGCGGATCATCGCCTCGTTCTCTATCATCTGGTGACACAGTGCCAGCGTCGCTGTAGCCCCTGTCAGCAGCGTTTCCATCTCATGATACAGTTGCTGCACCACGTCGTTGTACGATGCCAGCCCATACATATCCACCATGTATGTACCCTTGCCTAATGGCGAGCGATCGAATACCGACGGATTCTCAGTACCTTCAGGCAATTGCGTCATCGACTTCCGGCACGTCATCTGAAACACCTTCTTCAGTGCACACAGCGTCGAGCGGATGCGGTTGAAGTACCGCTGGGCCTCTTTGAAGCACTTGTTGTTGTCAGTAGCAAATTGCTGGATAAAATTCTCTGAAAACTTCGCCAGCGCACGTGCCTCCATGTTCATCCGCGCCTGATACGAGCGCACCATGTCCAGCGTCTGCTCTATCTGAAACTGCGAGTAATGCCGCATCTGCAAGCCGGCAATGAATTTGTCCTTCTCAAACTGCTCCAGCATGTCGATAATCTCGAGCAGCGTCTTGTCGTCCTTTTCTACAATCGTTGAGTAGCGCATAGTTCCATCCATTTTTCATCAGACATCCAGTTTATAGGACTAATTTCGTCGTAAAACACCCTCGTCGGCGTCAGTTCCTTGTACGGTATCGGCTCAGCCATCATGGCCCGTGCCTTCTCCACTGCTTCCGTCCAGTCATTGGCTTCAATTGTGAGTTCCTTACTCATCACGATGTTTGCTCTAAATTTGTATTCCATAATTAAATAATTTAATGATTAATACTATTAAATATTCTCTGCGTAGGCACTCATCATGTTGACGAGGGCAACTACCATTATAAATAATAAGAATAGACCTGCCATAATCTTTGCTTTTTAATGAATACTTAAATTTTTCGGCAAAGATAAGCCCCATCCGTCCTACCAGTGCGGACAGATTGAAAAATTTTCGAAATAAAGAGATTTTTTTATTCGTTGTCCAAATTGTCGCCGAAATCCTCCATCTGGCGATAGTCATCTATCTGATGCTGAGCCCTCTCAGTCATGATGTCACGCAACCGCTTGGGCGACTCCACGCGAAGGTGGTCGCCATAGAAGGCCAACTCCTGAATCAGTTCATTGTTGATCATCACGTCGAGCGTCACCCTGCAACCATCCTTACCCATATTCTCTAGCTTCTGCAGAGGATGAATGTGGAGTGTGGTCAGATAATGCTCAAGCCAGACGTCACCCTTGATCACAATATGCTCCACCTGTTCATGATCAGGATGCGAAACACCTACGATGTCGTCAAAATAATGGTTGAAGTCAACACCACTATCCAGGAAAGGAACCTCGTTGTTCTTGGTAGCGGAAAGAATGCGGTCGAGCGAGAAACAGGTGATGAACTCATGGTCGAGGATGGTGGCGAAGAGATACCATCTACGGCGATACTGTTTCAAATAATATGGATAGATAACACGCTCTTTGGACTCCATACCGAAACGCTGATAAAGAATGGTCATTACCTGTCTGTTGGCGATGGCATTAAACAGCGACAGAAAAAATTGGTTGTCGCCTTTCGTCCCTTCCTCAAAACCTGCGATGGGGCGTTGGGCGCCCATGATTTTCTGGTCGAAACGGGCTGATATCTGGTCGATCCACTCTAGTTGGAGCATCCCTCTGAGTCCCTGCAACAGATGGTGTACCTCCTGTAGCTTCTCAATTTCATTGACAGTCAGTTCGCGGTTATAAATCGACTCGATGCCGTCGCGATAGCGGTAATAGGTCTTGCGCCCCTTCTGTTCAGTCACAATACCATAATCCCCGTAGATACGATAAAACTTCTCGTTCATCTCGTTGATGTCGAGGCAGAAGGTGTTGCGCGACTTAATGGGCATCATATCCCTGCGCTCCAGTTCCTTGTTCACGATCACCATCAGTTCTTCACGAGTATATTCCCGCCCAGTGCCCAGACACTGGTCGATAATCATCTCTCGCATCGAGTAGTCTTTCGTCTTCATGGGTTATGTTTTTATTCATTTTGTCATTAAGATCTGAAGCTAATATAGTTATGCGGTGAGAGAAATTCAAAGATACTACAGGAAATATGCCAAATAAGCAGGCAGATACTTTATTGATTCCTCTCGGGCATAATCCTTTGTATAGATGAGATACCGTTCATTGGTAATACGCGACGAGAACTTCTTGCAAAAAGCATCAAGGGAAGCATGCGTCTTATAGGATGAGGACTTTACCTCAATTGGCAGAATCTTGGTTCCGCGAGACAATAGAAAATCTACTTCGTAATTGTGTTTCCCGCTTTCCGTAGGCCAAGAATGATAGAAGAGTTTGTTGCCAGAAGCAGTGAGCATCTGAGCCACGATGTTCTCATACAAATACCCAAGATTGGTAGCAAGCTTGTCACTGAGGAGTCGCTCGTAGATGACATTTTCTGTAAACGCTTTGTCTCGGAATGCCAAGGTGACGAAGAGACCTGTATCACCAACAAACATTTTGTACTGTTCCAAATCTTCCGTACTCACAAGACCTACATTCGGATCATCGCAGTGATGGGAAATGTTCACCGTTTTGGACTTTTCCATCTCTGATATGAGTTCGATAAAGTCTTCTGCCCTTGCCTTGGGAATAACACTGGAAATCTGATAGCGAGAAGCATTGCTGTTCAATTGGGCCGGAATAGCAGCGAAGATGCGGGCTGCTTTTCCTGAAGGATCGATTTTCCCGAAATCCTCGTCATATAGATCCAGAATGAGCCTCTTGGCACGATCCACCATTTCGAAGTTGTTTGTCTCCAAATAGGCATCCACTGCCTGGGGCATACCACCTACAAGCATATAGAGGCGGAAGTCACGCATGAGTTTGCGATGGGCTTCTTTCAGGGGTTGCGGATGTTCCCAGATGCTACGAAGTAGTGGAATGGTTGCCGTATCTCCTAATGCCCAACGGAATTCTTCGTAATCCATCGGATACATGCCGATGCGCTCTTCTTCGCTGGGGATGAGTATGTGCTCCGTATTCTTACGGATGGAAATCAGGGAGCCTGTTTCGATATAATCATAACGATGATCTTCCACAAACGACTTAATGGCCTGGCGAGCGAGAGGCTGAAACTGAACCTCATCAAAGATGATGAGAGACCTTCGCTCAACTAATTGTACACCATATACCAGTTGGAGTCTCAGGAATATGTAATTGAGATCAGATACATCATTGAAGAGGTCTTTCACTTCCTGTGAGCACTTCGTGAAATCGATAAGGATGAACGAATCGTACTCGTTCTGAGCGAAGGTTTTGACAATCGTGGACTTACCGATGCGACGGGCACCTTCTATGAGTAGGGCGTTGTTTCCGTTGCTCTCCTGTTTCCACCTAAGCAGGCGGTCATATATTTTACGCTTAAAAAGTCTTTTTGGTTCCATAATTATCTTTATTTGACGCTGCAAATATAGAGATTTTTTTCTTTTCCTCAAAATTTTTTAAGCACAAAAATACAAAATTCTCAAAATTTATAGTGTTGTTTTATGCAAAATTCTCAAATTCATCGTTGTTATCTTCGTTTAAACCATGAGAAGCCTTTCGAATTAGACGCTTCAATAGAGGTACACTCAGCGCTGACCCATGACTACTCCGGGGTCATTTGAGCAGCCCAACAAACTCACCGATTACTCTGAATTCATCGGCATCATCGGGTGTGAGAATAATTGGGCTGTAGTCACGGTTCAGGGGCTTTAGTTCTATCTTTTCATGCTGCCATGAGCCGAACTCATCGTAACTCTTTTCGCTGGAGTATTCCTTGATGGAGTAGGATCCTGAGTAATCGGAATCATAATAGTTGGTGTGTTGCACTAATACGATTTTGCCTTGGCGACTACCAGCTACATTTCGGTTGAATACGCAGAAATCGCCATCTTGTATACGAGGTTCCATCGAATGGCCTGAGGCCTGTACCACATACATATTGCGATTCAACTTGCCGACTCCTTCGGCTCTGATCCAGCCTAACTCGCTAACCTCTTCGCCTTCGCCAAAATAACCACATGCTGCCTTGATAGAATAAACTGGAAGGAAATCGATATATTTCACATCATCGTTGACTACAGGCTCAATGCGCACTTCATGGGCCACTTCAGGCTTCTCTGCCATCAACTCTCGGAAATGTTCTGCCAAAGCATGATCACAGAAATAGACATAGCAGCCTTTCATGCCTCGGGTCATCAAGGTGCGATAGGTATTCTTGATAATAGCATCAGCGGCTTGTAATGCCTCTGTTGGTCTCCTCGCCACCATCGCCTTAAAGCCCTTCAGCGATTGATCATTCGGTGAGCGTTTGAATCCGTCAGTCACAACACGGTTGTTTTTATATGACAAATCTGGACCAACAATCACGCCTACATAATCGAGTTCCAGACCTTGACACGTATGGATACAACCAATCTGATCGATAGATTTCTCACCAATCAGCCAAGGCTCGTTACTATTGAAATTCCATTGTTTGCGGAAATAGAACTGCGGAATCACAATATCATAGGCCATATGGTTCTGCTTGCTCTTCCAATCCCAGCAATAACCTGCCACAACTCTACTTTTATTATTCGTCTGATTTTTGCGCTTAATCTCTTCAAACATCTCAGTTGGTGAATCGTAGATGCGGAAATCATAATCTTCTTCAGTCAATCGGATATTAGCGGTCTCGCGAATCTGCAGGGCATTGTCGAGCCAACTAAGATAGCCGTCAGAGCCATTACAACGGAACTGTGAACTCAGATGCTCCAGATGTACATCTGCTCCCATCTCTTCAGCACATTGCTTGATATATTTCACGCTGCCGATATCTTTCATATGGATACGCTGACAATCATCGACAAAAAACACAGAAAACCTTGCCGTCTTGATGATTTCCTTAATCTGGTTTTCTCCCAAATTGGAGAACATACCGCTCTTCATGTTCAGGCGATGAGCCTCATCTACAATCAAGGCGCCTAATGTGTTAGGCATGGTTTCAATGAAGTTCCCACTGCCCACAAAGAGGTTGTTGATATACGATTTCTTATAACTGCCGGATAGCTTGACACTATAGACCGAACGGGGCGCAGCATTCTTGGTGACATATTGTGAAGCAATGCCTTCAGCCGTGAGGCTCACCAGCAGATTCACGGCCAAAACACTCTTTCCTGTTCCAGGACCACCTTCCACAATCAGCACCTGTTTCTTGCCTCCTTGTGCTTTCTTTGCCAGATAGACTGCAGATTCATAGACAACTTTCTGATCATCAAGCATTACAAACTCATCATTGCCTTTCAGCATGGATGTCAGTGAGTCGGCTAATTGCTTTGAAGGTCGCAGTCGACCATTGTCAATCTTCCAGATGATATCTTCAGGCGAGCAGTAGCGTACATATCTCAATATATAGTCCTGCAAACGGGCTGCATCATTCTTCAGGAATACTGGTGCCTTGGCCACATAGTCCTCATATAGCTTACCATTGATCATCCCGTCTGGCGTATAGTTGTGCAGGAAGGCACAAGGACTGATGTTTACTTCTCGTTCTTGAATAGTAAGGTTATAGTTCGACAGCATATAGGCATACGACCAAGCCTGATAAGAAGGGTGAGCCACCTCGGCCTTTCCTTGTTGGAAACGAGCCACCACAATGCCTGGCTTGGGTGTAGGCTCTGCCGTCTCCCATTGTTTCAGTTCGATGATGACAATCTGTTCCTTTTGTTGAGAGTTCAAGCCAGAGATGATAAAGTCTACGCGCTTGGCTGTCAAAGGTATCTGATATTCTATAGCCACACCTGCCTCATCTGGGAGCTCTGGCGTGTTCACCACCTTATACATAAACTGCATCGAGTTCTGCCAAGAGCGCACTTCGTTGGGCGAGGTATGTCTGCCCAGATGCTCGAAGAACGCCTCGTCGATGTTATTGGCGATTGTGTTGTTGAACACGTCGTCAACAAATTGTCTCTTGGTGGCTCTATAGATAATCATAATTCGTTGTATTTCTTAGCACTCCCGTAGGCCTTATCTACGGGATATTTTTCAGCATTCTTTTGGAGTTTGTCCATGACGATCTGTTTGACGTCAAGATCATATTTGTCGGCTATCTGAATAGCATAGTTGAAGACATCGGCTAATTCCTCTTTCACTTTTTCTATATTAACCTCAGAGGCATCCTTCCAAAGAAAGGCCTCATTCAGTTCTGCTGCCTCGATGGAAAGAGCCAGTGCGAGATCTTTCCCGTTGTGGAACTGATCCCAATCGCGCTCCTGCGTGAATTTGGCTATTGCCTGTCTAAGTTCTTCCAAGTCGCTCATTGCTTGTTCTTTTTTGAGTTATACATTTCAAGGGCTGTCTCATATGCCTTATTAAACGGTAGTCCGATTTTGTCCAAAGCATCAGGGAACTCTCGCGCCCAGCTCACATAGTAATATGCAAGGAATTCATATCCACCGAATTCTTTGTCAGGAATCGACGGAATATTGTATTTCTTATCCGGGCTGATTCCGTTAATGCCAACGGTAGCTATCTCAAAGGCTACCTTCTTTACTTCATCATGAGACATTTTATCGAAAGCCTGCATTGCAGATAGCATATACATTGACATCATCATCGTCTCCATCGGATTTGCTCCATCCTGATGATTAAGTGCAAACTGAGCATTACTTACGTCAATATCTTCTTCCGATGGGGCGTCTGCAAGTCTTCTGTCAATTTCATCCAAAAAAGTATAGTCGTCTTTTCTTTGTTTGTTAATGAATACATTTTCATCAATAATCTCTTGGAAGTCTTCCATATTGAATGACTGGACAAAATACTCAAGCATCTCGTATTCATCCCCTTTCTTATAGGTGTTCAGATAAGCCTTGAATTCCTCATAGAGGTCAAGTGCCTGGTTGTATTCTGCTTTTGTCGGCTTGTATTGATTGACGAAATTGAATCCGTATAAATCCTTAAAGTGAAGGCTAGTCACGATGTTCATCACTTTACTGGCCTTAACAATTTCATTAGGAAAGAAACCTCCTTGTTCTCCCTTTCTGATGGATTCGCTATTTACTTCCTCCATATGAAATAAAGATAGCATCTGTATCGGCCTCATAATGGGATAGTCTGTATACATCATATGCTCAACAAAAAGATCCAAAGGACAACTAGATAATTGAGTCCCTATGCCTTCGCACATAAATCTTAGAGTATCTTGCAATTTGCTGGGAGGCAGATCTTTGTGCCTTCTTTGCATAAATCCCATATATTTCTTATTGAATGCCTTCTGACAAGCTTGTGTGAAGACAACAGCCTTGCCCTTGTGATGAAGTGTTGCCTGCTGCTGCATCTTCAAATGCATCATCTCGTGTACTAAGAGGTGGTCAATATACTCTTTATCAGGATTATATCTGACAACATGTTCTTTCTCGCCATGAGTCAATGCGTATTCGAATCGTGCATTTACAATCAAGTCCTTATCCTCAACGAAACGGATATTTATATGATCAACGGCTTCGAGTTCATCTTTTATACCTTTCCAAACGTTTGTATAGTTTATATTCTTCGCGTAATCCCTTGCAACTGCCAAGAACAGCTTCAAAAGCTCCTCACGGACTGTTGGATTTTCAGGTCGATCAGATGACTTCAATGCACCCTTATGACATATATCGAAAGCATCTTCAAGCCTACCAAGTTTATAATAGCACAAAGCAAGTCCATAGTATGAATTAGCATATGAATCGTCAATCGATAATGCTTTCTCCATATATGGCAACGCACTTTCGTAATCCTTACTCTCCATATATGTAGCTCCGATATTATTGATGGCTATGGCATTATCCGGATGATATTCCAGCACTTTGTCATAATATTGTTTTGCATGCTCGACGTCATTCTTTTCTTTCGTCAGCAGATTACCCATCAGTACGAGTGCCCAGATATTCTTCGGGGCACACCTCAAAGCCTCAATCAGTTCATCATAAGCCTTGTCTGGCTCATGCTTGTAAAACCAATGAACCTGAGCTAAAGTTCGCCAAGCCTCAGAGTTCATGGGGTCTTCTTTGGTGATCTCCTCTAATATAGGAAGAGCCTCGTCGAATTTATTCTTGTTGCAAAGTTCAAGTGCATGTCGCAATTTATCTTGCATCAGTCATTTGTTTTGTCTCCGACTGATACCCTTGCGTCAGATGATTTATTATCGTTATTGGTTACAATATATGAAAAAGCGGGGTACCTTCATCTGCATGTCCCCCATTTAGGCCCTAGGAAAGCCTTCTCAATAGAACACACAGAGTCTGAATACCCACGCTGGTCAGTATATAGTACACCCAAAAGTGTGCGTGAGGGCATGTTCCGCCCTCGGCACACTCCGGGAGTATATACTACACCCGTAGCATTCATCTCTGCATTTGTCTTGAATTGAGATTTGAATTTCCTAGGTTCAAATGGGTCAAAACAAAGCATCAATGACGCTTGCCATATATTTGTATCCCACCCATTCTTGCATCTCACCAGTTGCAATTTCGCCTACAGGCGTGGGTATGGACGCTGCAAAATTAATAAATTATTTGGAAAGACACACTCTTTGGAAGAAAAAAATAAAAAACATAGAATAAAATTTGTACTCACGAAGTGTCTGACACTTTGTGAACAACGCTTACCAAAACTACCTAAAAATACAAAATATCGCTTATTGCGTTAACCTTTCTGGCTAAAAATTTGGTTATTACAATAAGTTTATGTATATTTGCACACAAAATTCAGTTATTATGGAGACTCTTTTTAAAAAACATCACATACTGATATCGCAGACGAACTCTGAAATTGTCCGTGAAATAATGAAGTCTGTGAACTGGGAGAAGCAGCTTGTGTCCATACGTGGCTCGCGAGGCGTGGGCAAGACAACGCTGATGCGACAGTATATCAAACAGAAGTATGGGGTGAATGCCGGCGAGGCGCTTTATTGTCTGATGGACAGCATGTACTTTGCCAGTCACACGTTGATGGAAGTAGCTGAGCGCTTCCACCTGATGGGTGGCAAGCACCTGTTTCTCGACGAGGTACATAAATATCCCACATGGAGCAAGGAACTGAAAGAGATCATCGACCTGTGGCCTGATATAAAAATCACCTTTACGGGTTCGTCGCTCCTGCAGATCCTGAATGCCGATGCCGACCTGTCGCGCAGGGTGCTGAGTTACGATATGGCTGGGCTCTCGTTTCGCGAGTATCTCCGTTTTTACAAAAACATCGAACTGCCTGTACATACGTTGCAGGAAGTGCTGGAGGATGCGGATAAAGTTTGCGAAGAGGTGTGCAAGGTGTGTCATCCCCAGCCCTTGTTCGAGGAATATCTGCGTGTAGGCTACTACCCCTTCTACGATGGTGACGAGCAGGAGTACTACAGCCGCATAGAGAATGTGGTAAGCTTTATCATCGATCAGGAAATGACGCAATTTTGCGGCGTTGATCTTGCCTATACGCGCAAACTCAAAGCGATGATGCTGTTTCTGGCCAACAATGTACCTTACGACGTAAATATCGCCAAACTGGCATCATATCTGGAGCTGAATAAAAACACAGTGCTGAGCTATCTGTCGAGTATGCAAAGAGCCGAGTTGCTACATCTGCTGTATGCCGACAATAAGTCAGTGACCAAGATGCAAAAACCTGACAAAATATATGTGCATAATCCCAATATGCTCTGTGCGCTGAGTTCAAATCTGAATGTTGGTACCCAGCGGGAGTGCTTTGTGGTCAATCAGCTGTCGGTAGGACATACCGTTGAGTATGGCAAGACGCAGGGCGACTTCTTGATTGACGGCAAGTTTACGGTAGAAGTGGGCGGCCAGGATAAATCATTCGACCAGATAGCCGACATTCCAAACTCATACATACTTGCAGATTCAATGGAATTCCCTGTTGGCAAGAAGCTACCTCTCTGGGTGGTAGGTCTGCTGTATTAACAACTATCGCAGCGACGCAGGCACGCAGCGACACAGCGACTTTTGGTATTTTTGATGTTGTAGGGGGTGAATTAGGGGTTATTAAATTATATATATTAATAATTATATTATAATATAATTATTAATATATATAATTATGTAAGGGATTTTTGGCACATGGTAAATAGCAAATGAAGCTGTGTCGCTGCGTCGCTGCGTCACAGCGTGAGGAGGTGGATAGGGGGCAAGTATGCTGGCTTCGGGTGAGAATACTGCAATCTCATCATTTAAAATATGCCTCGAGGGAGATTGCAGTAATTTCGGTGGCGGCGCGGAAAAATAGGTGTTTTTAAGCGGATTGCAAAGCCATATACGGCAAGCTGTCGAATTACAAGTTCGCCAGAGCGAGCCAAATTTATGTAAAATGTTTTCAAGAAAATAGAGGACTTTTCGCCGGGTTTTTGAGGGTTTGGGGTTTGCAAATAGCTGAATTTCAGGCGTTTGCAATTTTGGAGGCAAAATAAATTTGAAACAAATCGAGAAAATGCTTGTTTTGCATGTTATTTATTAGTAATTTTGTACTCGCAATCAAGAAGATGCGAGTACGAGTGAAGGCTGCGGCTCAGCATAGCTCGAGCGAGCTCAGCTCTGCATTCACCTTGCACTTCACTTGCATCAGCGGGAGTCGGTCACCCGGTGTAGTTGGCCGAGTAAGTCTGATACCATGAAAAACATTTATTAGTATGGCGAAGATTATCTATGAAGTGTACCAGAACCAGAACGAGCACAATGCTGCTTACGGCAAGTGGTACGGCCGTGTAAAGTATCTGGAGAGTTTGAACACCCGTAAGCTGTCGAACCACATC
>JAEEGG010014096.1_pt1 | contig 16977 bp, 11 predicted proteins | sample 9134161 | NCBI WGS metagenome assembly JAEEGG01 (sample SAMN16246543, study PRJNA631951) | gut metagenome | biome: gut microbiome; feature: rumen; material: CR-attached | host: Bos | place: Iran: Karaj | collected 2018-10 | reverse complement strand
CCAGCACCTCCTCGTTGAAGATATAGTAGCGGAATCCATCTTTCCTGTCACACTCGATGATAATCCCGAATATGTCCAGGATGGCATCCCGGTGCCGGTTGAAGGTGCTGCGGGCAATGGGAATACCTTCGCTCAATTCGGTGTCCAGCCACTTCCGGTTGATCTCCTCGAGCGTCAGGCGGCCGAAACGGTGGATAGTATTTACCAGCCAGATGTATTCCTGGAAAAGTGCGTAGGCTTTCATAGTAATCCTACTTGGATTTACGGTAGACTCCTCGAACCTTGCCAAGATGCAACTCGGCAATCCACAAGCAGAACTGACCGCCGGTAGGATTCTTTACAAACTTTTCGTCAATAAAGTCGAAACGGTTCTCAGCAGTCATTTTGATAGATTCTACTTCAACGACGGCAGAATCCATATCCTTTGCCGTTGCTCCTGCCTTGAACTTGATGAAATTGATATCCTGCCCCACCATAAATGGGAACTTGCCATTATTGTAGAAATTCAAGTCCAAACCTTCAATTTCCGGCCAAACTATATCTGGTGAATACGGTATCGGACCAATCTCATCATAGCATAGATAATTCTTGTATGTCGTCGGCTTGATTTCCCGATACTCGATGGTTTTCTTTCCGGAAACAATCTCGTCGAAATACTTCTGCTGGATGGTCAGATAGATAGAATTGGCTTTGGTCAACCTGGGATCATCAAACAGTAATTCATCATCTGCAGGAATATCACTTGGAAGCATAGGTATTATTTCACCTTGATACTCTTGCTTGAATTCTTGGGGTTCAATGTCAGTGCTCATGGTATTCGATTCTTTGGAAACTAGTTTAAAGAGCTTTGCCGATAAAGTTAATCAAGATCGCTGAAATCATCAAATAAAACATCTCCATAAATCTTTGATGGGACCGTATCCTTGCCAGTCAAGAAAGCTGGTACATTTATAATTCGAGCATCTTTTTTCCAAGCTATGTAAGTTGGATCTAAACATTCATCATAATAACTACCTGAGAGTATATAAGTCTCGAGGTTTTCCCAAGAGTCCTGCAGATGGACACCAATTAACTCTGTCGGCCCCTGGTCGGCAAAACAATAGATTTGTCTTGCGCCTAGTTTGCCATAGCATTCTTTAGCAGCAATGCGATACTCCATCAGTGCTTCTAGAGGAAGAGTCTTCTCTTCATTGCTGAAGAATTGGTAATAATGCCGCCAACGGCCTGGCTCAGACCATATCGTTATAGATACAATCTCGTTGTAGATATCCAAATAATGTATCTTATCATCAGGAGTCCTCACATTGTCAAAAGGGAAGTCAAGCTCATATCTTGGATATTCATAGCTCAGTATTCTATCTAGGGAGTAAATTGGTGTCCCTGGCTGAGTGATTATTTGTCCAAAAACCTTTTTCTTTTTCCAGCCGGAGCTGTCGTGCCCATATTCGATGTTGATATTAAGCGCATCACTTAACTGCCGCGCGACATCCTTGATATCTCCAAGTCTCAATCCGTGTTTTCCGATACTCCATAAGTCCCAACCCATAGTAAGTTTTTTTATTTGCAAAGAAAGGGGAAGATTGTCTCAAGATGTGGGACATCATTAAATAAAGACATAGTCGGTAGAAGTACTCTCCTTGGCTAGGAAATCTTTTCCAAATGCATATTATAGTGTTGATCAAATGCTCTTTTCTAAGACCGAATGTCTGTACAGACTATTGCCAGGACCATCAAGGATAGGGAGGACTGGGTCAACTGTGGTGGCATGTTGATGAAAAAACAATAATTATTTCTCTGTTTCAAGGACAGAGATAATGATTCCGGTTTCGTTTCTTAATAGACTGGTTGCCGTTATAATACCGTTGATGAAGATAAACTCCTTGGCCTGTATCATGGAATGATACAATTAGTCTCTATTATTGCCACTGCGAATTCAAGCGAACAGATAATTAGTTCAGAATGTTGACTCAAAAGGCATGATTCATATGTTGGACTATGTATAAATACATATCTAGGAATAGATGCGAAATGAAAAAGTATTAACTTTGTAAGCTATGCAAACATTATTCTAATGGCCAAGAAAGCGACTAAGACAACAACGATAGATTCCGTGTCAGACCTTTTCAACTTTTTGTATGAGGCCTGCAACATATTGCGGGGACCTATTGGGCAAGATAGCTTTAAAGAGTATGTCACTCCGATTCTCTATTTCAAAAGAATATCCGACGTTTGGGATGAAGAGACGGAGCAGGCGCTTGCCGAATCTGGCGGGGATGTGGAATACGCATCACTCCCGGAGCTCCATCGTTTTGTTATCCCCGAAGGATGTCATTGGCAGGATCTTCGTGAGCGCACAGAAAACCTGGGCTCCGCAATTGTCGAGTCTATGCGCATGATAGAGCGTGCCAATCCCACGACGCTTTATGGCGTACTCAGCACCTTTTCCAAGGCTCAGTGGACAGATAAGACGGTTCTTACAGACAGTCGCCTAAAAGATCTTATTGAGCACATGTCCAAGGTGAAGCTTGGGAATGCCAACTATCCTGCCGACCTCATGGGCGATGCGTATGAGATTCTGCTGAAGAAGTTTGCCGATCTTTCCAAGGCAAAGGCTGGTGAGTTCTATACCCCGCGTGCCATCGTTAAACTGCTGGTACGGATCCTGGACCCGAAACCAGGTGAGAGTATTTACGATCCTGCATGCGGATCCGGTGGTATGCTCATCGAGGCAGCGCATTATATGCACTACTCGACTCTCTGCTGTGGCCGTTTATATGGTCAGGAAAAGAATGTCACCAATGCCGCCATCGCAAAAATGAATCTGTTCTTGCATGGCGCTGCCGACTTCAACATAATGCAGGGAGACACTTTGCGGGATCCCAAGATTGTCCAGAACGGCAAGCTGGCTCAGTTCGACAATGTGCTCGCAAATCCTCCATTCTCCCTGGACAAGTGGGGTGCGGACATGTGGGAGTCCGACAAATTCGGTCGCAACGCCTGGGGTACTCCACCTCAATCTAATGGAGATTACGCTTGGGTGCAGCATATGATTGCATCCATGAAACCCGACACCGGGCGCATAGGTGTCGTTTTGCCCCAGGGGGTTTTATTCCGGGGACAGAAAGAATACGAGCTGCGAAAGCAACTCGTCAAAACCGACAAGTTAGAGTGCGTCATTACTCTGGTAAACAATCTGTTCTATGGCGCAGGTATTCCGGCATGTCTGATGATATTCCGGGACCGCAAGCCTGCCGAGAAGATAGGCAAGGTGCTTATGATAGATGCCTCCTCTATCTTCACTGCCAAGCGTGCCCAGAATGAACTCTCGCCGGAGAATGTAGACCAGATTTATAAGCTATATGCCGATTACGCCGATGTAGAGGAGACTGCTAAAGTTGTCACTCTTCGGGAAATAGAGGAGAAGGATTATATCCTCTCTGTTAACCGTTACATTGAGCGTAAGGCCGCAGAGGTAAAGCCCTATGAGGAAGTAAAGGCCGAATTCAAGCAGGCCTATGAGAACATGGTGGCCGCAGAAGCTAAGTTTAGAGAACTTTTAATTGCAGGAGGATACCAGCTATGATCGTCGATGGATACGAGCCGAAAAAAGTGAAGCCCATTTCTCTTGATGAGCTTGAAAAATACCTCTGGGGTGCCGCCGTCCTGCTTAGGGGCCAGATAGATGCTACCAGCTATAAGGAGTACATTTTCCCGCTGGTGTTTTTTAAGAGAATCTGTGACGTCTATGATGAGGCATACAAAGACGCAATGATTCTCAGTGATGGCGATGCCGAATTTGCAAGAGCAGATGCCAATCAGCGAGTAGCAATTGTTCCACTTGGAGCCCATTGGGATGACGTTCGAGAGGTGACAGAGAATATTGGACAGGCTCTCGTTACAGCGTTGACAAGAATTGAGCAGGCCAATCCCGCTCAGGAGTTCTACGGGCATAAGGTCGGAGGTCTGTCCGGCATTTTCGGTCCAAAGCAAATCTGGACTAACAAAGACAATATGCCCGATCGTCTTATAGCAGATCTTCTTGAGCACTTCTCTCAGCTGAAACTATCACTCGCAGCTTGCCCTGCCGACGAGATGGGGACGGGCTATGAGTATCTTGTTGGTAAGTTTGCAGATGATGCAGGGCACACCGCACAGGAGTTCTATACCAACCGAACGGTCGTTGATCTTATGGCCGAGATTCTGCAGCCCAAAGCAGGCGAGAGTATATATGATCCCACATGTGGTTCTGGCGGTATGCTCATCAAGTGCCTCACGTATGTTAGAGACAAAGGACAGGAGTGGCATGGCATGAGAGTCTACGGTCAGGAACTCAACTCTCTGACTGCTTCCATTGCAAGAATGAATCTGTTCCTGCATGGCGTTGAGGATTATTCAATTGTGAACGACGACACGTTGACTTCACCTGGATTCATCCAGAATGGCCATCTGCAGCAGTTCGATATCGTTCTTGCAAATCCTCCATATTCCATTAAGCAGTGGAATCGAGACGCATTTGCCTCTGATAAGTGGGGCAGAAACTTCCTTGGTGTTCCTCCTCAGGGCCGTGCGGACTATGCATTTTTCCAGCACATTCTTGCATCCTTGAAGAACGATACTGGTCGCTGTGCGATTCTATTCCCTCATGGTGTACTGTTCCGGGACGAAGAAAAAGAAATGCGCGAAAAGCTGGTGGCTCTTGACCTTGTTGAATGTGTAATAGGAATAGGGAAAAACCTCTTCTACAACTCCCCGATGGAAGCTTGCATTGTCATTTGTCGCAAACAGAAGCCCGCCGATAGGATTGGGAAAATTCTTTTTATCAATGCCCGCGATGAAGTAACACGAAAGAACGCACAGAGTTATCTGGAGGGGAAGCATATTCAGAGAATAGCATCTACCTATCATGAGTGTTCTGAAGTTGAAGGTTTCTCAAAGACTGCGACAATTCGGGAGATTCAAGAAAACAAATCGAAACTTAGTGTTGCTCTCTATGTAAATCACGACGATGAGGAAATTGAGTCTGTTGATGTAAACGATATGGTTACAGATTGGGATACCACTTCTAATCAGGCGACAAAGAGTATTAGTGAATTGATTAACCTTCTGGAGTTTTAGCTATGAAGTGCTCAATTAGTAATATAGCCAACGTTATCTCTGAGAGTATTCCAAATCCTGCAGAGAGTGGATTCGATATTTTTGTGGGGCTTGAGCATTACGACTCTGGAGAGGTAAAAGTAACGAGATATGGATCTACTCAGAATCTTGTTACAGCTGTTAAGGTCTTCCGAAAAGGAGACATCCTGCTTGCACGTAGAAACGTTTATTTGAAGCGTGCCGGTCTTGTGGAATTCGATGGGGTTACTTCAGGGGATAGTATTGTTTTGAGGGTCAAGGATGATCTATCCTCTTTGTCACTTCAGAGTGAAGACATCCGGATGTACCTACCTTTTGTATTGAATACAGAAGAATTCTGGAACTATGCTGAGAAATACTCCGATGGTACTATGTCGAAGAGGCTATCGCCAAAGACTCTATTACAATATGAGTTCGATATTCCTGATGATGTCACAGAGAAAAACAGGCTCCTGTGGCAAGCATATAAGACAAAAGAGTCATATAAGGCGATGATAACAGCTACGGACGAGATGGTGAAATCGCAATTTATCGAGAAGTCATCGTTATCGTCATCCCCATTGGTTTCATTAAAAGATGTGGTCTCAATCGTCCGGAAGAATGTTAACCCGGTCCCAGGTAAAACATATACTTTGTATAGCTTTCCGGCCTATGATAATCAGCAGATACCTGAAATTATTGATGGAGGTGAGATTAGAAGCTGCAAGTTAGATCTCACTCCTAATACGGTGCTTTATAACAAGTTAAATGTAAGACTATGTAGGGTGTGGAATATCAGAGAGATTGCAACTACGAACAATATATGTTCAACAGAGTTTATTCCGTTGAAAATGGACAATACTGTTCTGTTGCAAGAGTACTTAGTGTATTTCCTCACATCTGAAGCGGTCACAAAAGCAATGGTTGGCATCAGTCAAGGAACATCTAACAGCCAAAAAAGAATTGCTCCAGAAGCTCTTCTAAAGTTGGAGATTCCACTACCGCCTATTGAAATACAAAAAGAATTCGTAGCAGTATATAAGAAGAGCGATAAATCAAAATTTGAACTCAAACAGGCCATCGAGAAGATTGACAAAGTGATGCGAGCCCTGATGCAGTAACCGATTGGCTAACTTTGTCGAAAAGATTATTCGATATGGTAGCCAAACTTATAAACCAAGTGCTTGTGGAGATGACAACATCTCTTTCAAGCAACCAGTTAGAACGGCTGAAATTCGTTCTGCAACAGACCTTTGAGAAGGTCGAGCTCATTGAAAAGACTGAATCCGACACCGAGAATGTAGATTTCTCTATTATCCATACATTCCTGGCTGCAAAGCGTGTGGAGGGTTGCTCCGAGAAGTCCATGAATTACTACGAAAGCACCATCCGTAATGCGCTAAAAGCAATAGGTAAAGGGATCAAAGATATTTCTACCGATGACCTTCGGCATTACCTGGATGATTACCAGCAGCGTAGCGGGGCCAGCCGAGTAACGGTAGACAACATCCGCAGGATCCTGTCCAGCTTTTTCGCCTGGCTGGAGGAAGAGTTCTACATTGTAAAAAGCCCGGTGCGTCGGATTCACAAAGTCAAGACCGGAAAAGTCGTGAAGGATACTTATACGGATGAGGCGCTGGAGATGATGAGGGATTCCTGCGACAATGCCCGCGACTTGGCAATGATAGATATCCTTTCCTCGACCGGGATGCGTGTCGGGGAGTTGGTAAAACTAAACCGGGATGACATTGACTTTCAAAATAGGGAGTGCATTGTAACCGGAAAAGGGAATAAGCAACGGATAGTGTATTTTGATGCACGGACCAAAATCCATCTTCAAAACTATCTGCGACAAAGAAAAGATGATAACGAGGCTCTGTTCGTGACGTTACTTGCGCCATACAGCAGACTCCAAATAAGCGGAGTTGAAATCCGCCTAAGGAATATAGGTAAAGACTTGAATATGACAAAGGTGCATCCACACAAATTTCGCAGGACATTGGCGACAATGGCCATCGATAAAGGTATGCCCATCGAGCAGGTACAGCATCTGCTCGGTCATCAGAGTCTTGACACCACCCTCCAATATGCGATGGTCAACCAGGCCAATGTCAAGATGTCTCACCGCAAATTCATCGGATAAGCCTATGGTAGTACAGTCGCAATTTATCGAGATGTTCTCATCCGCGTCCAAGTATTCTCTCCAAAGTATTGCGTCTGGATGGGATAAGGGGCAGGCTTTTAAGAAAGAGAGCATTAGCCCCGATGGACAGACCCCTTGTATTCATTATGGAGAGCTATTCACCAAATATGGACCTGTGATAGATGATGTTATCTCATATACAAATGATTATCCTATCAAGGTATCCCAAAAAGGTGATATTCTTTTCCCTGCATCGGATGTCACTCCTAATGGATTAACACGTTGTTCTGCCGTGATGAAAAGCGGCGTTATTTTGGGCGGGGATATTATCGTTCTACATTTATCTAGGGACTTGTCTCCAGAGTTTATTAGTTATGCGATAAATATACAGAAAGAACAGCTCCTTCGCTGTGTCACAGGATCTGTCATTAAGCATATTTCCGCCAAGGGCATTTCTAACGTTTTGATTCCTGTTCCCGATAGGGCCCTTCAAACGACCTTTGTAGAAGTTATGCGACAGGCCGATAAATCAAAATTTGATGGTCTCAAATCGCAATTTATCGAGATGTTCAGTGGTAGGGAATATCCTCAATTGCCAATCCGGGATATTGCGGATATTACAACTGGAAGTACTCCATCTAAATCTCATCCTGAGTATTGGGGAGGTGGCAATCCCTGGGTTTCCGCCGAGGATATGAAGGACAAGTATGTGTATGATACAGTTGAGAAGGTAACAGACAAAGGTTATGCCACCTGTAAGCATATACCGGTTAACACACTGATGTACGTTTGTCGTGGGAGTATAGGGGTTATGGCAATTAATAAAGTCGAATGCGCGACAAATCAGTCAATCTGCACAGCTACTTGCAAAGCAGATAAGTGTGAAGTGGAGTTTTTATATCATTCGCTTCTATACAAGAAAGATGAGATTAAGCAGATCGGGATAGGAACGAACTTTAAGTCATTAAATCAAACGACGTTCTCGAATCTGCGTATATCCCTTCCGCCGATTGAGGAACAGAGGCACTTCGTTTCGATTACGACACAAGCCGATAAATCAAAATATTTGAGTTAAAACAAAACACGATATGTTTACTGAAGACAACACCATCGAGCAAATGCTGATTGCAACAGCGCAAAAGATTGGCTGGGAATATGTCCCTGCCGACAGCATTCCTCGTGACACCCAGGATGTCCTCGTTGGGGCATGGCTTAAGGAGTCATTGCTTCGCTTGAATCCAGGCATTACCCCGACAAACGCGGAGGATGTAATCAGTCGGCTTCGTAGTGCAGTTTGGGCCGTGCAGCCTCACGATCTTGTAACTGCAAACGAGCGTTTTAAAGAACTCATATTTGATAAGAACAGCTATCCTTTTGGGGAGAATAGCGAGAATATCCCTATCGCATTCTTTGACTTCAAGAACATGCAAAACAACCACTGCGTGATTACCCATCAGTGGATGTACCCCAAAGCCAGCACGCAAAATGGGAAGCGTCTGGATATCGTCCTTATCATCAACGGTATCCCGCTGGTCATAGGAGAGACAAAAAGCCCTGTACGCAGTAGTATCACATGGGCAGATGGCGCTAACGATATCCTGAGCTACGAGCAGAGTATCCCGCAGATGTTTGTTCCGAACATCTTCAATTTTGCCACCGAAGGTAAAACCTTCCGTTATGGCGGCATCGGATCTCCGCTCACCAAGTGGGGGCCTTGGTTTGAAGGGGAGGTGAAAACGGAAGGAACTCTTGAAGATGTGGCACGCTCGTTCTCACAGATTATGCAGCCTGCAAAGATTCTGGATATCATGCGCTTCTTTACCTTGTATTCAACGGACAAGAAGCACCGCAAGATCAAGGTAGTCTGCCGTTATCAGCAGTATGAGGGGGCCAATGCCATTGTGGAACGTGTTAAGACCGGGTTCCCGAAGAAGGGACTCATCTGGCATTTCCAGGGCTCAGGTAAATCACTGCTTATGGTCTTTGCCGCACAGAAGCTCCGCATGCAACCGGAGTTAAAGTCCCCGACGGTTGTCATAGTAGATGACCGTTTGGACCTCGAGTCACAAATCACGGCCGACTTTAATAACGTTGATATTCCCAACCTGGCCGGAGCCGATAGCAAAGAATCTCTTATTGACTTCTTTAAGCAAGACCAGAGAAAAATTCTCATTACCACCATCTTCAAATTTGGAGATGTTAGCGAGAAACTCTCTGATCGCAGCAATATTATCCTCATGTGCGATGAGGCTCACCGTACCCAGGAGGGTGGCCTTGGAGAAAAGATGCGTATGGCTCTCCCGAATGCATTCTTCTTTGGACTCACTGGTACTCCAATTAACAAGCTGGACCACAACACATTTGCCACCTTTGGCGCGGAGTCAGACAAGTCCGGCTATATGAGCCGATATTCGTTCCAGGATTCCATTAAGGATGGAGCTACACTGAAATTGGAATTCGAGCCCGTTCCGGTAGAACTCCATATTGACAGGGCTGCCCTGGATGCAGAGTTTGATGCTCTCACCGACCAGATTTCCCAAGAGGATAAGGTTATGCTGGTCAAGAAGACCAACACAGAGGCTCTATTCACTTCGCCAGATCGAATCCGGAAAGTATGCGAACATATTGTGGCGCATTTCCGTGAGAACATTGAACCAACTGGCCTTAAGGCGCAGGTGGTAGTTTACAATCGCGCCTGCTGTGTTGCATACAAGAAAGAAATCGACCTTCTCCTTGGCCGTGAGGACGCCACAACTATTGTGATGCATACCGAAGGCGACAAGGCCGACGAATACAAGGAATGGCGTCGTTCAAAAGATGAGGAGAGCAAGATCCTGGATCGTTTCCGCGACCCGATGGATCCGCTCAAGATTGTCATTGTGACCAGCAAACTGCTCACCGGATTTGATGCTCCTATTTTGCAGTGCATGTACCTGGATAAGCCAATGAAGGACCACACCCTTCTGCAGGCAATTTGCCGCACAAACCGCGTTTATAATGATCAGAAGACGCACGGCTTGGTTGTGGATTATGTGGGCATCTTCGATAATGTGGCCAAGGCTCTCATGTTTGATGACGCATCTATGCGCATGGTTATCTCCAACAAGAATGAGCTCAAGTCTCACATACCGGAGCTCATGAAAACCTGCCTGGACTATTTCCCGAATGTGGACCGCAAGGTTAGCGGTTTTGAAGGTCTGACGCAGGCTCAGCAGTGCCTCCCGACCAATGAGCTCAAGGATAAATTTGCTGCTGACTTTGTGGTTCTTTCCAGGACCTGGGATATCCTGTCACCGGATGAGTGCTTGACTCCGTTTAAGAACGATTACGTTTGGCTTTGCCAGGTTTACGAAAGTATCAAACCTGTCAGCGGAACTGGCTCCCTTGTTTGGAAGATGCTTGGCCCCAAGACCATCGAACTCGTTCATCGGCATGTTACCACCATCGATATCGGACGTAGCGATGCGTCCCTTGAGAAACTTGTCCTTGATGCCGCTGTTCTTGATGCAGTCATTTCCGAGGCAGACGCGAAGAAGAAGATCAAGGAGGTAGAGCAGCTTCTCATCCCTCGCATCAAGCAGCACATGAATAATCCAAAGTTCAAGCGCCTTGCACAGAAGATGGATGAACTTCGCGAGAAGATGGCTCAGAACCTTAAGACCAGCATTGAATTCCTGAAGGACATCCTGGAAATGGCCAAGGAGGTGCTGGAGGCAGAAAAGGATGTTAAGCCTGTGGATAATCGTGAGCGTGCCAAAGCGGCACTGACAGAGCTCTTCCAGAGCATTAAGAATCCGGAAACTCCTATCATCGTAGAAAACGTTGTCAACGACATCGATCAGAAGGTTGTGAGCATTGTCCGCAATTTCAATGATGTGTTCCAGACTGTTTCTGGGAAGAAGGAGGTACAGCGTCAGCTGCGTTCTATCCTTTGGCTGAAATACAAGATCAAGGACCAGGAGGTCTTTGACAAGGCATATTCCTACATTGAGATGTATTATTAATTCCTCTGACTTATGCAGAAGATAGTAGAATATCGCACACCGGAAGGCTTCTTTGATGCCGACATAGATGTTACTAAGGATGAATGGCTTAGCATCGTCAGCGATCCGGAGATTCAAGAAAAAGCCTATATAGATGTCCTGGTCAAGTTCTTAAGGGAGCCTGGCCATAAGTCGACCTGTAAGGCGCTCGGTAAAAAATATGACTGCTCGTTCAATTACTTTAATGTGGTTGTGACCAACTTTGGACGGCACGTCAAGAAAAAGCTGAATCGCTTCTACGTTGAGAATACGAATGGCACGGAGTCTTTCTGGAATATCTCTATGATAGGAAGGAGCACCAAGGACGGCTTTGAATGGACTCTTCGCAAAGAACTGGCCGATGCTCTGCAGGAGTATCTTATCAATGATCTGATCGCTCGCTACAAAACATTCGTTATGTCTCCTGCCACAAAGTTTTCAGGGGAAAAGTATAAATGGGAACTTCTCACGGAGACGAAAGACATGGACGTTAATAGCATCCTCGCCGCGATTACCAAATCAGGGATGAACCTGGTTGACATGCCGCGAGCTGGGTTTGCAATTAAGTCGATGCTCAAAGAGAATCCCGATGTGCTGGATTCTGCGTTCGGAGAGCTCCTAAATTCAGAGCGCAGTTTTAGTGAGAATTACGCAGCTTTCGTGGGCGTTATAAAACCCGTTGCTGAAAGCAAGTTTAATTTCTCTTTCCCGGATGAAAGGACCGCCGCTGCGTTCCTGGCTTGCGCGAGACCCGCCACGTACACTTTCTACATGGACAAGATCTACCAGGAGTATTGTAACTATATCGGCGAAGAAACGACCTCGGCCGGATACAAATACATGCACTACCTGAAGCTCGTTTCCCGCCTCGCTCAAATGGCTAATAATGATAAAGAGCTGCGCTATTTCTTGATGGAAGAAACAAAAGGCCTGCTATGGAGTGATCTCCTTGTTGGACAGGATGTCCTCTGGGAGATGCATAAGCACATGGCCGTCGAGAGAAATGATCTTGGATATGCTTGGACTGCATTCTATGAGGAGTTTGCTGATAAGCTCGCTCCCTATGCTAATAACCAGGAGGTTCTTCTTACAAAGCTAAAAGCCGCCTTTGCAGATTCCGGACAGACAATGGCCAAGTTGTCATCCTCCGGGGACGCAACAGAAGTGGATCCGTTTACCATCTACGGGATGTTTAACAAACGGGAGGGGCATGATAAACGCACAGAGTTAGCAGAGCAGTTTAAGGCTCAGTTTGGTATAGAATCAGAGGTGCCGTACCGCTTTGACGGCATCCCCGTTTTAAATCCACTTAGTGCAGCCTATTATAGTTTTGAGAGTGAAAATAAGGGGACGCATATTGCCAATATCTGGACCTTCTTCAAAGCAGCAATTGATTATTCTACCGAGGTAAATTCGCAAACGCGAGATGCCTTTGTGGAAGCTTATAATATCGTCCGTGAACAGCCCCGCATCAAATGGAATCTAACAATGGGTTTATTCTGGATGCGGCCGCATGCATATATAAGCCTTGATACCAATAATCGCAACTTCTTCTTAAGTGGTGATGCATTATCTGAAACCGCAACGGCCGAAATAGCAGGAATCCTGGGTAAAAAGGGACAGATCCCCACCGGAGATGGGTACCTCCGTATTTGCGATATTGTCCGCGAGGAGATTAATGCCGGAAAGTGTGCATATCCAGATTTTCTGGAGTTCTCTCATGCTGCATGGGAGTCCGGCAAAGCCATCGATGAGTACGACACAGACGAAGAATCCAAGACAGAAACGACCAATATGAATCACTGGTTTATTGTTGCCAATCCGGAAATATGGTCAGCTTCGACCAAAGCGGTTGGCGCAGAGGAGTTTTATACTTTTTACAATGAGAAGGGTAATCCTCGCAAGATATTCAAGAATTTCCAGGAGTCTGCAGCAGGCGACCCTGTGATCTTCTATGAAGCCACACCCGTAAAACAAGCTGTTTGCTTAGGTGAGATTGTATCCCAGGATGGGAAAGAGCTTCACTTCCGTAAAACAGCCGATCTGGAGAAGCCAGTGGACTACTCTGTAATGGCAAATACTCCGGAGCTTGCGGGCATGGAGTTCCTGGCCAATAGGAATGGCAGCGTTTTCCGTCTTACTAAAGCTGAATACGATAAGATTATCGAGCTCTCCAAAGTCCAGGAAGAAGAGAATGAATACGAGCCCTACACCAAGGAGGACTTCCTTCGTGATGTCTTTATGGATGAGAGTGTATATGATCGTCTGGTTTCCATCCTCCGCATAAAGAAGAATTTGATTCTCAAGGGTGCTCCAGGTGTAGGCAAGACTTACGCTGCAAAACGTCTGGCTTATTCCATCATGGGTGAGCAGAATACGGAAAGAGTAAAGTTCGTGCAGTTCCACCAGAGCTACTCCTACGAGGACTTTGTCATGGGTTATCGTCCCAACGATAGCGGTGGATTCATCCTTCGTCCAGGCGTGTTCTATAAATTCTGCAAGAAGGCAGAAATGGACCCCGGCCACGATTACTACTTTATCATTGACGAGATCAACCGAGGCAATCTGAGTAAGATTTTCGGCGAGCTGTTTGTCCTTATGGAGGCAGATAAACGCGAGGAGGAAGTTCAGCTGGCCTATCGAGAGGAGCTATTCTCTGTTCCGAAGAATCTGTACATCATCGGAATGCTCAATACTGCCGATAGGTCACTGGCCATGATCGATTATGCTCTCCGCAGGAGATTCAGTTTTGTAGAGATGGTTCCTGCCATTGAGAAGCTCATCAAGGTCCGGGCAATTGATCCTTCATCCAAGTTGGGCAAACTATTGGATGAGGTTAAGAACTTGAACGACGATATTAAGAGCGACTCCTCGCTCGGTTCCGGATTCTGTATTGGCCACAGCTATTTCTGCAACAGCGAAGCAGTAACCGATGCGAATCTCCCTAATATCGTGGAATATGAAATTATCCCGATGCTGGAGGAGTATTGGTTCGATAATCCCAACAAAGCCACCGACTGGTCCGATAGACTCAGAGCCGCCATCAAATGATCCCGATTCGGAACATATACTACATGCTGTCCTACGCCTTTAGCGAATTACGTGGGACAGACTATCGGTATATGAATGTGGAGAATCTGGACTCGATGAAGGATCTCTGTGCCTGCATTCTCACGCGAGCCGTTTCACTGCAGTTAAAACGAGGCCTTATTAGAGAGTACGTGACAGAGGAAGATGAGCTAATGTCGCCTAAAGGGAAGATTGATATAAAGGCCTCCATTACCTCTGGCGTTATCCAGAATCATCGCTTAATCTGCTCTCATGACGAGTTTTCGGAAAATTCCGTCCGGAATCGCATTGTCAAGCAGACTCTGGCTGTCCTTCTGGCATCGGATGTCAAACAGGAATACCGGACAGAGATTCGTAAGCTGATCCGCTTCTTTGCCGATGTGGACTTTATCGACCCGCATACCATCAATTGGTCTATGGCCTACGACAGGAACAATCAATCGTATCGTTTTCTGATGGCCATATGTAAATTGGTATTGAAGGATCTGTTGATGACGCAATCTGATGGCACTTTCCGGATGATGGATCTGCTGGACGAGCGTGCTCAGCACGCCATATACGAGAAGTTCATCCTGGAGTACTATGCTAAGGAATGGCCCAGACTGCATGCAAATAGTTCTCGTATCAAATGGGGCCTGGACGACGATGACACACCCGGAATGCTGCCGTCGATGTTAAGCGATATAATGCTAAATGATGGCCATACCTGGTTTATTATCGACGCCAAGTTTTACAATAAGAACGTCCAGAATAATCAGGGACGATCAACGCTCATTTCTGGCAACCTTTACCAGATCCTCTCATACGTTCAGAACAAGAAGTTTGAATTGGCAAAGACAGGGAAGCCTTTTGATGTAGTTGGCATGCTCCTCTATGCCCGTACCCAGGATTCCCTCCAGCCGGACGGCTTTGACAAGAACATCCTCGGTAACCGCATGATGACCAAAACCTTGGACCTGGACCAGGAGCCGCTTGAGATCGCTAAGCAGCTGGATTTACTCGCCGAGGAAGTCTTTGGTCATAAGTCTTATTAAAATAGTTTTGGCATCCCGGCGAAACAACCATCGGTGTTGAAATATGTTTCCTATCACAGGAAGTTTCGGAATCCATGCGGTCTTACGTGGACTTGTGGTACTTGATCGGGAGGTCATACATCGTCTCGTGAGCCGCATAGCCAACGAGGTGAGAAATATCCCTATAATCCACGTCATCGCGATACTCATATTCCCATACACGATGTAGTTCTATCTCTAGAAAAGCAGCCTCAGTTGCGATTCTGTCATATAAATTACTATCGTACTCATCCAACGGAATATCAGGATTCGCCTCCTGCTTAAGCAATTCCTCAGCACGTACAAAGTCAAACTGAATGCCGGCATAATACAGTTCTGCGTCAATGGGGCGCGCCCCATTCTTATATGCATTCTCAATTGAATCAAGCAAATTGCCTCGATATTAATCCACAAGGATTACAGTGCCTTCATAAGGATCGATGCCGAAGGCTTTGAAGGCCGTATCGGCAAACTGAGAGAAGGGAGTATGGAAATTCATCTTCGTAGTGGGAAGCCAACCTTTCAGAAGTGTGTCATCAAGCAAGTTGCTGTTCAGTGATAGAGTGCCTATATCTGACTGCACCGAGATTTTGACTTCGTTACCACCAAGCCTAGCCTTATCTGGAAAGATGTCGGCATTCTTGATCGACATAAAATCATTGTTCTGAGCGAGACGGACCATACGCTCAAGAGCTTCTGAAGGGATATCTACGAAAGCAACTAGCCTTCTTCCACTGGAGCTTTCAACACTCTCAGCTGCTGCGTTATATGTCATTGTGGCAGGAATGATGTTGAGATAGAAATCGAATCCCTTGCTCCCGGGATTGTTATTATCGGGCCAACGTGAAATCTTCACAAGGACAGTCCCGGCATTTTCCTCTTTCGTCCTCCTACCTTGGGAGGGAATAGCTGTGTCTTTTCTATACATATGAATGATCTTGATCTTCCTCAAAGTACAAAATTACACTTACATTGTGCCAAATCGTGACACAACCAAGAATTAATTATATATTCAAAAAGGGTGACCTCGAGTCGATTCGACTTCCGGTCACCCTTTTTGGGAAATATTGTACTAGGGAATTACTTCTCCTGCGGGTTCTGGACTACTTCGGTGTAGTTGCCGGAGTGGTAGAGCCTGCCGGCGGCTTCGCGGATGCTTTCCTTGGTCAGGTTAGCGACGGCGGCCTCATATTCGGCGTCGTAGTCGTAGCCATTCTTGAAGAACTTGATGATGTTGGACATCCAGTACTGGTTGCTGATCCTGCTCTCTGGGATGTTCTTCTTGAAGTTCTCGATGGTACGGTTGAACTGCTCGTCGGTAGGACCGTTCTCGGCAAGCTTGCGGAACTCGTCCCTGCAGATGGTGCGGAGATTCTCGACCATTGCAGGATTGCACTGGAACGCTACCTGGAGCATCGTCTTCTCTTCCGGATCCTTCTGGACATCAGCTGCCGTGGATGCACCGTAGGTGCCGCCTTCGTCTTCGCGGAGGGTATCCACGTAGATCTGGTCAAGCACATAGCTTACAGCCTTGGCGTTCACGAGTTTAGCAACGGAGAACGGGGAGTAGTCGGTATAT
>JAEEGG010014095.1_pt1 | contig 16978 bp, 19 predicted proteins | sample 9134161 | NCBI WGS metagenome assembly JAEEGG01 (sample SAMN16246543, study PRJNA631951) | gut metagenome | biome: gut microbiome; feature: rumen; material: CR-attached | host: Bos | place: Iran: Karaj | collected 2018-10 | reverse complement strand
GAAGGGGAGGCCGACGAATAACTTCCGAGGCTACCGAACTCCATGAAAAACAGGAACCTTATCGTCATCATCGGAAGCTTGCTGTTCGTGCTGGCCAATTCGTACGCCATCACCCGCGAGTTTTTCATGCTGCCGCTGCTGTCCGCTGTCGCCGTCGTCCTCTATCTGATGATCTGGCATGTGGACTGGCTGATGTACCTGACGGCATTGAGTGTTCCTTTCTCTGTTGTTTTGGAAAGTGACAAGATCCATTTGGGGATTTCGTTGCCGTCGGAGGCGCTGATGGTGAGTGTCACGCTTCTTTTTTTCTGTCGTATTTGCTATGATCTTTCCATCCGGCGGGAGTTGCTGAGGCATCCTGTCACAATTGCCGTTTTCGCCTACCTCGGCTGGATGTTGCTCTGCTGCATCACGTCCGAGTATCCGGTGGTGTCCATCAAATTCTTTTTGTCGAAAATATGGTTCGTCGTATCCTCCTATTTCATGGTTATCCATTTGATAGAAAAAGATATACGGAAATGGGTCGTCTTTTTTGACTGCTATGCCTTCTCGTTGTTGTGCGTGGTGGTGATTACGATGGTGAAATACAGTGCGTATGGTTTTCAGGGGCATATCGCCCACTGGATTATGAAGCCGTTTTACAACGACCACACGGCATACGGGGCTATCTTGGCCATGTTCCTGCCGATTGTCATCGGGCTGATGCTCCTCCCTGACACCCCGAAATGGAAACGTCTTTTTTACCTGGTGGCTGCCGTCATGTTCGCTGTCGCACTTTATTTTTCATATTGCCGTGCGGCATGGTTGAGTGTGATGGGTGCGGCGGGGATATGGCTCGTGGTGAAGTTGCGCATCAAGTTCCAGTGGTTTGTCGCCGCCGTGCTTCTTTTCGGTGGCCTGTTTTATGCGTTCTCTGACGATATACTCTACACGATGTCGCGCAACAGCCAGGATTCGTCGGGCGATCTTGCGGAACACCTGCAGTCCATCACCAACATCAGCACCGATGCCTCCAATGTGGAGCGCCTCAACCGTTGGAATTCCGCTTTCCGCATGATTGAGGAGCGTCCTGTGATGGGATGGGGGCCGGGATGTTACCAATTTTGTTACGCCCCTTATCAGGATTATCGCTACCACACGATCATCTCTACGAATTTAGGTGATGGCGGCAATGCCCACAGCGAGTATATCGGTCCCACGGCGGAAACGGGTTTTGTAGGACTCGCCACCGTTCTTGCGCTTGTGGTGCTCGGCCTTTACTACGGAATCACCACGGCCACGCGAGCCGGAAGTGTCACGGTGCGGCGGCTGAGCCTCACTGCTACGCTCGCACTCACCACCTACTTCATCCATGGCGTAATGAACAACTTTCTTGACACCGACAAGTTGTCGCTGCCCTATTGGGGGCTGTTCGCGCTCATTGTGGTGCTGAATACATGCTACATGAAGGATGAATTGAAAACTGAAAATTGAAAACTGAAAAGTAGAAAGTAAAAAGTAGAAAGTTGCTTGCGCATAATCCTCTCTTCATGTACTACCCCATACCTTCTACCTTCAAAAAATAAAACTTTGAACCAATCATGAAAATAGTTGTACAGAGATGCAGTCGGGCCGAGGTCAGGATCGGCGGTGAGGTGGTCGGGAAGATCGGCCTTGGATTTGTGCTGTTGGTGGGTGTTACGCACGAGGACACGGAGAAGGATGTGGAATGGATGGCGAAGAAGGTGGCTTCTCTGCGGGTTTTTGAAGATGACGAGCGGAAGATGAACCGCGCCATCACGGAGGTGGGCGGCGGCATCCTGAGCATTTCGCAGTTCACGTTGTACGGCGATGCCCGCAAGGGCAACCGTCCCAGTTTTGTCCGCGCCGCACGCCCGGAGCTGGCGGAGCCGCTTTACGACCGTTTCAACACGCTCCTGCGAGACCAGTATGGACTGCAGGTGGAGACGGGCCAATTCGGAGCCGACATGCAGGTGGACTTCGTCAACGACGGCCCGGTAACCATCCTTTTGGAAACGGAAAACTGAAAATTGAAAACGGAAAATTGAAATATATAAAGTAGAAAGTATAAAGTAGGAGGTTGCCTGCGCACAATCCCCTCTTCATACCATCCCTTATCCCTTTTACCTCATACCTCATACCTTCAACCTTAACTTCTAAACTCCAATGAAGTACCCTGTATTCCGAGATAGATTCCTTTCTTGCGGTTGTGTCAGCACGGTGGAGATTGCGGCGGCGTTCGACCGCTTCGACAAGAACAACCTCACGCGCTGGTGCGGACAGGGTCTTTTGGTGCAGTTGCGAAATGGCTTTTACGCATTTCCCGATATGCTGCATAATTCCGACTTCGTCTATCAGATTGCCAATAAGATATACGCTCCATCGTATGTCAGTCTGCATTCGGCCCTGTGTTACCACGGGTATGTGCGGGCGGCGGCGGGAATGCCGGTGAGCAGTATTTCGGGCCGCAAGACACAGAGCTTCCGCAATGCTTTCGGCAAATTTGACTACCAGAAGATGAAGGCGGAACTGCACTTTGGCTATGGAAAGCATACGGCCGACGGGGTTTCCTTCGAGATGGCGTATCCCGAAAAGGCGTTGCTGGACCTGTTCTACCTGTATCCGACACTGTACGGAACGGAACAGGGACTGCGAAATTTTGCCATTGAGGATCAAATGCTTTATGAGAATTTCGATGTGGAGCGTTTGTATGATTATACATCAAGGTTCCGCTGCCGGGCGTTGGAACATCGGGTGGATTTGTTCATCCGTGTGTTCGGACTATAGGACTGTCGTAATAAGCCTTTCCGGTTCGGGATTTTTTTTGCTTGGAAAGCGGCTTTTTTTACGGAAAAAATTGTATTTTTGCCGCCCTAAAAACCAACAGATAACCGGAATGTAGAATTTAGCAGTATCCAACAAGGAAAGGAGGTGAAAAATGGTTGACACCATTAGCTTTGGCGTGCTGAAATGGCATCATATTACGAATCCGACCGTGGAAGACATGGACTTCCTGAAGAACAACTTCCAGTTTCACCCCTTGGATATTGAAGACTGCTACAGTTTTGTCCAGCGCCCCAAGATTGACGAATACGACGACTACTACTTCCTCGTTCTGCATTTTCCTCTGTTGGACACCCGCTCCAATCTCATCCGTACCGAAGAAACCAAGATTTTCTGGGGGCATGACTTTCTGATCACTGTCGGCAACTCGCATTATGTGGTGCAGGACCTTTTCAACCTCACCAAGATGAACCCCGAGGAGATGGAGGAGGATGAACACATTGGAGGCACAAGTGACGGCATCCTGTACCATGTGCTCAACCGGATGCTGAAGGAGACCTTCCTTCTGGTGGAGCGCCTCGGCACGCAACTCGATGCCATCAACCGTGACCTTTTCAGCCGCAAATCGGAAGCCACCATCGAGCATATCTCCGTCTTCCGCAAGAACATCATCCAGCTCAACACAATGTTCAAGCCACAAATCAAACTCTTCAACCAGTTTGAAAACGGTGACATCAAGGGTTATGTGGAGGATATGGAAGACTACTGGGGCAACATCCTCGACTTTTACCAGAAAATGTGGGATATGGTGGATGACTACGGCGAGTTGGTGGAAGGGCTTTCCCGCACCTTCGATTCGTTGCAGGCCAACCGCACCAATGAAATCATGCGCGTGCTCACCATCATCTCCACCATCGTGCTCCCGTTGACCTTCTTCACCGGACTTTACGGCATGAACGTCGGCCTCCCCTTCGCCGAAAAGACATGGGCGTTCTGGGGATTGATCGGGGTGTGCATCTTCACCATTGTTTTCCTCCTTTTTTTCTTCAAAAGAAAGAAGTGGATGTAGGGTGGTGCCATTGAAAAAAAGCGGAAATACATCGTTTGCTCTTTTGTAATAGATTGGTTCTGAATGATTTGTTTTATTGTTTCTTGAAAATAGAAAAAAGTGTCGCGCATTCGGAAAAAAGTTGTACTTTTGCAACCGCTTTTGGGTCGTTAGCTCAGTTGGTTCAGAGCGCTGCTTTCACACGGCAGAGGTCACTGGTTCAAATCCAGTACGTCCCACAAAGGAGGATCACGAGGTGGTCCTCTTTTTTTTTTCTTCATCCTTTTGAACGTGATGAGGGATTGAATATCCCTGTGCTGCCGCAGGCATCCCTGCGACCAAAAAGGCCTTGCTTCGCAAGTCCGCTTTTTTGTTCGTCTTCATCCTTTTGAACGCAGGCGTTCAACGGATTGCGACGAACAAAAAAGGCGATGCATTTGCATCGCCTTTTTGCTTGCGGAGAGATAGGGATTCGAACCCTAGAAGCGCTTTCGGCGCTTACACACTTTCCAGGCGTGCGCCTTCGACCACTCGGCCATCTCTCCTTTTTTTCGGGCGGCAAAAGTACGAAAAATTGCGACAGAAAGCGCACTCCCGTAATAAATTTTTGTTTTTTCAATTTTTTAGAAAAAAATCACGGTGGGATTCCGAGGGTTTGAAAAAATATTGTACTTTTGCCCGCTTAAATTTTAAGATAGTAAAATAGTATAAATCAGTAAGAAAAAGGAGGTTACAATCGCAACACAACCCAACAGAGGCGGCATCCGTCGCGGAGGTCCCCAGAAAAAAGAGAACCCTCATAAGATCAATGAGTTCATTACGGCACCGACCGTGAGGGTCGTCGGTGAGAATTTTGAGCCGAAAATCGTCTCCCTCCGGGAGGCATTGGCGCTCGCCGACCAGTTCGGTCTCGACCTGGTGGAAATTTCTCCCCAAGCCACCCCGCCCGTGTGCAAGGTGATGGACTACCAGAAGTTCCTCTACGAACAGAAGAAAAAGCAGAAGGATATCAAGGCCAAGTCAGCCAAGGTGGTCGTTAAGGAAATCCGCCTCGGACCCCAGACCGACGAGCACGACTTCGAGTTCAAGACCAACCACGCCATCCGCTTCCTCAAGGAGGGCAGCAAGGTGAAGGTCGAAGTTTTCTTCAAGGGCCGCTCCATCGTCTATAAGGACCAGGGCGAGCTGATGCTCCTCAAGTTCGCACAGGCGTGCGAGGAAGTCGGCAAGCTTGAACAGCTTCCCAAACTCGAGGGCAAGCGCATGATGATTGTCATCACCCCCAAGAAATAGAAATTGCAAACAACTCACATATATTAATCTTAAAACAACTTAGAAATGCCAAAAATGAAAACCAAAGCCGCAGCGAAGAAGAGATTCACGCTCACCGGCACCGGCAAGGTGAAAAGACACCACGCCTATCACAGCCACATTCTCACCAAAAAAACCAAGAAGAGAAAACGTAATCTCGCCTACAGCGCCCTCGTGGACAAAACCCTCGAGCACACCGTAAAGCAGATGATCGGCTGCTAATTAATTTTATTTATTAACTTTACCATCAGCTAATTAAGAGTTTTAATAGTTAAAACCGCTGACGTAAAAAGAAAGGAGAAAAAATGTCAAGATCAGTTAACCATGTTGCTTCAAAAGCAAGAAGAAAAAAGATTTTGAACCGTACCAAAGGTTACTTTGGAAAACGGAAAAACGTCTGGACAGTAGCGAAAAATACCTGGGAAAAAGGCCAGCAGTATGCTTATCGCGACAGAAAGGCGAAGAAAAGAGCATTCAGAAGTTTGTGGATTACCCGTATCAACGCGGGCGTTCGCGAATATGGCATGTCCTACTCTGTCTTCATGGGCAGTTTAGCAAAGAAGGGCGTTGAACTCAACCGCAAAGCCCTCGCCGACCTCGCAATGAACAATCCTGAGGCATTCAAGGCCATCGTTGACCTCGTAAAATAACCGACGTCAAAACAGTAAATAATGAGTTTTTGCAATCCAAAGCCGCTTTCCGAAGCGGCTTTCTTTTTTTCCTTCGTTGGAGAAAATGTCGTACCTTTGCAACCCCGAAAACAAACGGGAACAAACATCGCAATCTATGGATTACCGTAAGGATTTTCCCATTTTGGAGCAGACGGTCAACGGCCGCCCGCTCGTCTATTTCGACAACGCCGCCACCACGCAGAAACCTCTGCCGGTCATCGACGCGCTGACCCGCTACTACCTCACCATCAACAGCAATATCCACCGCGGCGTGCACCATCTGAGCCAGCTCGCCACCGAGGAGTTCGAGGCCGCCCGCCGCACCGTCCAGCGCTTCATCAACGCACCCACCCCGCAGGAGGTGATTTTCACCCGCGGCACCACCGAGTCGGTGAACCTCATCGCCGCCTCCTTCGGCCAGCGCTTCCTGAAAGCCGGTGACGAAGTGCTCATCACCGAGATGGAACACCACGCCGACCTCGTGCCGTGGCAAATGGCATGCGAACGGCAGGGTGCCACACTCCGCGTCCTTCCGTTCCACGACGACGGCACCCTCGCGATGGAACAATTGGACGGTTTTCTTACCGACCGCACCCGCATCGTGGCCGTGTGCCACGTGTCGAACACGCTCGGCACCGTCAATCCGGTGAAGGAAATCATCCGTGCGGCACACGCCCGCAACATCCCCGTGCTGGTGGACGGCGCGCAGGCCGTCTCCCACATCCCCGTGGACGTGCAGGATCTCGACTGCGACTTCTACTGCTTTTCCGGGCACAAGATGTACGCCCCGATGGGTATCGGTGTCCTCTACGGAAAGGCGCAGTGGCTCAACGAGATGCCTCCATACCAAGGCGGCGGCGAGATGATCAAGAACGTGACATTCGAGAAGACGACCTACAACGAGCTGCCGTTCAAGTTCGAGGCGGGAACCCCGTCGGTCGGGGATGTCATCGGACTGAAGACCGCCATCGACTACATCGAAAAGATTGGCGTAACCACGATTGCGACGAAAGAGCAGGATCTGCTGCAGTACGGTACGGAACAACTCCGCACCATTGAGGGCCTCCGCATTTACGGCACCGCGCCGCATAAGTCCTCCATCATCTCCTTCAACATCAATGGTTTACATCCGTTCGACATCGGTACACTCATCGACCAGATGGGCATCGCCGTACGCACGGGACACCACTGCACCCAGCCGGTGATGACGCACTACAACATTCCCGGCACCATCCGCGCCTCATTCGCCTTCTACAACACGAAGGAGGAAATCGACCTTATGGTGGCGGCGGTGAAAAAGGCGGTGGGAATGTTGGGGTAGGGAGGACGTTTTGCGTTATGGTTTATGGAGACGCGATGAATTGCGTCTCTACAGGCAGGCAAACACGACGGAATGGACTTTTTTCTTGATCAACAGGAATTTGCAATATCATCAATCCTTTGAAAGACATTGTTTGGTGATGCATCCAGTCCCCATAGGATTTGGTTGGCGCCAAATCCCAAAAAGTACAGGTACTTTAGAATAAGATTGTAGTTGCTCTGTGCATACGCTATGTTTACCTGACCATTCCCATCAAAACAGATGGGTTCATGATGCGCAATTCTGTTCCTGAAATTCTTTATTTTCATCAAATCATTATATACTGCCCTCTGTCCCAATGGCTTCGATTTGTTTGGAAGTATTTTTAGAATGCTTTGGCCACCCTTGAGGAAAGGATATTTTGTGAAGAGATATGTCCAAAATCCAAAGGACAGGCAGGAAACGAGCCTGTCAGAAGTGTACTTACCCGACTTGATTAGCTTGTTGATTGTTTCTGCCGCTTCTCTTTTTTTCGGTGCGATCGACAACATTCCACCTGCCAACAATTGTGATTTTATCCAATTCGGATCAGCGAAATATTGTTGATAATGTACATTGATAGCATTCCGTAAGACTACTTCAAGGACATTCAGTATCCCGTACATTTTCTTGCATAAAAGGATGTTCAGCCTGTATAGTTGGAGTGCTCTGTTTTTGTTGCTGCCACAAGCGAGGAGGTATCTATTCAGCCGCGCTGGAGACAAAGCTTTTTCGAATTCCTCGTATCTCATAACGAATAATTTTTGAAAAAATGGAAAATTTTATCGAGAGCAAAGATTTGTATAAAAAAAAATTGTACTTTTGCCGCGTTATCCCCTGAGGTCCCTGAGCAATCAAACCTTGGGGTTTTGTTTTTATGTAGGATTAGTGCTAAGGTGGAATTTCTTTTGTCTCAATATTTTACAATTAGTACTTTTGCAAAAATTAAGGTCGCAAAGATACTACAAAATAGACATACTGCTATTTATTTTCAAAATATTTTGAAAATATTTTAAATTAAATGTCGTGCATAGATGTACAAGCCTAAAAAGCCCATCGCTCGGATGGAAATCGACCTTATGGTGGCGGCGGTGAAAAGGCGGTGGGAATGTTGGGGTAGGGAGGACGTTTTGCGTTATGGTTTATGGAGACGCGATGAATCGCGTCTCTACAATCACCCTCTCCTCGCCATCTCGTAAAACAGCCTTACCCCAATCGGAACCAAGTCGTCGGGGAAGTCGAAGTGCTGGTGGTGCAGCGGCGGCTGGTTCTCGCCGGAGCCGAGACCGAACAGGGCGCCATCGTACTGCTGGGTGAGCAGGCCGAAGTCCTCGCCCCACGAAAAAGGCTGCGGTTTCTCCTGGTAGGGGAGTCCGCAAGCACGGGCCGCCGTACGAATCCGGTCCACCGCCTCCGCCGCGTTGGATGAGGCCGCAAAGTACTCCTTCCAGCCGATGGCTGTAGTGAGTCCCGGCGTGGCTCCCGCCACTCTCTTGACGATTTCTTCCAGACGTACCTTCGTCTGCTGTAGCAACTTGTCGTCCTTCGCCCGCAGGGTGAAGCGGAGCACGCCGTGACCGGCGGTCACCCCGTAGGCCGGCTCGCCCACGCGGAATTCCACCAGTGTGAGCAGACAGAAATCGTCCCGTTCCATGTCGTACTGGTTGAGGGCTAACAGCTCGTCGGTGATGGCTTTGGCGGCGGGGTAGGGGCTGAGGGCCTTCAATGGTTCCGCCGCGTGCGAGGTGCGCCCGTGCAGTTCAATGTCGCAGCTTACGACCGAGCAGGTGAAACTGCCGGTCTTGCAAATCACCGTGCCGAGCGGCGCACCGGGGATATTGTGGAGGGCGAAAACCCGGTCGGGACGGTATTCATCGAGCACGCCGGTTTGCAGCAGCTGCGCCGCGCCTTCGCCCGTCTCTTCGGCAGCTTGGAAAAACAGGAGGGTCCGTCCTTTTTCCAGCGGGTGGAGGTGCAGCTGCTCGGCCAGTCCCAGCAGGATGGTGGCATGGCCGTCGTGCCCGCACTTGTGGGCTACGCCTGCGGTTTCGGAGGCGTAGGGAACGTCAATGGTCTCGTCCACGCGCACCGCGTCGAAGTCGCCCCGAAAGAGGGTGGTCGGGCCGGCATGGCCGGTGTCGAACACGGCGAGGAAGTTGCGACTGTTGCCGAAGGTGCGGATTTCGGTCGGCTGGAGGGTGCGGAGCGTGTCCAAAAGGAACTGTTGGGTGCGTGCCTCGCAGCCCGACGGTTCCGCCAACTGGTGGAGTGTGTGGCGTATTTCAGTGAGATTGAGCGTGTTGGGTGTCATAGTTTCGCTTTTCAAACGGAGGACAAAAGTACAAAATTGTCACCATTCGTAGCGGGGAAAATTTGTCGGCGCGGCTGTTTTTCACTTTGTGAATACGATGTTTTATGAGGGCGTGCGCTTTCTGCTTTTTTTGTAAGTTTGCAGCCTCAAAATACAAACAGTTATGAAAAAAATCTATTCTTTGATTCTGGCAATTTTTCTGACATTCCCCCAGCTTTCGGCGCAGTCGTACGGCACGGTGGATCTCGGCATCTGGTTCATTGACAACGGCACGAGCCAGCAGCAAATCTATTCGATGACGGTTCCCTACGGCAGCGATTTCAACACATGCTTTGCCGTGTACAACTTTTACATGCAGGAATACTACGTCAACTTTTACGACACGCTTCATTTCGATGCCTATCTGGATGGGCAGCTGATCGGGATGTTCGGCTCGGACGTCCAAAATATACCGTTGGCGAGCGGCGTTTTCTTCAACCTTCTGACGATGCCCGCCTCCTATATTGCCTCACACAACTATTACGGCACGCACACGTTCGGTTACAAGGTGAGTCCGTCGTCCTACTGGACGGAGGCGGAGTGGTCCGACAACATGGCTACCATTACCGTGACTTTCGAGGCTCCGCCGGTGACAACCCACACCATCCAGGTCATCAACACCGACGGGACCGTCAGCCCCTCCGGCATGGTGACGGTGAACAACGGCGACAACAAGGTCTTCACCATCACGGCGCCTGCGGGGCGGCATATTGACGTGGTGTATGCGGACGGCGTGGATGTCAGCGCGTCCACCAATCTGGTCACTTCCGATAACATCCACGGCACCTACACGTTCTACGGCGTGACGAGCGACCACACTTTCTTTGTCACCTACGCGGTGGACGAGACACCGGGCGAGGATGCCGTGGCGGATTTTGACGAGAATTCCGTTGACATTACACCGAACCCTGCCACTGACCACATTTTCATCACATCACCGAAGCCGGTGGAGATGCTGGAGGTTTTCGACCTTTCGGGACGCAGGGTGATGACGGCGGCGCCGGGCGGAAACACGGTGCCGCTTTCCGTGGGTGACCTCGAGAGTGGCGTCTATTTCGTAAAGTTGCTGACGGACGGGGAAACCGTTGTAAGGAAATTTGTGAAACGATAATGAAAGACCAACTCCGAATCAGTGTTGTCCAGAGTGAGATTCTGTGGAATCGGGTGTGGGAGAACCTTGCCGCCATCGAGTCCCTTTTGGCCGATGCCGAGCCCTCCGACCTGATTGTGCTTCCGGAGATGTTCGCCACGGGCTTTGTCGCGGATCAGCTTCCGCCCGAAACAGAGACGGCCCACATTCTCGATTGGATGCGGAACCTTGCGCAACGCCATAGCGCCGCCGTTGCGGGAAGTGTCACCGTGAGTGAGGGAGGTTTCCGTTACAATCGCCTGTTCTTCGTCACCCCCGACGGGGAGACCGGCACTTACGACAAACGCCATCTCTTCTGCCGGAGTCTGGAGCCGGAACTGTATCGACCTGGCGACACGCTGCCGATTTTTGAGTATGCCGGTTGGAAAATCTGCCCCCAAATCTGTTACGACCTGCGGTTTCCCGTGTGGTGCCGCAACCGTTTCGAGAACGGGGAATACAAATACGACCTGTTGCTCTATGTGGCCAACTGGCCTGAGGCGCGTGTGGAAGTGTGGAACACGCTGTTGGCGGCGCGTGCCATTGAGAACCAGTGCTTTGTGGTCGGTTGCAACTGTGTCGGCGTGGACACGCTGGGACATCGTTATTCGGGGGCTTCGCAAATTGTCGGCCCCACGGGACGGGTGATGGAGCGTGCAGCGGCCTCGCAGGCGCAGGTGATTTCTTCCACTCTGTCCCTGCCCAAACTGGCGGGATTCCGCACCGCTTTCCCCGTGGGTAACGACTGGGAACGGCTAGGTTGTAGGTTATAGGTTTCAGGTTATGGCAAGGCCGGTGCATACCCGGGACAAAAGCACCAGAGGGTGAAATATCTCTATAACCCCGCGAGTGGAGCCTTTAATCTTCTCTTGATTACTGTTTAATCCACGCGCCCGCGGGGGGGCGCGACAGGAGGCGCAAAATGGTAAGTATCAGCACCTTAACGTTTCAATCCACGCGCCCGCGGGGGGCGCGACCGCATAGATTGTATTCAACAGGATGCCAATCTGTTACAAACCACATCCCGCGAATCAATCTAATTACCCAATAATCAATTGTTTCTAACCTTGAAATAAGCAGAAACACGTTGATTCTCAAGCACCGCGAAAATACAACTTTTTTTGCAATGCTTTCATCTCGCGGCATAAAAAATTCAAATAATTAATTCCGTTGTGACATCAAATGAGGTTTTTCTGCCAAAAAACTCCACCCTGTTGTTCCAATTGTTTCCTAAAAAATAGAAACGTACCGTATCCTTTTCCATGTCAATTATTGATGCAATTTCATTTCGCAAGAGAACAAATTGTGACTCCGTTACCACACATTCAAAAACAGAATTTTGAACACGCTGACCATAATTCTGGCACTCTTTGGCCACCCGGCGCAAACGTTTCTTCCCACCTGATGTGATCGTTTCAACATCGTATGTAATCAATACCATCATAACCTCAATGGATTAAGAATACCGGATAATCATCAATATCTCCCCTGACTGCCCTTGCCAACAAAAGTGCCTGCACGTATGGCAGCAAACCAACCGAAATCTTTTCTTCCAAATAGGGATGCACTATGGTTTCCATCTTCCTGCTTTGCCATGCCGTCAATACGGTTTTGCGACAATTGTCTGTCATCACCACCCCGCTTTCTCCCTGCGCTATAAAATCACTCGAAGCAACTTGCCGCCTGTTGATGAGCGACAGCACAAGCCGGTCACCCAAGTATGCCCTCAACTCCTCCATCAGATCCAGTGCCAAAGAGGTCCGACCCGGTCGCAAAGCATGAAGGAATCCCACGTAGGGATCCAGTCCCACTGTTTCCAACGCTGCCGCTGCTTCATGTGCCAATAAGGTATATACAAATGAAAGCAAAGCGTTCACTGCATCTTTGGGTGGACGCTTGTTCCTTCCTTGAAATGGAAATTCCTCTTTGTTTTGAAGCAATAAATTGGGGAAAACGCCAAAGTAAGTGTTGGCAGCATCGCCTTCCACGCCCATCAAACTCGGAACCTCTTTTGTTCTTAACGCACACCGCTTGTTTACCTCCAATGCCTTTACAGCTGTCTCCACTTCCAAATTGCTGCCATTATCTCTCATAAATCTTTGAAGAATAGTCCTATAGTTCTGTATTTTACCCGCAACAAACAATCGTGCATAATGCAATGCATGTTCTTTATCGTCTGCAATTTGATATTGTGCCTTTCTAAGCAATACATTGCCATGAACAGTTCCCTGAAACCGGCCGATGAACCGACCATTGGGCGACAAAAACGACAATGCCACGCCATTGTCAGCACATAATTTCATCAGGCCCGGACTTGTGCCTTTGTACCCAAATGTCACAATACCCTCAATATTGACGATGGGAATGCGGAATTTCTCTTCTTGGTTGACAGATACTACCACATTCATTCCGTCTTTGCTCAAGTAAGCATCGGGAGTGGTGACATACAAAACATTAAGAAGTTTCCTCATATAGATTCTTTTTCAGATAGTTAGTGACCATCAGCTTGTTTTTTGTGTCGGGAAGACAAATGTCACACAACGAACAATTTGAGCATTTGCGGCTTTTCGTGGCTTTCGGAACAATACCGCTGCTATAAATCTTGTGCATTTCATCTGCATATTCCTGTGTCGAAAACCTCAACGATTCATCCATCATAATTTCTTCCCTGCGCCTTGTTTCGCCATAAAATAAGAAGGCATGATCAATCTTTATATTGTGCATTTCTTCAAGGCAGATGACCTGGGCGGCCAATTGAACCGCGTCTCTCTCATCCGGTTTGGAATGGCCGCGTTTGTATTCCACTGGATAAGGCTTCCAATAACCCGGATAGGATGGATGCGTAATGCAGTTGTTTGGATTGTCAGAAGGGTGTAGTTCCACCACATCGGTGAATCCATACAGCCCCAATGCTTTCGATGCGATTGAAACGGAACGCAAGGAGACAAAATCACCGTTTTTCTGCCTATAAAAAGGATCATCCGCTTGCTTATGAAGAATTTGGCCTTCCGCAGTGAAGCGGTTTTCCTCCCATACCTGTTCGATGTGAATCAATGCCCATTGCCGGGGACAATACACAAAGTGCTGAATCCCCGACAACATGAGCATTTCATCTTCCTCATATTTCATGGGCTACTCAGTTATTCCTTTGTTTCCCCTTCCAGCGGCAATGCTCCCAAATATTTGTCGAAATCGCTTTGGAAAAGGCGATCCTGCACTATGCGGTATTTTTCAAATTCGGTTTCGGCATGTTGAACTGCATCTTCGTGGCTTACGCTTCCCGCATTGTCAAGCAGTGGCCGTTCGTCGCTGGTCAGGTAGGCATCGATACGTTTGGCCCAGTCTTCCATCGTCATCGGGATATGCTTCTTAGCACGGCTCTCGGCGAATTCCAGCACAGCCGTCACAATACGTCCCATATCCTCCAGTTCAAGCTGGTTCAGGTAATTCTTTGCAATCGCGACATCGGTTTTAACGATTTTTCCATCAGGGGCATTTTCCCATGTTGTCAGTCCCATGTGCTCCTTGTCGGCATCTGCCCTTTGCATGATCAGTTCTGCCGCTGTATGGCCATGCACGGCATAGTGCATTTTGTTCTGTACCATTTGGAAGAAGAGCTGGGTGGTCGGTGCCTCTCGGTTGTAATCTACGGAAGTGGCATAGATGTCCGTCAGTTTCTGGTAGAATCGTCGTTCGCTGAGGCGGATTTCGCGGATTTCGGCCAGCAGGTGCTCAAAATAGTCCTCGTTCAGGAAAGTGCCATTTTCCATCCGCTTCTTGTCGATTACGTATCCACGAATGGCGAACTGGTGCAGCACACTTGTACCCCATTGCCGGAACTGGGTTGCACGGAGGCTGTTCACGCGATAGCCCACGGCGATGATGGCATCGAGGGAGTAGAACTTGGTGTTGTAGGTTTTCCCATCGCCGGCAGTATGTGCAAATTTTGCACATACTCGTTCTTCCTTTAGTTCCCCTGATTCAAAAATATTGCCCAAGTGTTTAGTTATCACACTTCTATCGCAATCAAAAAGAGTGGATATTGCCTTCTGTGTTGCCCAGAGGTCTCCATTCCTGTAGTACACTTCAATGCCTTGTTCCTTTCCTTCAATCTGGAAAATAAGGAACTCTATGGTACTATTTCTTATCAAATGTTTTTCGGGCATGATGAGCTAAATAAGTTCTTCAATGGTTATGCCGGTGGGTAGATTTGATTTATCAATAGAAACTTGGTAGTCTTCAAATTGACGAGGAAATTCCACACCTTCTTTTTTATTGACTTTAACAAGTTCAAATAACTGGGCGGCACGGGCATTGCCAAGCTTTGACTCGTGTTTGAAAACAATGAGTGCACGGGCATTCATTTCTCCACGAGCAGCGGCATGGTCATGTTCAAAAGCATTTGCAAGGGCTTCCCAAAGAAGATTCAGATCATCTTTCGTGAAATGACACTTTTCCCCGTCAAAAGCTGACACATATCCGTGCATACGATAAAGGCCATAGCTGATGGTTGATTTATTGCCGAAGGTATTGTCTTTGGTTGCATCCTTATTGTCTGTTACACAACATCTTGTCAAGGAATGGGTGCGACTGTCGACAGAATCAATGCTACGAGAAAAAACAAATTGCACAGGTCCACGGACGACCCCCAGTCCTTCGCCTGTACTAAGAACAGCACCGAATGTACGGATGTCAAAATATTTGTCACACATGAAGATGCGACCTTTTTTCTCATCGTTATCCGCTTTTTTCTTTTCTTCATTTATGATATCATTCAATACATTTCCTTGCTTGATAAAGATATCATATTTTTCCGCATCAAGTTCACCAGCTTCAACCTTCAGCTGAATGTAATTGCGAACTTTACGCTTAATACAAACATCGGAAACCAGACCTTCTCTTGTTTCAAAATCAATTCTTGGCTGGTTGTCAAAATCTGGGTCACCATTTGGATTACCATCCTTTACATCGTAAAGGAAAACAAAATCATACCTGTTTTTAATGTAGTTTTCCATATCTGCATATTTATAAGTTAATACTATTTATATTGTCATTGTCATTTTTGTGGTTCCTTTGGAAATAATATCCTAATGCAAATTCTCCTTGTTCAATGGTGGTGAAACGTAATGGGAGGCTTCCCTTCTCACTGATACTCCCTGCTATCTCATTCAGTTCTTTTGCCAAATACCCTTTTATCTTGTGTTGATAGATGGGTACATTTTTTGTCAGCAAAGTACCAAAAATATTTGCCGGCTGTGAAGCTGCCGCTGTAAAAAAGCGGTCTTTGATACCACTGTTAACATTGCCCATAGCCTTCCACTGCATTGATTCAATGACAGCGAATAATCTGCCACACAAGTAGGCCACGCTTGTGTTGGTTTCATCTAATGTTGATTTCATATTTTTATTGGTATTTCGATTAATAATCAATTTTATAAGCGCTGCCCGTTCCTTTGAGAAGTAATCTTTTTTCCATATTCTATTCAGAACAGATTGTAAAACTTCTAAAGGAATTTTATAGGAATACCCTTTTATAGCTGCATTCCAAAGAATTGTACCCATTCTGGTTTTTGAGTTCAGGTCTGCTTTTGATTTTTCACCCGGTCGCTTGTCACGCTGGGTTGCATTTATCAACCATTTCAAAGGACTATAAACTTTTTCTCCCTTATCATCAACCACTTCAATGTCATGAAACCAATCGGCAAGATTTCTTTTGTAGTCATCCAAACTAATGGCGGTCCAGTCGCGAACTGCAATCCGAGCAGCAGCAGATGAAAGAGTGCAGCTGTAAAACATATTCGTATCAACAACAGAGCCCAAATGTTGCTTGCCATTCCAAACAGAATCAAAAAGCTTCTGGATTTCCTTCACATCAGGTGTGTCATACACAACAAACGGATCAAATTCTTCGGTTTCTTGTCGAGTCCAAAACAAAGCCACTGTGGAATCACTAATATTAATCCTGTGATTGTAGTGATAATGGGGCTTTTGTTTACCTTTTTTATCTTCTTCCACTGTGTACCCGTCAGATAAGAGAAAACGTAAACCATCAATATAATACCTTGCACATTCTCTGCAAATCGACGAATTCAGGTTTCCTTTTAATCCGTATGATTCAAAAGCCGTTTCATTAAAGGAAACTAATGCGCTACCTGCTGTTTGACCTTTTGGCATTTTAACTAATCCATGCGGTTCATCTAATACAGGGCTATTTGCTGTTCCACAAACAGAACAAATTCTACCATTGGCAACTTTTTGTTCTTTATCATGAAAATGTTTGATGATGGCCTCTCTGACTTCAGGCATGTCCAGAAATCTTGTTGTATCCACCATGAATGTAATATTT
>JAEEGG010014093.1_pt1 | contig 16979 bp, 11 predicted proteins | sample 9134161 | NCBI WGS metagenome assembly JAEEGG01 (sample SAMN16246543, study PRJNA631951) | gut metagenome | biome: gut microbiome; feature: rumen; material: CR-attached | host: Bos | place: Iran: Karaj | collected 2018-10 | reverse complement strand
CCGTCTACACCCCTGCTGGCTATGAGACCAGTGGCAGGGAATATCCTGTGTTCTATCTGTTGCATGGTATGGGTGGCGATGAGAATGCGTGGAGCGAGCTGGGACGTGCTGCCCAGATCATGGACAACCTCATAGCCCAAGGCAAGGCCGAGCCGATGATTGTGGTGATGACCAACGGCAACATTTCGCAGGAGGCTTGTCCGGGCGAGACCTCTGAGGGTTTCAGGGTTCCTACGATGATGTTGCCCAAGACGATGGAGGGAAGTTTTGAGGCTGCCTTCCCCGATGTGGTGAGATTTGTCGAAAAGACGTACCGCGTCAAGAAGGACAAGACGCACCGTGCCATCGCCGGCCTGTCGATGGGCGGATTCCACAGTCTCTATATCAGCATCAACAACCCTGACCTGTTCGGCTATGTCGGCCTGTTCTCTGCTGCCGTCGACAAGCAGCAGAACGACCAGGGCGGATTCCCTAACGTCTACGAGAACCGTGATGTGAAGATTGACGAACTGTTCAGCAAGAATCCCAAGCTGTTCTGGATAGGTATCGGCAAGACTGACTTTCTCTACAAGAGCAACGCCGACCTGTGCTGCTATCTCGACTCTAAGGGTTACAAGTACGAATACGTCGAGACCGACGGCGGCCATGTCTGGAGAAACTGGCGCATATACCTCACCATGTTCGTCCAGAGGATTTTCAAGTAACGGCTATCCGGACTGGTTGTCATCGATACAGTCAATGACTCATCTTGCGGAGGGTTGTGGCGGTTCGCTGGTCACTCTCGATACGCCGGCCCGTCTGGCGGGCATCGGTGTCGATGTGTCGTGAGGTGAAGTCGGGGGTGTTATAGGAGTAGAGCAGCCTGCGGTAATACTCCTTGGGATTGCGCTGGGGGAGCATAAAAGGCTTGGTGGCACGGCCATCACCGTCCAGGCAGGAGAAATAGACACGGGTGTAGAGTCCGTCGTCACGTCGGCTGGTAAACAGGAACCAGCGGCTGTTGCCGCTCCAGTTGTGCAAGCTCTCGGCAGCGGGGCTGTTTACCTCGTCCATGACACGTGTCTCGCCCGTCTGCAGGTCGAGCAGCCAGAGGTCAGCCTCGGGATGCCATACGGAGAAGTAGCCATAGTCTGTCTGGGTGTACATCACGTAGCGTCCGTCGTAGGAGGGACGCGGCCACGTCACGCTCTTGCCAGTCATGGAGGCACTGATCAGTGTGTCGGCCACGTCGCCCAAGCGTCCCGTCTGCGCATCGAAGCTGACACGGCACAGGCTGTAGTGCTCCTTGTCGTAGTCAGTGGGATAAATCTGCCGCCGGGCTGTGGTGTAGTAGAGCCACCGTCCGTCAGGCGAGAAGGCGGGGGTATTCTCGGCCCATAGCGCCCTCATGGTCAGCGTGTCCTTCAGGATGGTATGCGTCTCGGTGTCGTAGACGAAGACGTCCGACGAGCTGTCGTACACTTCTATACGCTTTTTTCCCGCAGCGTGGAACATCTGTGACGTCTTGTTGGTGGAGAAGGCACAGTAGCGGCCGCCGGGATGCCAATAGGGATAGACCATCGAGCCGCCCAACAAGTCGTTTCTAGCCTGTAAAAACTCTTCATGCCCATTACGGTGGATGACAGTGGCACCATGCGAGCCACGCACGTGGAAGACATACTGGTCGGGATTGGTGCGGTTGGCGGTATGGCAGTTGATGCACTGGTCGGGTGTCTGGGTGTTTTCTATCAGGGCCGTCTCGTCGAAGGTGGAGAGGTCGCGCTGGTAGAGACCCATCTTGCTGTATATCTCGTAGCTGGGGGGAATGCGGCGATAGGTGATGCCCCATTCGTCAAGCGGCTCGTCGCTCACCAGCATGTCGAAACTCCTGTAGCCCGTCCAGCGTCCGTCCTTCTCGGCACATACCGTCACCGTCAGCCTGCCGCCCTTGTTCTGCTGCAGCAGCCGGTGCCACTCGTCGAGGTCGAAGTCGGCATAGTCGCCATTGGCATGCAGCGAGCCACCCTTGGAACCCTTTACCTCGACATCGACAGTCTCGACATCGTCGTCGGCCATCGCAAAATTGAGTGGCGCTATGCCCACAGGGATGGTGACACCCACGTAGTCGGGCCAGATGGCTGGCAGCGAATCGCTCTGGGCCACGTCCTTAGGCGTGGACTGGCAGCCCGTGACGACAAGGGCAAGCAGAGAGAGAAAAACGATATGTAGGGGCAGTTGTTTCATTACGGGGTGGGTCAGATAAAGAAATAGTCTTTGGTGTTCTGGTACTTCTCACGTGCCTGTTTCATGAAAGGATACTGCTCTATCAGCTGCGGATTGGCCAGCAGCTGACGCATCTTCCGCGCCCAGTGGCGATAGAACGTCGTCTCGTCCAGGATGGAGAGGTACTTCTCGGCCAAGGCATACTGTCCGGTAATGATGCTGAGTTCCACCAGGTTCTTCAGCGCCCTGCCGCTTTTGTTGTAGTTGGGAACATACTCCATGGCCTCGAACGCTGCCCGCTGGGAAATGCCGGTCCACAGCAGTCTGTTGGCCAGCTCGCTGACGATAAAGGCAGACGACAGACTGCCGAAATACACGGTGAAATGCTGGTCGCCAATGCAGAACACGGAGGGCTGGCTGTCGAACATGCCTACAGGTACGACGAGCGAGGTCATGAGCTGCTGATAGCCTGTGCTGCCGGTCACGTAGGAGGCTACGACACAGGCACTCCTGACGGCAGGAGACTTGGGCGCGGGAAACCGTTTCACGATCTGGTCCCACTGCTGCTGGCGAATCAGCATGTCACACTCCATCTCCTCGTAGGTACCCATCTCCTTGACACCGCTCCAGTTGTAGTCGATGCCTTTGGCCACCTGTTCCAGCGGATAGGGAGTCACGTAGGAACTGCCCAGCAGGCTGGCAGCAAACAAGGTGGCGGTAAGCGGTAGCCACCGGACACTGCAGAGCACGAGGAGTACGGCCACCGGACCCGTCAGCCAATACATCACAGGAATCGTCAGGCATAGTACCGTGAGCCGCATCCGCTTCGCCGGTATACTCATGATGGCACATCCTGCCGCCATGACGAGCACTGCTGCCATCGTGGGCGTCAGCGGGATATGTGGCAACATGGCCAAATACCACAAAATGACGGGTGGGATGAGTGAGAGCAGAAAACAGACGATGCGGCTGATGGCTGGAAAGAACTGGCGCAGCAGCCTGGCCGTCAGCAGTTGCACGAGTATAAAGAGGACAGCGTATGTCAGCGCACTATTGACAGGGTTCAGAAAGAACTGCGCGACACACTCCCCCAAGTACTGGGCGGCTCCTCCCGGTATCACCAGGCGTTCTGTCAGATAGTCGCAGTTCCACAGAAACAGTTGCGACATCTCCCTGACGGTGGGTATGAAGGGATAGAAGAACAGCCAGAAACAGAACACGATGACAGCCAGCAGTGCCACCGTCATCTGTTCCCAGTAATGAACTGTAAAAGTCTTTATACTCATGAGGTTGGGGGTGAAAAGATGCCGTGCGATATGCACGGCATCTTTAAGATTATCATAGAATCGACAGCTTATCTGTAAGCCTCGTTCTGGTCACAAGCAGAGTTCTTGGTCAACTCATCCTGCGGGATAGGCATGTCCATCTTACGGATGTCGAAGTCAAATCCACGCCAGGTACGCCAGATGTTCAGCTGGGCCTCACCCTTCTCAAAGCCATAGCCCTTCGGGTAGTTGTGGTTGACATGGTCAGCAATGTAACCCGACTTGATGAGGTCAGGAGTGAGCGACCACTCAGCACTCAGCTCCTTACGGCGCTCCTCGTTGACAGCAACCTTCCAGACTTCAGACTCGAGACCCTTGTCAGCCTTCACCTTAGTGTAGTAAGTCTCGGCATCCTCAGGAGTGTTGCCGTGGCTTCCGAACGGGATAGGATACCACGTGTCGGTGTTTTCGGGAAGTGTGTAGTCACCGAAACCGTTGTCACCATAGATGGTCTTCAGGTTGATGAAATACTTGTTGTACTTCTGGGCCAGAGCAGCCTCCTGTCCGTCCTCGCTGATACCCCAAGCGCGCTTGCGCAGGTCGTTGATCATCTTCCAGCCGGTAGCGGCGTCGTTGGTACGGAAGCAGCACTCTGCATAGTCGAGCATGACATTAGCCAGACGCTTCATGTAGATGTGGTCGGGGAGCCACTGGTCACCCTGCCAGTGTGTGCCACGGCCGTTACGCCAGTGCTTCAGGGAGTAGACGGTGGGCTGGATGTCCTTCGGTACGCGGTGGAATGTGCCGTAGCCTACAAACTCCTGTGCAAACGGGTTGAAGCCAATAGGACAGGTGGGGTCATAGACGCCGTTACCTTCCTGCCCGGCAATAGGAGTACCGATATACTTGGCATTGTTGGGGTTAGCCAGCCAAGCATCGGGCGTGAAGCTCTGCTTCCAGTGGTTCTTGATGTCGCGGCCTTCCTCTACACTGATGCGGTCGAGTTCAGACTCAGGAATACATGCTGTGACGAGAGAAGCGTCACGACGCTTGTCACCGTCCTCGAAGGCATCGTACAGCTCGTAGGAACAAGCGTAGGTACCCCAGGCACCGTTGGCAGGAGCAGCATAGTAGAAGCCTACCCAACCGTGAGCCTCAGACCACTTGGAGCCATCCCAGCCACCCCACTGGTCACCCTCGTTGAGGACAACCTGCCAGATGGCCTCTTTCGGCCAGGCCTCTTCGGCATCGTACAGCGTTGAGAAAGAAGCATTCAGAGCATACGGACCGTCGTTGATAATCTGCTTGAAGACATCCTTTGCCTTTCCGTACAGAGCGGAAGCCTGCTCCGGGCAACGATAAGCCTTCCACATGTAGGCATCGCCTAAGTAGGCCAGTGCCATACCCTTGGTGCAACGACCATACTGGGCGTTGTACGGCTGCCAGTCGAGCAGATTGGCAGCAGCCTCGAAGTCGGCAATCACGAAGTCCCACATCTCCTCATAGCTCTGTGCGCGAGCCTTGGTGGGAGTGTTGGAATAGTTCTCACCGGCAGAAAGCAGGGGAACACGACCGAACGTCGTGGCCAGCCACTGATACTGGTAGCCACGGAGCGCACGAGCCTCACCCTCACAGGTCTTCTTGACATCTGCAGAAAGATTCGTAGCTTCTGCCAGGCCAGACAGGAAGTCGTTGCAACGTGCAATGGCAGCGTAAGCGTGACGCCAGCCGTCGTTCAGCTCAGTAGTCTGAGCATTCCAACCCTGACGGCAGAAAGCTGCATCCCAGCCCGATGCCTGAGAGTCCATGGACGGGTGAGAAGTGGTGAACACGTAGGGCTTGAACGGGTCGCCATTGTGGCCTGTTGTAGCACTTGGCAACATCATATCATAGCAACCCACCAGAGAGGCAAGTGCATTCTCGTCAAACTCGTATGCCGACTCCTGAGGTAGGATGGAGTAATGCGTCACATCGAGGAATTTTTCGTTGTTACAGGAAGTGAAGCCTGCCAGCACCATCGATCCTGCAATCAAACCGTATATTAATTTACTTTTCATAATAAAGTCGTTATTATATAATCATTTGTTCTTTTATACCTAAATCCGTATCATATTAGAATGTTACATTCACGCCGAATGTGTAAGTACGCGGCATTGGGTAACGACCTGTGTCAAGACCTGTGTAGAGTACCGACCCCTGACCGCACTCAGGATCTCCGTACTTGTTGTAAGGAGAAATGGTAGCCAGGTTGGATACAGACATGTAAACTCGTGCGTTCTGGAGCATCAGCTTCTTGGCCAGAGACTTGGGAAGTGTGTAACCCAGCTGCACGTTTGCAATGCGCAGGTAGTTACCGTTCTTCACCCACAGGTTGGATGCACGCATGTTGTTGTTGAAGTCCTTGATTGACAGACGGGCGTATGAAGCATTCGGATTGGCGGCTGTCCAGGAGTTGTTGGCCACCTCAGAAAGGATGTTAGGAGTACAACCGTCATCAGATGCGAACATGTTGCTCAGACGCATGGCTGAGTAAGAGAAGATGTCCTGACCCAACACACCATTCATGTAGATGGAGAAGTCAAAGTTCTTATAGCTTGCACCCAGGTTGATACCGAAGTTCAGCGTCGGGAAGCCGTCACCCAGAACGACCATATCCTTCTCGTCCAGCGTACCGTCGCGGTTGACATCCTCGAAGATGTAGTCGCCAAGCACGGTCTTACCCTCAGAGTCGGTCGGATACTTAAGACCCGGCTTAGTCATAGGATTGCCTTGTGCATCATACTTCTGGTTGCCATCCTCATCCAAGTCGGGAACGGGCTTGGTCGGGTCGGTCTCGGTGAACTGAGACTCGTCGGTGAAGATACCGATAACGCGATAGCCATAGAATGAACCTACAGGATAGCCCTCCATACAGATGGAGTGGTTGCCCCAGTGGTAACCAGCGGCTGCACCGACGGCACCAGTGTTAGAGCCGTCACCAGTTCCCTGGCCAGAAGAGTCAGAGTTGGTGTTGTACAGAGGATCACCCATCTTCTTCACCTTGTTCTTCAGGGTAGAACCGGTGAGCGTTGCACTGATGGTCCAGTCCTTGTTCAGACGCTTGTTGTAAGAGAGGCTGAACTCAAAGCCCTTGTTCTGAATCTCACCGTAGTTGGTATATACGTTTGTGAAACCAGTTGACGAGCGTACCTGACGATAGAGCAGCAGATCCTTAGCAGTACGGATGAAGTAGTCCATGCTGACGTTCAAGTCGCCGTTCAGCAGGGTGAAGTCAAGACCGAAGTTCAGCTGTTCGTTGGTCTCCCACTTCAGGTTGGTATCAACCAGCGGAGAATAGAAACCAGTGTCGAACGACATGCCGTTCCACTTACCAATACCCTGTCCTTCAGTATAGAACGAGTACTTGACGTTCTGAGAAGACAGACCTGCAACGGCCAAGTCAGTGGCACCGCCGGAGTTACCGGTCTGACCCCAACCAACACGCAGCTTCAGGTTGCTGATCCACTTGACATTCTTCATGAACGGCTCTTCAGAGATACGCCAGCTTGCAGCTGCTGAGGGGAATGTACCCCAGCGGTTGCCAACACCGAAGTTGGAGCTACCGTCGCGGCGCAGTGTTGCGGTCAGGTTGTAGCGGTTCATAAAGCTGTAAGCCAGACGGCCGAAGTAAGAGATGCCACGTGTCTCAAGGTTCAAGGCACCGTTACCACTGAGGGTGCTGGGATCCTTTGTCAGACTGATGCTACGATTGTCCTTACTCCAGAAGTCTCTTGCACCAGCTGAAGTCCACTGGCCATAGTAGCGTGAAACCTCATTACCGAGCATGACGGTCAGGTTGTGGATGTCATTGCTCCAGTTGTAGGTCAGCGTGTTCTGGATGTCCAGGGTCTGTCCGTCGCTGTTGCTGACGCTGAACTCGTAGGCGTTGTTGTTACGTGGGTTGTAATAAGCGGTACCACCCTGTGTGACATCAATAGCAGTTCCCTTCCAATAGTTTACGCGCTTGACACCACCAGAGAAGTTGTTGGACGAACTGGAAGTATAGTCGTAAGAAACCAGCGTCTTCCAAGTGAGACCCTTCAGCGGAGTGATGGCGAGGTAGGCACTTGCCAAAGCACGGTTGCTGCGGTTGCGTCCGGCAAGCTCCATCTGCTTGGCATACATGTTACCCAGCGTGGTTCCCCACATACCTTCGTTGACATCCTTACCATTCAAGGCTTCACCGTACGTGCCGTCGGGGTTCACCACATTCGGAGAGATATGCTCGCCTGCGGGTACACCGTCGTAGGTAGCTGCACTGAGGGTTACGAAGTCCAGCGTGGGACATGCGAAAGCATAGTCACGCATAGACGACAGGTTACCAAAGTTACCTACCGAGTTGTTTGAACCGTGAGAGTCGGTGTGTACCCAGCTCAGGTCAACGCCAAACTCGATGAAATCATTGATTTTTGAAGTAAGGTTAGCGCGTGCGTTGATACGCTGATACTGTGTATTGACAACAACACCATCATTACGCAGGAAACCTACAGAACCGCTGTACTGGGTCTTCTCGTTACCACCAGAGGCAGAAACATTGTACTGCTGCTTCAGGCTGGTGCGTGTCATCACGTCGAGCCAGTCAATGTACTTACGGGTAGTACGCTGCAAATCAGGATGCTTTTCCCAATAGTCGCCAGCATAGTCGCGGTCGTAAATCTCGCTCCAAATCGGGTTCCAGAGGACGGCCTTTCCGTTGGCATCTACGCCACCGTCGTTGATGGTAGCCTGACGAAGGTTCCTTGCATACTGGTCAATGCCACAAACGTCCAGACCGCCGGGGGCTGTCTGAATACCAAAGTCAGCCGTGATGTTCAGCGTGGTCTTGCCAGCCTTACCGTGCTTGGTGGTAATCATGACGACACCGTTTGCACCTGCGGCACCGTAAATAGCTGTTGCAGAGGCATCCTTCAGAATCTCGATGCTCTCGATGTCAGAGGGGTTCACGAAGTTAGCATTCGTACCAACCTGGATTCCGTCGACAACATACAGAGGAGCAGCGTTACCATTGATGGTGGCGACACCACGGATGCGGACAGCAGCGTTGGCATCAGGAGCACCGTCCTGCATGGTCACCATCACACCAGGAGCAGCACCCTGCAGTCCCTGGGCAATGTTGGTAGGAACACGCTTCATCATTTCAGCTGTATTCACTGAAGCCACCGAACCTGAGATGTCACTCTTCTTCATCGTACCATAACCGATGACCACCACGTCGTTCAGCATCTGTGTGTCTTCCTGAAGCGTCACGCTGATGTTGTTTCTTCCACCAACCTTGACATCCTGGGATACATAGCCCACATACGAGATGTTGAGCGTAGCGTTTGAAGCAGCCTTGACGCTGAAATTACCATTGAAGTCGGTAATCGTACCGTCATTGCTTCCTTGCACTTTGACTGTGGCACCGACAATCGGTTCGCCAGCCTCGTCACTGACTGTTCCCTTCACTATCTGAGCATTCATTCCTAATGGAATCATGCAGAGCAGGAACAATACTGCCAATGATTTTTGTAAAGTTTTAAAAATCCACATAAATAAAGTTGTTAGTTAATAATATAAATTAATTATGATTGATACATCTTTGAATTTCTTTGCAAAGCTATACATAATTTAGCAAACATTGTTTGTCTGATGTAACAAAAACATTGCCACGTGTAAAGAAAAGCTACTTTTACTGGTTTCAGCAACTCATTTCATGGTCAACACATCTGCCATTCAGCACAAAAACAGTGTCAAGAGAGCCTGTGTGACTACTTCAGTTTGTTAAACATTTTGTTCTTCTCAATAGTCCAATCCTTGCGCTTTGAGAGGTCGCAGTTTTTGCCGACAAACATTTTGCCGGCCTGCTTGTCACCCTTCAACTGCCAGTCGAGCCACGCAAGGGCCACCACCGTAAACTCACCTCCGTGGGGCTGACGATAGGTGCCGCCATGACCGACTGGAAAGTTGGCCACACAGGCAGGCACGTGGTTGATGCGCTTGAAGTCGTCCATGCCATTGCCATATGCGATGTCCTCCGGGCCACCCAACAGATACATCACAGGCGTATGGATCTCCTTCAGCTTCTCCTTCGAAGGCATGGGCATACCGCCGACTGCCTGTCCGGCATTCTGCTGGTTGAAGAGTCCGCTGTTGCAGATCATCAGCGACGTGATGCGTGGGTCAGCACAGTTGAAGAGTGTCTGCAGTCCGCCACACGACATACCTGCGACACAGATATTCTTCGTGTCTATCTTATTATAATAAGGTGAAGCGGGGTCGGCATTCTGGGCAATGATCCAGTCGATGCTCTCTATCTGCTGCTCGGAGCGGGACATCGGTCCCTTGTACCACTCGTCGTCCATCGGGATATTGCCTGTTGCCAGCACGATATATCCCTGCGAGGCAATCTCATTCAGGAAGTTGATATGCTCAAAGGGAGAGTTGGCACAGGCACCATTGCCCCACACCAGCACGGGGAGCAGTTTGCCGGCACCGAACGGGGTGAGGTCCTGCGGTACGATGACGGTGTGTTCGGGCAGGGAAGACTCCTCTTTCATAATGGCCTTGTACGCTCCTGTGCCACCGTCCTCGATAACACGGGTCTTCGTCTGCTTTCCGCAGCCTCCGCAGTGGTCGTGTCCCTCTTCACAGCCTTTACCACCACAGCATGACTTGTCACGTGCGGCATTCAGGAAGCATACCATCTTGTGCAGGTTCTCCTCGCTGTACATGCCCATGCCGTGGCCGCCCTCTGGCACAAAGGATGCCTCGGTCTTGACACCGGCGGCTTTCAGCACCTCGTAGAACTTCTTGCCCTGACAGCAGGGGACGACATTGTCCTTCTCGCCGTGGAAGATGATGACGGGTGGGTCGTTCTTGTCAACGTAGGTGGTGGCACTCAGGCTGAGATACTTGTCCGGCTCCTTCGAGAGCTTCGAGTTCAGCAGCACGTCCTCGGGCGAGTTCTCGCCCATCTTCATGGCGTCGCCGCAGTCCATGTCCGTCAGGTCGATGGGACCTGACCAGTCGCAGGCGGCATTGACGGCACTGCTCTCATTGGTGTAGTTGCCTACGTTACCCTCCAGGTCGATGTCCACGGTACCCACCTTGGTCTGCTTGGTACCACTGGTGGTGGCTGCCGTCGATGCGAGGTGGCCGCCGCTGGAGAAGCCGCTGGTGGCGATGAACGACGGGTCGAACTTATACTTCTTGGCCTCGCCGCGCACAAAGCGGATGACGGCACGGATGTCATGAATCTGGGCAGGCCACTTGGCGTCCATCGAAGAACGGTGGTTAGGGCAGACCACGGCATAGCCGGCCTCAAGCAAGGCCTTGACGATGGTACCCAGGTCGGCGGCACCCTTGCTGCTGTTCGAGAACCATGCGCTGCCATAGATATGGATGACGACAGGATAGCTGGCAGCCTCCTTCTTGGGCAAGTAGATGTCGCAAGTGTGATAGGCTTGAGTGTCGCCAGCATAGTTGATGTCCTTCCACTCTTGTGAAGTCTCCAGCTTCACTTCTGGCATCTGAAATCCGCCGAACCCGCCAGCGGGCTGTGCCGTGCTTGCCATTTGGGCAAACACGGCACATGCTAATAATAGTAATTTTTTCATATTTTGTTGTTAGTTAGAATTCTTGTGCAAAGGTATGAAGAAAAACCGTACCACTCCCTTTCTGTTGTAACAAATTTTATTTAATGTGTAACAACATATTATTATCAGGACGGGGAGTTACAAGACGTAACACTTTCTTTTCTGTAAAAAACTCCTCCCACCCATTACGGGCGGGAGGAGTTATAAGATGTCACAGACTATTGACCTAACGCTGGTTCAGGATGATGTTCACTACGCCGACGGCATCGGTGATGGTGATACGGGTGTCGCGGTTGACGTCGGCAGCGGCAGGGTCGAACGTCTCGGAAGAATTGTTCAGGATATTGTTGACCACACCGACAGCATCGGTGATGGACACACGTCCATCGCCATTGACATCGCCGTACTTGAAGAACCTGACGTTCAGTTTCGTCATGTCCACCTGTTGTGTCTGTTCGTTCTCAGTGAAGTGCATCACAGCCTTGTCACCGTCGAAGGTCAGCTTCGTCAGCGTCTTCAGCGGCTGCCGCTCGCCATCGATGGTTATCTCGTGGCTCACCTCCTGAGCCTGCATCGACGTCACGCCCAGCAACAGCATCCACAACAGGAGTGCTATGCCTCTCATGTTCATAATCTCTGTCATAAACCCAGTTTTACAGATTGACGAGGAACGAGAGGCCTAAGGTGACGTAGTTCATCTTCTTGGTCTTCTTGTAGACTATTGGATTCAAGACAGCATAGTAGTCAGATGTCTTGGGGTTAGAGATGAGTCCGTACAGGTTCTCGCCAATGGCCGTCTTCATATACTCGTAGGGGTTGACCGTCATGGTATAGGTCTTCTTCGTGTAGTCATAGTCTACATACAGTCGCCACGAGAAGTTGGACTTATAGCGGTACGTCAGCGACAGTCCTGTACCCAACGATGTGGAGTTATTGGCACCAATGGTCAGGTAATCCCATTCTGTGCTGTATGTCTTATAGCTTCCATCGGCATTCTGAACGCCATGAGGCTGTTCTATGAGCATGTAAGTCAAGTCGTTATTCACCACGACCATACCGTAGTCGGCATCCTTCACGTAACCATCGGCGTAGCCGTCAATCTCCAGGTCTTGGTTGATGGACCGTCCGATGAGGAACTTGGTTCCCAGCGAGAAATGTTTATTCAGGGGCAGGTTCAGGTAAAGACCGGCACTGGCTGTAAACTCCGTCAGGTGGTCGCTCTGTACGATACCACCCATACGTGTAACGGCGGCTCCGTTCTGCTGTACGGCGGCGGTGTTCAGTGGCTCCTGTTCAGGCTCGATGGCACGGGCCTTTTCGAAAGGACTGCCGATGAGATATTCCCAGGCATCGTCATTGTCCTCGGAGGTGATGTTGGCATACTGTCCGAACGACTTGGCTGACATAGCCCTCACACGGAAGCGGCCGCCCACACCAACATACTTGTTGAAGAAGTAGGCTCCCTCGGCATCGACCACCGTGGCAGCGCGGAACCTGACACGGTCTTCTGCATCCAGGTCGTAAAGATTCTCATCGTACATCTCCTTGTTCTGCAGTCCGCTATAGCCGAAGTCAATGTCCTTGCTGCCTAAGCCGAGACCCATAGAGATGCTGAAGAAAGAGGGGCGTTCGGGATTCATCTCCAGGTCGTTGCGCAACAGGCCCTTACCCTTGAAGATGAGGTCGCTCAGGGCATAGCCAATCTCCGTGGACATGATACCGATACCGGCACCCGACATGACGTCGCTGATCCAGTGGCGGTTGTTCAGGATACGCATCACACCCGTGGCGGTGGCAACACCATAGCCGGCCACCGAGAACCAGGGCGAGCGTGTCAGACCGTACTCCTTGTGCAACAGCGTAGCACCGACGAAAGAAGTAGCGGTATGGCCGCTGGGCCATGAATTGGCCGTCGAGCCATCGGGGCGCATCTCCTTGGCGGTATACTTGATACCGTTGACGAAACCTGCCATGATAGCGTACGACATACCTGCCGAGGCCAGCAAGCGGCCCCAACTGCTACGGCCCTCATAGCCGCCCAGCTTCAGTCCCACCGTCATGACCGGTCCGAAGTACTGGGTGTAGTCGTCGATACCCGTCTTGAAGTCGGTCAGCAGCTGGGTATTCTTCTTCTTGTTCTTGTTGTTCTGGGCAAACATGGCCTTGTCGCCCTTGATGGCCCAACCGGCGGCAAACAGGGGAATGCCGACAAACGTCAGGTCGTCCATCACCTTGTAGGGCTTCACGCCGGGGTTGCTTTGCATCCACGTCCAGCGGGTACTCTTGTTAGCAGCTGCCGGAATAGCCATCATGGCATTGGCATCTACCTTCATCAAGTTCAGCGACAGTTCAGGGCGATAGCCCATCGACTCGCCATAGGTCAGCTTCGGCTCCAGCTTGGGAGCGGTCAGCGTCACCTCTTCTGCTGAGACAACCATCGTGGCAGCCGTCAGGCACAGTGTTAACAGTAGCTTTTTCATATCTTTGACAGTTTAGTATTTTTACATCTTGACACAATAAACGATGCAAAGATACAACATTTTTTTTAATATCACAACGAAATATTAAAAAAATATCAAAAATATAAAAAAATGGTTCAGTCCGGATTATAGCCGAAGGCGTCGAGTTCGCGCTGCGAGGAGCGCCAGTCCTTGTCGACCTTGACGAAGGTCTCAAGGTAGATGGGCTTGTCGAAGAACTTCTCCAGGGCCTTGCGGGCCTCGGTGCTGACTTTCTTCAGTGCCACGCCCTGGTGGCCGATGATGATACCCTTCTGCGAGTCGCGCTCCACGTAGATGACGGCATTGATGTGGATATTCCTGTCCGTCTCCTTGAAGCGCTCTACGACGACCTCCACGCTATAAGGTATCTCCTTGTCGTAGTATAGCAGGATTTTCTCGCGGATAATCTCCGAGACGAAGAAGCGGGCTGGCTTGTCCGTCAGCTGATCCTTGTCGAAGTATGCGGGACTCTCTGGCAGCAGTTCCTGGATGCGCTTCAGCAGCAGGTCGGTGCCGAACTTGTTCTTGGCGGAGATAGGCAGTATCTCGGCATTGGGCAGCAGCGTGTGCCAGCGTTCGACGATGGCAGCCAGTTGTTGCTGACTGCTTCCCTCACCCTTTGCAGAGGAGTCGGGTGCGAGGCTGTCAATCTTGTTAATCAGCAGAATGACAGGAATCGTCATCCGTTGCACCTTCTCCAGGAAGTCCATGTTCTTCTCAGGGTTCTCCACCACGTCGGTGACGTAGAGCAGCACGTCGGCATCCTGCAGGGCCGACTCCGAAAAGGCGAGCATCGACTCCTGCAGCTTGTAGTTGGGCTTCAGCACACCAGGGGTGTCAGAAAACACAATCTGCATGTCGGGTGTGTTGACGATGCCCATGATGCGGTGGCGCGTGGTCTGCGCCTTGAACGTGGCAATAGAAATACGCTCACCAACCAGTTGGTTCATGAGCGTACTTTTCCCTACATTGGGATTCCCCACAATGTTTACGAATCCGGCCTTATGCATACAAAAGCGGTAGCAAATTTTTCACTTTTCACTTATCACTTTTCACTTCCATCGTACGCCCACTTGTAGTAGGTCGCACCATGCACGAAACCGGCACCGAAGGCAGTGAACAGCATGTTGTCACCTTTCTTCAGCTTCGACTCGTTCTCCCAGAGTGCCAGGGGGATAGTGGCTGCCGACGTGTTGCCGAAGTGCTCGATGTTGACTATCACCTGATCCATCGAGACATCCAGGCGCTTGGCCACGGCCTCGATGATGCGCATGTTGGCCTGATGGGGAACAACCCATGCGATGGTGTCCTTGGTCAGCCCGTTGCGCTCGGCAATGAGCGCGCAGTCGTCACTCATGTTGGTCACGGCATAGCGGAACACCGTGCGGCCTTCCTGATAGAGGTAGTGCAGACGGTGGTCGACGGTGAAGATGCTGGGAGGCGACACGGAACCACCGGCCTTCACGTGAAGGAAGGGCAGTCCCTTGCCGTCACAGCGGAGGTAGGAGTCCATCAGGCCGATGTCCTGCTCGTCGGTAGCCTCTACCAGGACAGCTCCGGCACCGTCACCAAACAGGGGACAGGTGGCGCGGTCCTTGTAGTCGACCACTGACGACATCTTGTCAGCACCAACGACTATGATTTTCTTGTAGCGTCCGCTCTGAATCATCGAGGCAGCCGTGTCGAGCGTGAAGATGAAGCCACAGCAGGCACCCCAGGAGTCGAACGCGAAGGCGTTCTTCAGTCCGAGCTTGCCCACCACGATGCTGGCTGTCGATGGGAACTGATAATCAGCCGTAGAGGTGGTGACGATGAGCGCGTCGATGCTGTCAGGGTCCACGCCAGTCTTCTGTATCAGCTGCTTGGCGGCCTTACGGGCCATGTAGCTGGTGCCGAGGCCTTCCTCCGTGAGGATACGGCGCTCCTTGATGCCGACACGCGTCATAATCCACTCGTCATTGGTGTCTACCATGCGCGACAGCTCCTCGTTGCTGAGCACGTAGTCAGGCACGTAGCCACCAATGCCGGTGATTATCGCATTGATCTTATTATTCACTATTTTTCTTTTGATTTTCGAGCGGAAGCAAATTATTCACTTTTCACTCTTCACTTTTACCTTACTCTGCAGCCTCGTCCACTACGATGGCGATCTTGCCACGATAGTAGCCACAGGTGGGGCATACGGTGTGGTAGATGTGATAGGCTCCGCAGTTGGGGCATACTGCCAGTGTGGGAGCTACTGCCTTGTCATGAGTACGACGCTTTGCGGTACGGGTGTTCGACTGTCTTCTTTTAGGATGTGCCATAATTCAATTTACTATTTAACGATTTACGATTTACAATTCTCGAGCGGAAGCAGATTTCTCACTTTTCACTCTTCACTTTTTAACTTTAGTAGTTTTTCCCAGCGCGGGTCAATCACCTCAGCCTCCTCTTCGCCGCTTCGGACGGCACCGCTCAGCTCGTCGAGCTTCTGCGTCATCGCACTATTGCATTTTCCAGGTGCATGAACGTGCTTGATGGGTATGGCCAGCATGACAAACTCGTAGATGAACCACGACATGTCGAGTATTCCTTCGTTCTCGTCGATTGTCACGGTGTCATCGTCCTCGCTGTATGTGTCGCCTAACTTCACCACGAGGCTGTTGTCGGCCTCTATCGGCTGCTCCATGTCGTCCAGACAGCGGTCGCAGCTGACGGTGACGGTACCCACGGTATGGAACAGCAGTTCGTAAAAGCCGGTCATCTTGCGTATAGACACCGACACATGCAATGAGCCGTGCTCCAACTGGGCATCCTGCAGAGACGCAAAGAACTGGTCGTCCAAGTCGAAGTCACGGACAATGCTGTCCTCCTTCAACCCCTTCAAATCAATCTTATAGGTCTCCAGACTACACATAATCACACTAATGGGCTGCAAAATTACGAAATAATTACGAAAAACAAGAACCAAATTATGATTTTTTTGCTTTTTCGTTGAAAATCAGCCATTAAAGACGCTTCATTTTGCACACTCTCTTAATGCGTGTGCAATCTGATGAGTCAAGTTTCTCAGGTTCTTTCTACCACAGATTGCACGGATTAAACAGATTTTTGGCTGCGCGTTGTCAGGGGCATTTAGCAGATTATTATTGGGATTTCACTGATAATAGTTGCGGATTAGAATCTGTGTTATCAGAATAAATCCCAATTCCAAGGTTATAATCTGTATCATCTGTGCAATCTGTGGTCGTTTCTTAACAAACGAAAGTTGTATCTGATAGCCTTTTAAAAGTCTCCTCCCACCCGTCACGGGCAGGAGGAGCGAAGAAATTACTTAAATAAATAAAAACTTTTACTAACTGCGGCGCTACGCACCTCACGGTGCCATGCACGGTGCCGCAGTATTAACCAAATAT
>JAEEGG010014085.1_pt1 | contig 16983 bp, 15 predicted proteins | sample 9134161 | NCBI WGS metagenome assembly JAEEGG01 (sample SAMN16246543, study PRJNA631951) | gut metagenome | biome: gut microbiome; feature: rumen; material: CR-attached | host: Bos | place: Iran: Karaj | collected 2018-10 | reverse complement strand
TTAATAATTTGGTATTCTCGAAAAATATTACGAAATTTGCGCATCAATAATTCACAAAAAGACCCTCATGAGAGAAAAAATAGACTGTTTTCTGCCTTGTGACGACTTGACGGGCGCCATCAGGACGGTGGCCCAACTCAAGGCGAGCAAGACGGTACAACACATTTTCCTGCTCACCTCCGACCCACAGCCCACGGACGGCGACGACACGCTGAAAGACTGTCGGCAGCTGACCGTCGACAACCTCACGGGCAGCAATACCCTGATGACCATCGCCGAGAACGCGAAGGCCGACTACGTGCTGCTGCAGACGAAGTCGACACGACTGGAACTGGGCGAGGGAGCCTTGGAACGCATCCTCCGCGTGGCATCCGACTCAGACGCCTCGATGGTCTTTGCCGACCACTACGACCTCATCGACGGCAAGCGCACGCCCCACCCCGTCATCGACTATCAGACGGGCAGTATCCGCGACGACTTCGACTTCGGCTCGCTGATGCTGGTGAAGACGGCCCTGTTGCACACCTTCGCAATGCAGGCCGGCGAGCATGACTACCATCACGCCGGACTCTACGCCCTGCGGCTCTTCCTGAGCCGCAGCGGACAGCTGTTCCATATCGACGAAAAGCTGTATACAGAAGAGGAACACGACACGCGGGCCTCAGGCGTCAAGCAGTTCGATTATGTCAATCCCCGCAACCGAGAGGTACAGATCGAGATGGAACAAGCCGCCACAGCCCACCTGGCAGAGATCGGCGCAAAGATAGACCCATCATATTACCGGAGGCCGGACTTCAACGAACAGGAATTTGACGTGGAGGCATCGGTGGTCATCCCCGTCTACAACCGCGAGAAGACCATCTGCGACGCCGTAAACTCAGCCCTCTCGCAGAAGACGGGCTTCAAGTATAATGTCATCGTGGTCGACAACCACTCCACGGACAAGACAACAGAGTTGCTACAGGCCATCCACGACGAGCGGCTCGTGCATATCATCCCAGAGCGCACGGATCTCGGCATCGGCGGCTGCTGGAACCAGGCCATCAACGATGACCGCTGCGGACGATTCGCCGTACAGCTCGACTCTGACGACCTCTATTCATCGCCGAAGACGCTGCAACAGGTCATCGAAGCTTTCTACAAGCAGAATGCCGCGATGGTGATCGGCTCGTATCGCATGTGCGACTTCGAACTGAACACCCTGCCGCCAGGATTGATCGACCACGCGGAGTGGACAGACGAGAACGGACCCAACAACGCCCTGCGCATCAACGGGTTAGGTGCCCCCCGTGCCTTCTTCACACCGCTGCTCAGACAGATCGGGTTCCCTAACACCTCGTATGGTGAGGACTATGCATTAGGGCTGATCTTCTCGCGACACTATCGCATCGGCCGTATCTTCACGGAACTCTATCTCTGCCGGCGATGGGGAGGCAACAGCGACGCCGCCCTCAGCATCGACCGCATCAACGCGAACAATCTCTATAAGGATCGCCTGCGCACGTTAGAGATCCTTGCCCGTCAGCAGATGCTGAAAGGCAAGCAGGAGCTGATGAACGACTCGGCGCTGCAGCGGTTCTTCAATCGTCAGTTGGAGAAATGGGACGATGCCCGCCGACGCTATCAGGACTTGCGCAACGTGAAGACACGGGATCTGGCTGTGGGAGCCTCATCGATAAAGGTACAGTGGAATCCTGCCCGCATGGTGTCGACAGGTGCCAGCATCGACAAGAAAGTGATTGCCGAACGGCCCTGTTTCCTCTGTGAGCAGAACCGTCCGAAGGAACAGACAAAGAAGTCGGTAGACAATCACTTCGACCTGCTCGTGAACCCCTACCCCATCCTGCCGATACACTTCACCATCCCCAGCGTCAAGCATGAGCCTCAGCGCATCCGTGAGCACTACGGCGAGATACACAAGTTGCTCGAAGAGTATCCGGAGATGATGGTGTTCTATAATGGTCCCAAGTGCGGCGCCTCTGCCCCTGACCACGCCCATTTCCAGGCAGGCACCAGCGGACGGTTGCCCCTACAGCTATCGTGGCAGCGTCTGAGCCGGAACCTCACCACCGTCATCAGCCTCAACGAGGGCGAGGATATCTCTCTCATCGAGGAATATCCCTGTCCGGCCTTGCTTATCCGCAGCCATTCGCAATACAGCGACGAACAACTGTTTCTGCGTCTCTATGAGGCCCTGCCGATGCAGAGCGACGACACAGAGCCGATGATGAACATCGTGAGCTGGCGGCGCGACGACGAGTATCTGTCGGTTGTCTTCCCACGCGGCAAGCATCGCCCAGACTGCTATTACGCCCAGGGCGACGACCAATATATCATCTCGCCAGGAGCCCTCGATATGGCCGGCCTCATCATCACCCCCCGTCAGGAGGACTTCGAGCGTCTCACGCCAGAGAAAGCCCTCGGCATCCTCAACGAAGTGTCGCTCTCGAAGGAGCAGATGCAACAGGTGATCAACCGCCTACAGGATAAAGTCCAAAGTCCAAAGCTCAAAGTTCTAAGTTCTAAGGAACCCACCGTCACCGTCGGCATCGTCACTGCTGAGAAGATTGCCTTCGAGCTCAATCAGGCCTACGTCGCCAAGGGTGAGGTGATCACAGGTCCTCAGATGGTTGAATTCTCAGAGGGGGGTATCCTGTGGCGAGGCACGCAGTATCGCGAACTCACCTTCACGCCTCAGGACGCCGACGCTACGTTCTCGCTCAGCGACGTCACCATCGGCGTCGACTTTCATTGGGAGCGCAAGGAGACACAGGTGTTCGAGGGTACGCTGCGCATCGTCGTCGAGGCCGATAAAATCGTGGCCATCAACGAACTGCCCGTAGAGCGTTATCTGACGAGCGTCATCGGCAGTGAGATGTCGCCGACGGCCTCTCTCGAGTTCCTGAAGGCGCATGCCGTCATCTCCCGCTCGTGGCTGCTGGCACAGATGGAGAAGCGTCGCAGGCTTGACAGCGGAACGGACAATTTCTTCTCGTTCATCAAGAAAGACGACGAGATCATCCGTTGGTACGACCGAGAAGACCACACCATCTTCGACGTCTGCGCCGATGACCACTGCCAGCGCTATCAGGGCATCGGCGGCGGCAATCGTGTGAAAGCGGAACAGGCTGTCAGTGAGACGCGCGGACAGGTGCTCTCCTACGAAGGTGAGATCTGCGACGCCCGCTTCTCGAAGTGTTGTGGCGGCGAGACGGAGGAGTTCCAGTATTGCTGGGAAGACACGCCCAAGCCCTATCTCGAAAGCATCCACGACCCCTGGTGCAACACCAACGACAAGCATATCCTTTCGCAAGTGATGAAGGAGTATGACCAGGAGACGCCCGACTTCTACCGCTGGACGGTGGAATACACTCAGGAGCAGCTCTCCGAGCTCGTCAGCCGCAAGTTGAAGGATGACTTCGGCACCATCGAGGATCTCATCCCCTTGGAGCGGGGCAAGAGCGGCCGCATCTGGAAGTTAAAGATCGTGGGCACCAAGAAGACGCTCACCATCGGCAAGGAGCTCGAAATCCGTCGTGCCCTCAGCGAGACCCATCTCCTCTCCTCCGCCTTCGAGGTAACCATCTCCTCCCCTGAGTCAGGGGAGGCCGGGAGGGGTCTGAACAACGGCCAGAACGAGCGAATATTCACGCTTCACGGCAAGGGCTGGGGTCACGGTGTCGGTCTCTGTCAGATCGGTGCTGCCGTCATGGGCGAAGCCGGCAAGACCTACGACGAGATCCTGCTCTTCTACTACCGTCACGCCGAGATCAGCAAACTGTATGAGTAATCATCATTATCAATTGTCAATTCTCAATTATCAATTCAATGCATAAAAAGTCCCCCTGGGCCTGGGTGCCCACCCTCTATTTCGCCGAAGGCCTGCCCTACGTGGCCGTGATGACCATCTCGCTCATCATGTACAAACGTCTCGGCCTGTCGAACGCCGACATCACCCTCTACACCTCGTGGCTCTATCTGCCGTGGGTCATCAAGCCCCTGTGGAGTCCGTTCATCGACATCATCAAGACCAAGCGCTGGTGGATTGTCGCCATGCAGCTGCTCATCGGTGCTGCCCTCGGCGGTGTCGCCTTCACCATCCCTGCGCCCTACTGGCTGCAAGGGTCGCTGGCGTTCTTCTGGCTGATGGCCTTCGCCAGCGCCACACACGACATCGCTGCCGACGGTTTCTACATGCTCGGTCTCGAACAGCACGCCCAGGCTTACTTCGTGGGCATCCGCAGCACATTCTATCGTATCGCCACCATCGTCGGCCAGGGGCTGTTGGTGATGCTGGCAGGCAACCTCGAGGTCATCACCCGCAATGTGAAATACTCGTGGAGCCTGATGTTCTACGGCATGGCCGGACTCTTCATCGCCTTCTGGCTGTGGCACCACTACATCCTGCCGCGACCCAAAGATGACAAAGGCATCGAGAAGATGCACGGCGCCCAGATCATGCAGGAGTTCTGGCACACGCTGAAGACCTTCTTCCAGAAGCCCCAGGTGTGGGCAGGCATCTGCTTCATGCTGTTCTACCGTATGCCGGAAGGACTGCTCGCGAAGGTCAGTGCCCTCTTCCTCATCGACACCAGCGCCAAAGGCGGACTCGGGCTGTCGCCTGCCGAATACGGACTGGTGCAGGGCACCATCGGTGTCATCGGTCTCACTTTGGGAGGTATCCTCGGCGGTATCGTCGCCAGTCGTGACGGACTGAAGCACTGGCTCTGGCCGATGGTGATGGCTATCACCCTACCCGACCTCGTGTACGTCTATCTCTCCTATGTCCTGCCAGAGAGTCTGTTCATCGTCAACATCTGTGTCTTCTTCGAGCAGTTCGGCTATGGCTTCGGTTTCTCGGCCTATATGCTATACCTTATATATTATAGTCAGGGCGAGCACAAGACGGCCCACTATGCCCTCTGCACCGCCTTCATGGCGCTGTCGATGATGATACCTGGTCTCTTTGCGGGAGCCCTGCAGGAAGCTGTCGGCTATCCCACGTTCTTCCTCATCGTGATGGCTGCATGCTCTCTGACCTACATCGTCACCGCCACCCTCAAGATCGACCCTGAATTCGGCAAGAAGAAATCAGAATAGGGAAATCCCTACCGACGATTAGGACAATTCACTTGCGTAAAAAATCAAATGATGCTACCTTTGCACCATCAAACATTTAAAACGTTACGATTATGAAGAAATTTTATCTTTACATCCTGATGCTGATGCCAGTCTTCACACTGACTAGCTGTGAAGACGCAGAGATTGCCTCCACCCTCGAAGGAACCTGGAAAGGCAATATGTACATCTCCTCCAAATATGGAGACGTCGTCTACGATGCCACCTACACGGAAATCACTTTCGAGATAGACCCATTCTATTTCTCCAAAGGTTCCGGATACTGGGTCGATTACTACGATACTGGAAGATACCGCACCATCAGCAGAGACTACGTAGCTAACCATATCGACTGGGAAGTAAACAACCGCACCATCTACATCCACTTCCGCGAGGAGGGCACGTCAATGCGAATCTCCGATTATCGCCTGAACAACGATCGTTTCTACGGAACGCTCTATGACGGCGACAAAATCGTCGACTTCGAACTCTACCACACTTACAAGCCCAACACGAGCAAATACAACTATTGGGGCTACGACAACTGGTATTATGACTTCTACACTCGCGGTGGGAACGCTTCAGACTCCACGGCAGTCACAACGCCGGAAAGACCCGTCCGCTTCGTAAGAGGAAAATAATCGAATACAAGATATAAAGAATGGCTTCCAAAATTGGAAGCCATTCTTTATATCCCTGCGCCGTCCTGGAATCCGGCATCGATGGCCTTCGACTGCTGGATGCGCGAATACGGCGGCACGGAGTGCGTCAGCCAGATGTTACCACCAATCACAGAGTGGTGCCCGATGGTGATGCGGCCTAAGATCGAGGCGTTGGAATAGACGGTCACGTTATCCTCGATGATTGGGTGACGGGGGATGTTCAGCATATTCCCCTGCTCGTCGTACTTGAAACTCTTTGCACCCAGCGTCACACCCTGATACAGCGTCACGTGGTTGCCGATGATGGTCGTCTCGCCAATCACCACACCCGTACCGTGATCGATGGAGAAATACTCGCCAATCTGTGCTCCCGGATGGATGTCGATGCCCGTCTTCGAGTGAGCCAGTTCCGTGATGATGCGAGGTATCACGGGTACTTTCAGTTCGTGCAGACGGTGCGCCACGCGATAATGAGTCATCGTGTTCATCACAGGATAGCAGAAGATCACCTCGCCGTAGTTCGTGGCTGCTGGGTCGGCATCGAACATCGCCTCCACGTCGGTATACAACAGCCGTTTTATCTCCGGCAGCGTATCAATGAACTCGGCTGCCAGCCGCGCTGCCTCACGATACACCTGCTCCTTCGTACGCATCTCCTCGCAATCCTCACAGAATTGAAGTCCGTGGGCAATCTGCTTCGTCAGCAGCACCATCAGCTCTTCCATGTGCACACCGATATAATACGAGCGGATGGCCTCGTCAGACTGTCGTTTGTTGAAGTAGTCTGGGAAGATGATGCTCTTCACCAGCTTCACGATCTCCTTCACCTGCTCCACCGAGGGCAGCGGCGCCTCTATGGCGGGCATCATGCCAGCCTCCTTCTCACCGATTTTCGACAGCAGCGCCACGTTCCTGCGCAGCACGTCGTTAGTATCTTTCTTATCCATATCGGCTGCAAAGGTACGATTAAGTGAGCAAAAAACCAAATTTATTTGGAATTTTTCGAGCGTGAGTACCTTCGAGCGCAACTCAAATGATAATAACTCCAATAACTTTAGAAATTTATGACGGTATTGTCGCCCCAGGAGTCGTCTATTGTTACCTTAATGATTGCCGAAGCAGAATTATTACTGCCATCGAACAAGTTTCCACGACAGACGGTGATACAATTACGCTTCACTGGCACTTCGTCAATAGTGCAACCGCCCAAGGGATAAATGTCACTATTGTATGCCATCATTGAGATGTCAATCATATCCTCTTCGTCCCGAGGTATCATATAGAACTCATACTGGCTCTCATCGCTACTGGTACTCACATTAACCGTCTGAGTAGAGGTCGTACTGCCATAACCCGTCAGTCCGTTGAACGTTCCCTTGCTGCCTTTGTACCTGAAAACAATGTGATCCAAGTCTGCAGGCGGCGTAACAGTCGGGATGAATCGCAGCATCGAGACAATACGCTCCAACTCAAGGTTCAGGCTAATTTTTTCATTTTCTACCCGAAGTTCTTCGCAGCACCAGAACGTGTCACCCAGATCGTTACCAGAGATTGACACTTTCTCGTTAACATAGAAACTGGGATTCTTAGAGCCGCTATGCGCTACCACCACTAAATAGTAGTGTCCCTCTTCGAGTTGGAAAGAAGCTGTGCCAAAGCCCGAATCGTCAATCTTCTGGTTGACATAGTCTACCCTCTCGCCATCATCGTTGTAGACGTGGAAGTTCAGTCTTGTACAACAGCTCTCCACCGTAGCTCTTGTTGACATAGAAAAGGGAACCTGCTCTATACTGAAGATCCTCAGCACGACGTTCGCCATAGAGCCATCATCGTCAGCCCCCTCGACATTCATTTTCTCACACGACACCCCCGTCAGGAGCATCACTCCCCACACACAAGCCTTAAAAAGACCGGAAAAATGCTTTTTCATACAATATTATTTTTAAAGTGAACAAATATTCTGCCGCAAAAATAAACATTATTCGCCGAACATGACGAATAATGCTCAAATTATTAAGACAATTTAACAGCCTCCGATATCAATGCTCACGGAGTGAAAGATCATGATTCCCTTAGCAGCCTGCAAATCTCTTCCAGATACTTGCGGTCTATGTCATCGAATGTGGCCAGCCGCTCACTGTCAATGTCGAGCACGGCCATTACCTTACCGCCGTCACCAAACACGGGTACTACGATCTCAGAACGCGACTCGCTGCTACAGGCTATATGCCCTGGGAACTGCTCCACGTCGGGCACAAGAACTGTCTCAGCCCGCTGCCAGGCTGTGCCACACACTCCTTTTCCGTATGCGATGTGCATACATGCGACAGGGCCTTGGAATGGGCCAAGCACCAACTCGTCGCCTATCACGCGGTAGAACCCCGTCCACCAGAATCCCATCGTCTGGTGAATGGCCGCAGCCACATTGCTCATCACTGCAATCAAATCCCTCTCACCGTCGATCAGTGATGCAATCTGGCTGACCAGTAATTTATATTGTTCTTCTTTCATACTGGGTGCAAAGGTACGAAATAAAACTGACATTTGTCACATTTCCATGCAATTTATCCTAAAAATTTGGCAGTCTCGACAATTATTTGTAACTTCGCAGCGGGAATTGAGTAAATTGAGTAATAAGAAGAGAATGATTGTGAAAAAAATAGTATGAAAAAGATTGTATTGATCACAGGCGCGACGAGCGGAATTGGACTGGGTTGCGCAAGGAAGTTCGCTGAGAATGGCGACAAGTTGATATTGACAGGCCGTAACGAGCAGAAATTGGCCGAGATTCGTAAGGAACTGTCGGAGAAAGGCTGTCAGGTGCTGACGCTGGCTTTCGACGTGAGAGACCGCGAGAAGGCCAAGCAGTGTATCAATGACCTGCCCGAAGAGTGGAAGGACATCGACGTGCTGGTGAACAATGCAGGACTGGCGCTGGGTCTGGAGCCGGAGTATGAGGGGAACCTCGATGACTGGGAAACGATGATTGACACCAACATCAAAGGGCTGCTGACGATGACACGGCTCGTGGTGCCTGGGATGATTGAGCGTGGACGCGGACATATCATCAACGTCGGCTCTGTGGCGGGTGATGCTGCCTACGCTGGTGGTAATGTGTATTGTGCCACTAAGGCTGCCGTAAAGGCACTGACAGACGGACTGCGCATCGACGTGGCTGACACTCCCATCCGAGTGACAAACCTGAAGCCTGGATTAGTGGAGACTAACTTCAGCAATGTCCGCTTCCACGGAGACAGCGACCGTGCCGCCACAGTCTATAAAGGCATCAAACCGCTGACTGGCGATGACATCGCCGACGTTGCCGTCTATGCAGCTAATGCTCCTGAGCATGTTCAGATAGCCGAGGTGCTCATCTTGGCCACCCATCAAGCCAGCGGCAGTGTGATTGTGAGGAAATAGATTTTACATAATAATTTCTAAACTAAGGTCAAGAAGAACTAAAAACTCATAGAAATCTGATGTGGTAGAAGAACCGAATTTTGAATACAAGTACGATCTGGCTTACAGGAAGTCGTTTGCTGCAAGACTGAGTTTTCGTATCATGGGGATAGCGGCCTCCGTATTTCTTGTGGCCGTAGTGCTGTTCTTCCATTTCACAGGCGACAACATGACGCTGCCATTGACCCATCAGATTGTGAAATACGGCACCATCGTATTCTTCGTCGGACTGGCGTTGCTGTTTGTATTCTGTACCTGGGCCATCTACCAGATGTCAAGCCCCCTGCGCCAGTTTACCGAGTCGGCCGTGAGCATTGCCGACGGTAATCTGGACACACCATTGCCGAAGATCCACTCAGAGGACGAGCTGCTACAGCTGCGCAACGCGTTTGAGTATATGCAGACCTCTCTGAAACATCACATTACCGAACTACAGGCAACCACCGCCAGCAAAGAGCGACTACAGAGCGAGCTCATCATTGCCCACGACATACAGATGGGTATGCTGACCACCGTGTTTCCTGAGCGCGACGACCTGGATCTCTTTGCCTCTATGACCCCTGCCAAGGAAGTGGGTGGCGACCTGTACGACTTCATCATCGAGGACAACGAATTGTTCTTCATCATCGGCGACGTGGCAGGCAAAGGCGTACCCGCATCGCTCTACATGGCAGTCACACGTACCCTCTTCCGTAATCTGGCTGGCAATTATCAGAGTGCCGCCAACATCATGCGCCAGATGAACCACGCCATCGCCTCGGCCAACGAATCGCTGGTGTTTGTAACGGCCTTCGTGGGTGTGCTCGACCTGCGTACTCACCACCTTACCTATTGCAATGCCGCCCACAATGCCCCTGCGCTGATAACCGCCGACGGACAATGCCGGCTGCTGGATGCTGAAACCAATCTGCCCATCGGCATTCAGGACCACTACCGTTACGAGGAACAGCAGATGGCCTTCCCGGAGGATACAGCCCTGTTGCTCTATACCGACGGACTGACAGAGGCGATGTATATCTCAGCCGACGGTGGCAGGAAGCTCTTCGGTGAAGACCGTCTGCTGCACGATTTGGAAAAGAACAAGCAGGCCTCAGCCATCGAGGTGATAGACTATCTGAAACAGCACGTCAACGTGTTTGCCGACGGAACGGTACAGGGCGACGACCTGACGCTGCTTTTCCTGCGTCACGGTGCCTCACGCAAGAACGATTCAACGGCACCCCGTCGCATCATCATGAAGAACGAGATGACAGAGGTGAGCCGTATGCGCGGCTTCTTCCTCTCGGTATGCCGCGAACACGATATCGACGAAGACACGTTCAAGACACTCAACCTCGCCATCGAGGAATGGGTGGCCAACGTGATCAACTACGCCTATCCCAAAGGTATCAGAGGTCATGTGGAACTGACGGCAAAGGTGTCCGATGGTGTACTGACGCTGGTCATCAAGGATCACGGCTCTCCCTTTGACCCCACACAGCATGCAGATGTGGATGTGGATGCAGGGTTGGACGAACGCCAGATAGGCGGTCTGGGTATACACCTTGTGAAGGCCATCATGGACATGGTGCACTACGAGCGCTCAGCCGACGGGTATAACGTACTTACACTGACAAAATCATTAAACATTAATAATAATTAGAATATGAACATCGAGATTAAAGAACAAAACGGTTCCTATCTTGGAATCCTTACCGGCTGGATCGACACAGCCGAGGCCTCACAGTTCCTGGAAGACTTGAAACCCCTGATGGCCAATGCCAACAAGAGTATCGAACTTGATTGTGCCCAGTTGGAATACATCTGCAGTCTGGGCCTTCGTGGTGTGCTACAGCTGAAAAAGGAAAGTACCGCCAAGGGTGGAAGCTTGATACTGACCCACGTTGAGGGCGAGGTGAAGAAGATTCTCAGACTAACAGGCTTCGACAAACTCCTCGACATCCGATAACAGAGGTAAACATTAGAAAGGCAAGTCCAAAGCACGTTTGTAGTGGCATTCTCTTTTTTTTCGTTGTCGGATGTAATTAAATCACTTTTCCTGCGACTAATAGGAAAAAGGATTTAGTTGAACAATGGAGACGAAAGAATTAGAGAAAGAATTCCTGACGATGGTCGAGGCGCAGAAACGTACGATCTACAAGGTGTGCTATATCTATGCCAACGACCAGGACGACCTGAACGACCTGTATCAGGAGACGGTGCTTAACCTGTGGAAGAGCTTCCCGCGCTATCGGGGGGATAGCAAGCTCACGACATGGGTCTACCGCATCGCCATGAATACTTGTATCACATTCCTCCGACGCTCCAATGCCCGTCCGCACACCGTCCCAATGACGGCCAATGTGGCAAGCATAGCAGCAGACGAAGGGACATCGGTTCAATTAAAGGAACTCTACCGACTCATCAACCAGTTAGGCAAATTGGAACGCGCGCTGATTCTCCTCTGGCTGGAAGAACGGAGTTATGAGGAAATCGCCGACATCCTCGGCATCACTAAGACCAACGTCGCCGTGAAACTGAATCGCACCAAAGAGAAATTAAGAAAAATGTCGAACCGTTAAAATTGTATTGATATGGAACTTGAAGCATTGAAAGCTAGCTGGAACAAGCTCGACGAGCGTCTGGCAGAAACGGAAATAGTGAACCTTCGCGTGGTGAAGGAAGTGATCCAGCAGAAGACCAAGTCGGCCTACGACCACATCATGGGACAGAACATCTACAGCTTCGTAGTGAATATGCTCATCATCTGCTTGGTATTCCCCTATGTCTATTTGAACACGCCCATCCAGGCCGCCTCGTTCGCCATCGTCGAGGGCGTGATGATCATAGGACTGATACCCATGGTATGGAAACTCTCCCTACTGTCGAAATTCGATCTGGGAGGCAAGAGCAGCAGCGAACTCAGCCGTCTGGTGCTCACTTACAAGAAGGTCTGCCATCAGGAGAAGGTGTGGATGATTGGCGCCGTATGCCTGGCGATGATAGCCTTCTATATCCTGGAACTGGGATTCAACACAGAGGCTGGTTATGTGCTCGGCACGAGACTGTTGTTGCCTCTCGGACTCTCATTGCTCACCTTGGCTCTCGGTCTGGTCTTTGCCAAATGGCAGCTCCGCCGCCACGCCCAGCAGCTGCAGGAGATAGAGCGCGGACTGGAGGAACTCCGGGAGTTCGAGAAATAAGGAATAACATACTTTACATGTGTGTTAGTTATTATTAATGTATGAAACAGCACTCGTCGCGATGACGCGTGCTGCATTTTTAGTCATTCGTCACAATTCAGTGCAGAATATCCCAGATAGTTGGCAGTTCCTGCAACTATTCGTAACTTCGCAGCGTCAAATAGATAAAAATTTTGATTGATATGAAGACAATGAGATTTTTGGCAGTATTGGCCATCGGTTTTATGAGTGTTATGAGCACGAAGGCACAGAGCCAGCGAATGCTCGAGTTCCAAAATGAGTTCTCTAAGTATCAGACACAGTATCGTGACCAGATGTTTAGTGGCAAGCACAAGGATGCGCTGGCTCCACTGGCAAGTTGCATCGCCATGCTCGACACCACCACGATTTTTAAGGTGGCGCCCATCCCCGAGGCCGCCATCAAAGAGCAGAAAGGACTGCTGTACTACGACCAGGCGTGCTGCTATGCGCTGACGGGGCAAAAGAAACAGGCGCACGCGGCCCTGGAGCAGTCAGTCCAACTGGGCTACAGAGATTATAATAATATGGTGAACGACAACGACCTCGTCTCACTACGCAAGGATAAGAATTATCAGGCACTGCTGGCCCAGGTGAAAGACCGTCAGCCGATCTCCGTGCTGAAGAAGTCGGCCCCATACGCACAGGAGGAGAAACGGATAGAGTTCCGTTATCAGCCCAAGGAATCTAACAACCTCTGCAAAGTGCGCGATTACTTTAAACTCGACTCTGTAGCTGGTCAGGGCGACGAGCTGTCGAAGATTATCAATCTGTTGCACTTTGCCCACGACAACATCCGACACGACGGCAGTAACCAGGCATTTGCGGAGATGGACGCCATCGACCTTTACAACTATTACAAGACCACCGGCAAGGGCGTGAACTGCCGCCAGCTGGCCATATCGCTTTGCGAGATGTATCTGTCGATGGGTATTCCTGCCCGTTATGTCACCTGCATGCCCGCCGATTCCCTCGACTATGAGTGCCATGTGATCAATACGGTATGGTCGAAGCAGTTGGAGAAATGGCTCTATATCGACCCCACGATGGATGCCTGGGTGACCGACGAGAACGGCACGATGCTCAGCATCGCCGAGGTACGTGAACGACTCATTAACGACCAGCCCCTGGTGCTCTGCGAGACGGCCAACTGGAACCATGAGTCGCAGCAGACGAAGGAATATTATTTGGAGACCTACATGGCGAAGAATCTGTACTACTTTGTCTGTAAGAAGCTGAGCCGCTTCAATCCCGAAAGTGTTTATCGTGACAACGACCCAGCGGCTGACGTTCGTCTTATCCCCATTGGCTTCGTCAACAACAATTGGAAGTGCGACACCACCACCGACCCCGATGTCTTCTGGGCAAAACCAGAAAAGATTACAAGCCTGCCATAAAGAAGGGGACCGGCAGATAATCTGTCAGTCCCATCGTCATGTTTTCAGGATGGTCCGTCGGCTTTAATTCATATCCCGATCTGCTAAAATAATTTCACGATTTTCTGCAAGGCTACGTCGGGCATGGGAGCGCTAAAGACCATGTCGAACATGTAGGGAACTTTGGCTGCGTAGTACGGCAGCAGGCGCTTGGTGGCCTCGTCGATGGCTTGCGGGTCGGACGTGCCGAGATAAGCGGGGAAGAAGATGTCCCAGTGGGCTATCATCTGCTCGTGTGTGATATGGACTATGTGCTGGACCCGATCGTCAGGCATGTTGTGGCACATGGTCCAAAGCAGCGCCAGGTCCCACTCGGGAGCACCGTAGGCAAATTCGCCCAGGTCGATCCAGAGGTCGCGCTTGCCGTCGGTGATGATGTTGCCGATGTGCAGGTCGCCATGCACGCAGTGGGGCGTGTCGGGCACGGTGTCCAGGAACTCCAGGGCACGCTGCTTGTAATCCTCTGGCACACGGTTCTTCTCACGATAGAATTGCTCGATTCTCTGCTTGTAGGAGCCAAGCCGCGCGGTGTCGGCCTCCTTGGCGTGCAGCTCTCTGGCCATGCGTGCAAACTTGAGTGAGATTTCCTCCAGCCGCTCTGGCTCTTGCGAAATGATGCGTGTGTACGAACGTTTGTTCTTGATCAGTTCGTACTCGGCTCCGCTCCTTTCGCCGTCGGTAATCATCCGGTAGGGCTTCGGTGACGGGATGCCCAACTGGAACACTGTGCGTGCGGTCAGGAACTCGGCCTTGAACCTATCGGCCTCAAAACCGGGTTTATAAAGCTTAGCCAACGAGAGACCGTCCTTTTTAGTATAAGTAAGGGCCGTCCCGCCCTCGCCGGTCTGGATGTAGTCATCAAGATTGATTCTCTGTATTTCTTCGCTCATAATCTCGCATTTTTACCAACATTCAAGTTCTTTTTCTATCTCTGGCAACTGGCTCCGATGGAACACAGGTTCCTTGATGCCTTTCCTTTTCTGGCTCCTATAGTCATCGAGCAGCCTGAACACATATTTGCCAAGGCTCACAATTGCCACAAGGTTGCAAGCCGTAAGCAAGGCCATACACAGATCGCCCAGGTTCCAGACTATTTCAAGACTGGCCAATGCTCCGAACACGACCACCACACCGCCAGAGAAGATACGATAGATGGCAAGAACAGTATTGCTGGAGGTCATAAAACGGATATTCGCTTCTCCATAGTAGTAGTTTCCGATAATAGAAGAAAAGGCAAAGAGGAGGATGGCCGCAGCAATGAAAATCGGGCCCGCCGAACCTATCTCAGAACCGAGAGCAGCCTGCGTGAGAGCGATGCCATTCAGTTCCGGGACGTTGTAGAGACCGCTGATCAAGATGACGAATGCAGTACATGAGCAGACCAGTAACGTGTCTGTGAAAACACCCAGAGCCTGTATGAGACCTTGCTTGACAGGATGTGATACGGTGGCCGTTGCTGCCACATTAGGCGCACTACCCTCACCTGCCTCATTGCTGAAAAGGCCACGCTTCACACCGATCATGATCGTTGCGCCTACTGCGCCACCTAAGCCTTGTTCCAGTCCAAAGGCATTGGTGATGATGACTTTCAGCACATGGGGAATAAGCTCCAGGTTCATCAGGATGATCACCACGACCAAGATGAAGTAGCCGATAGCCATGATGGGAACGAGGACGGCGCTGACGCAGGCAATACGGTGGATGCCGCCGAAAACGATAGCCAGCGCCAAGGCTGCAATGACAAGTCCGACCACCAATGGATTCCAGCCAAAGGCCTCGTGCATGGCCTGACAGATGGTATTGGCCTGTATCGAGTTGTAGGAGAGGCCGAAGGTGATGGTGATGACCACGGCGAAGAGATAGGCCATCCATTTGCTATGAAGTCCGTTCAGGATGTAGTATGCCGGACCACCTATGAAGGAATCCTTATGCCGCTTCTTGAAGAGCTGGGCTAACGTGGATTCCACGAAAGCCGTCGCAGAGCCAAGCAAAGCGATGATCCACATCCAGAACACGGCTCCAGGTCCGCCAACAGCAATAGCGGTAGCCACGCCGGCAAGATTGCCGGTACCGACTCTCGTTGCTACAGACACCGCAAAGGCCTGAAAAGAAGATATGTGCTTGTGGTTTGTATTCTGGTCTGCCAGCCCTTCAGTCCCAGATGTTGCAGAGTCCGTCAGGAGCCTGAGCATTTCCCCAATCATGCGGAACTGTACGCCCTTTGTCCTCAGGGTAAACCATATTCCACATGCAACCAATGCTCCGATAAGGACATATCCCCATAGAGCATCGTTGACTTGAGTAATCAGTTCGTCCATCATCCCGAGTCGGAATGCTTAAATCATAGGAAAGTGGAGCTGGAGGCTATCAAATCCTTATATGTAAAAGCCTGTAAAAGCTTGAAATTATCAAGTCCCCAACCTTAATTTCTGCACAAATATACACCAAATTTGGCACATTTCTGTCAAATTTGGTGATTTTTTAAGATTTGTTCACGTTTGCACAATCAAAATGAACCCTTTATCTTTGCAACAAGTCTTTGGGGACACATTCTCATAAGTGATAAAAATGGGAATTTAAGTGCTACTCAGGTGGACGTTTAGTATGTCTCCCTAGCGTGCCAAAAAAAACAAATCTCAGAGACCAGCGATCTACATTAGTGATATGAGACATTTGGGCTGTTTTCTTTTTAGCGTCCTATAGCCAGGAGCACAATAGCCTTGGACGCTAGTAGAAAATCATGGGGGAACAACTGGGGACATACCGTTTTCCCAATCTTTGTCACGGTACTTTTTGTCCATGACAATAATCTTCATTATTTTCTCCTGCATCTTATCCATAATCTGAGGACTTACCATACCTCGGTAATTAGCCTTTTTCTCCTTAATCTCAGTGATATTATACTTTGCCATCGTTCACTTATAGTTTTTTCGAAGGCAAATGTACTACAAAAAAACAAATAATTATCCGATTTCTCTATATTTTCCTAAATTCCGCAGCGCTTTAGTTTAACATTATTTATAAGTGCCTGAGCAACAAAAAGTTCTTGCTGGGGCAAGCGGCAAAGCCGAGCGGCTCAGGATTTTGCCATGTCAGATTTTTCACTTA
>JAEEGG010014080.1_pt1 | contig 16988 bp, 11 predicted proteins | sample 9134161 | NCBI WGS metagenome assembly JAEEGG01 (sample SAMN16246543, study PRJNA631951) | gut metagenome | biome: gut microbiome; feature: rumen; material: CR-attached | host: Bos | place: Iran: Karaj | collected 2018-10 | reverse complement strand
AGGTGAAGAACCGTCGTCCCGACGAGAAGACCATCAGCTATTGCGAGAGCCACGACCAGGCACTCGTGGGCGACAAGACCATCATCTTCCGACTCATCGACGCCGACATGTACTGGCATTTCGCCAAGAAAGACGTCAACGGCGTGGCTGAGCGAGGCATCGCCCTCCACAAGATGATACGCCTCGTCACCTGCGCGGCCATCAACGGCGGCTACCTCAACTTCATGGGCAACGAGTTCGGACATCCCGAATGGATTGACTTCCCACGCGAGGGCAACGGATGGAGCCATAAGTATGCCCGCCGTCAATGGAATCTGGTGGACAACACCGACCTGTGCTATCACTGGCTGGGCGACTTCGACCGCGAGATGCTTCGAGTCATCAAGAGCGTGCGCAATTTCCAGAACAAGCCCGTGGTGGAAATCTGGCACAACGACGGCGACCAGGTGCTCGCCTTCATGCGCGGCGACCTGCTCTTCGTGTTCAATTTCTCCCCCACCCAATCGTTCACCGACTACGGCTTCCTCGTGCCCACCGGCAGCTACGACGTGGTGCTCAACACCGACGCCAAGGAGTTTGGAGGCTTCGGCTTTGCCGACGACTCGGTGACTCACTTCACCAACTTCGACCCGCTCTACGTGAAAGACCACAAGGAGTGGCTCAAGCTCTACATCCCCGCCCGCTCGGCCGTGGTGCTGAAGAAGAACTAACTCCGCGTCGCCCCTTCTGTCGCATGCCGCCGTGCGCTGGCCTTTTCGCCGGCGAAGCCTATAGCAAGCAGAATGACGATAATTACGGCCCCCCTTTCCCTCGCGTAATAAACAGGAAAGCCCCCCGTAATTATCGTCTTTTTTTGATGTCACCCCTCGTGTTCATCCCTATTCATGTCCCTCATGGTTAATTTCGCTTAAATGTTTGCAAGTTCAACGGGTTTTTTGTACCTTTGCAAGCAAAAAGGAAAATGGCCAAAACGCAACAGCGGCCATTTAAATGGCCTCTACGGCGATTGAGCCAAAAAAGAAAGGATTCAAAACAACAATGGACCAGACGTTTGACAACGACAGGATTTTGAAAATCAACATCGAGGAGGAGATGAAAAGCTCGTACATCGACTACTCGATGTCGGTGATTGTGGCACGAGCCCTGCCCGACGTGCGCGACGGCTTCAAGCCCGTGCACCGGCGCATCCTCTATGGCATGATGGGTATCAACAATGTGAGCACTCAACCTTATAAGAAATGCGCGCGCGTAGTGGGCGAGGTGCTGGGTAAGTACCACCCCCACGGCGATTCATCGGTTTACGGGGCGCTGGTGCGCATGGGACAGGAATGGAACATGCGCTACACTCTCGTGGACGGACAAGGAAACTTCGGAAGCATCGACGGCGACTCACCAGCTGCCATGCGATACACCGAGTGCCGACTATCGAAGATGGGCGAACACATCATGGACGACCTGGAAAAGGACACCGTGGACATGGAGCCCAACTTCGACGACTCGCTGAAGGAACCCAGCGTGATGCCCACCAAGGTGCCCAACCTGCTGGTGAACGGAGGAAACGGCATCGCTGTGGGAATGGCCACCAACATGCCCACCCACAACCTGCGAGAGGTCATCGACGGATGCTGCGCCTACATCGACAATCCTGACATCGACACCGACGGTCTGATGCAATACATCCCTGGCCCCGACTTCCCAACAGGAGCCTACATCTACGGCCTGCAGGGGGTGCGCGACGCCTATGAGACGGGGCGCGGACGCATTGTGATGCGCGCCAAGGCCGAGATAGAGGCTGGCGAGACGCACGACAAGATTGTGGTGACAGAGATTCCTTACGGAGTGAACAAGGCCGACCTGGTGGCCTACATAGCCGAGCTGGCCAACCTGCACAAGGTGGAGGGCATTGCCAACGTGAACGACGAGAGCGGACGCCAGGGCATGCGCATCGTGGTGGATTGCAAACGCGATTCTAACGCCAAGGTCATCCTGAACAAACTATTTAAGATGACGGCCCTACAAGCCTCGTTCTCAGTGAACAACATCGCGCTGGTGCCCATCCCCGGCACCCACGGCAAGCTGAGGCCCAAGCTGCTGAACCTGAAGGACTGCATACGCTACTTCATAGAGCATCGCCACGAGGTGACCATACGCCGCACACGCTACGACCTGAAGAAGGCACAGGAGCGAGCACACATACTCGAAGGACTCATCATCGCCGTGAACAACATCGACGAGGTGGTGCACATCATACGCAACTCGAAGACGCCTACCGACGCACAACGCAACCTGGAGGCCCGCTTCGACCTGGACGAGCCACAATCGAAGGCCATCGTCGACATGCGACTGGCACAGCTCACCGGACTGCGCGTAGACCAGCTGCACCAGGAATACGACGACCTGATGAAACTCATTGCCGACCTACAGGAGATACTCGACAACCCCGAGCGATGCAAGGAGGTGATGAAGCAAGACCTGCTGGAGGTGAAGGAGAAATATGGCGACGAGCGCAAGACGCAAATCATTCCCTACGACCATGAGTTCAATGCCGAGGACTTCTACCCCGACGACCCCGTGGTCATCACCATCAGCCACATGGGATACATCAAGCGCACACCCCTCAACGACTTCCGGGCACAGGGGCGTGGCGGCATGGGAAGCAAGGGTGCACGGCATCGCGACAACGACTTCACCGAGTATATCTATCCCGCCACGATGCACAACACGCTGCTCTTCTTCACCAAGAAGGGGCGCTGCTACTGGCAGAAGTGCTACGAGATTCCCGAAGGCGACAAGAACTCGAAAGGACGTGCCGTGCAAAACATGCTCAACATCGAGCCCGACGACGCCATCAACGCCGTGCTGCGCATCAAGAAGTTCGACGACACCGAGTTCGTCAACTCCCACTATGTGGTCTTCGCCACTAAGCAGGGTGTCGTGAAGAAGACGTGTCTGGAAGCCTACTCACGGCCACGCGCCAACGGCGTGAATGCCATCAACATCAACGAGGGCGACGAGGTGGTGAGCGTGAGGCTGACCAATGGCAAGAACGAGCTCATCCTGGCCAACAGGAACGGGCGCGCCGTGCGCTTCAACGAAGACCAAGTACGCGCCATGGGACGCACGGCAACGGGCGTCATCGGAATGAGACTCGACGAAGGCGACGACGAGGTGGTGGGCATGGTGTGCGTGAACGACCCGCAGACGGAAACCATCATGGTGGTCTCGGAGAACGGATATGGCAAGCGCTCAGACATCGAGGACTATCGCAAGACCAACCGAGGGGCCATGGGAGTGAAGACGCTCGCCATCACCGAGAAGACAGGACGCTTGGTGGCCATCAAGGTGGTGACCGACGAGAACGACCTGATGATCATCAACAAGAGCGGAATACTCTTGCGACTCAACGTCAGCGAAGTGCGCGTCATGGGGCGTGCCACGCAGGGCGTCAGGCTCATCAACCTCACCAAGAAGAACGATGTCATCGCCAGCGTGTGCAAGGTTCAAAAAGCCACCGAGGAGGAACTGGCCGAGGAAGCCGAGCAGATGAGCGACATTGACGACAATGCATCGGCGGAAGAAATCATTGACGACAATGCATCGGTGGAAGAAATCATCGACGACAACGAACAATAACAAATCATCAATTCTAATAACCCAAACAGTATGAAAAAGATCTTAACCGTGGCCTTGATGGCAGTAGCTGCCACCACCGCCTTTGCCCAGGACAACCTGGTGAAAGAAGCAAAGAGCCTCTTCTCGTCGGGCAAGCTCGAAGAAGCTGCCGCAAAGCTGACACCGGCTCTGAGTTCGGCCGAGACAAAAGACAAGGCCGCTGCATGGAACCTGATGAACGACATCAAGTACAAGATTTATAACGAGGAGTTCTCAAAGTTTGCCATGAAGCAGGCCTTCAACACAGAGCGCATGGTCAATGCACTCGTGGAGGGATTCAAGGCTGCCGAGGAGTGCGAGAAGTACGACTCACAACCCAACGAGAAGGGAAAAGTGAAGATTCGTTTCCGCAAGACCAACGCCGACCGCTATGCCAACGACCGCCAGTGGCTCTACAATGGAGGTGTGCTGCAGTATCAGGACAAGAACATGGACGGAGCCATCAAGGCTTGGGGAGCCTATATCGAGAGCGCCAAGTCGCCACTCTTCCAGGAGAAGGTGCTGCCACAAGACACGCTGCTGGCCGACGCCACCTACAACACAGCTCTGCTGGCCTATCAGCAAAAGGACTATCCCACAGCAAGGAAGTTTGCCGACATGGCCACAAAGTTCCCCGACAAGGAGGACGACGCCCTGAACATGAAGCTCTTCATACAGAAAGAGACTGCCACCACCAAGGCCGACTCGCTGGAGTATCTGGCCGAGCTCAAGCGCCTGCACGCCGCCAAGCCCGACAAGGAGCAGTTCTTCAACCTGTTGCAAGAGTACTACACACGTGCCAACGACTCCGAGGCCCTGAAGGCTTGGGCTGCCGAGGAGACCAAGGTCAACGCCAACAACAAGATGGCTTGGGCGCTGCTGGGCGAGGCTGAGATGAACGCCGAGAATTGGGACCCCGCCATCGAGGCTTTCAAGAAGTCGGCCGAAATCGACCCCAACTGGATTCCCGTGGTGTTCAACACCGGCATCTGCCTCAACTCAAAGGCCATCGCCCTGCAGGACCAGCTGATGGACAAGAAGACCATGAACATCAGCAACGCCAACCTGGAGAAGGTGAAGGAAGTGCTGCGCCAGGCTCTCGTCTACTTGGAGAAGACGCGTACCCTCGACCCCAACCAGGAGACCACCCACTGGGCTTATCCCCTCTATCGTATCTACTACTCGCTGGGCGACAAGGCTAAGATGGCCGAACTCGAAGCTGTCGACCCCTCGCTGAAGAACCTCTAAGCAAAGCCAAACAAACTTGAAGCACATTGCGCTTTTATTACTGCTTCTGGTGACTACTTCGTGCCTGACCCTGGCTCAAAAGAAAGAGCTGGGTCAGGCTCGAACTTATCTTCTTCCCCGAAACAAGAAATACACACAGGCCGAGCAATTGATGACCAATTTGCTCAAGGACTCGGCCAACCGCAACAACAAACACATCTATCAGGTGCTGCTCGAATCGGTGAAAGGTCAGTACGACCAGGCCAACGAGCGCATGTACCTGAAACAGAAGCAGGACACGGCGGCCTTCTTCAACCTCATCAGGCGAATGTACACCATCGCCGAGACCCTCGACAGTCTCGACCAGCGCCCCAACAAGCGGGGAAAGCTGAAGCCTGAATACCGACAACGCTACGCCACCATGCTTCACGGCTACCGCTCGAACCTTTTCAGCGGCGGCACCTTCTTCATCAGAAAAAACAAATGGAAAGAGGCATTTGATTTTATGCACACCTACATCGATTGTGCACGCCAGCCTCTTTTCACCGCATACAACTACACCACCACCGACAAGCGACTGCCCGAAGCGGCCTACTGGGCCACCTACAGCGGCTACAAGCTCAACGACCCTGCCATCACACTACAGCACAGCCAGTTGGCACAGGACGACTCGTTGCACACGCAGTATGCGCTACAGTTCATCGCCGAAGCGTTGAAATGGCAGGGCGACGAGGGCAGCTATGTGGCCACCCTCGAACAGGGTTTCCACCGCTTTCCCCTCTTCAGCTATTTCTTCCCTCGCCTCATCGACATCTACATCCAACGCCAGCAATACGAGAAAGCACTCCAGTTGGCCGACGAGGCCCTACAGCAATGCGACACCTGCCAGCTGTTCCTCTTTGCCAAGTCATCGGCCCTGCTCCGCCTGCAGCGATGGGAGGAGAGCGTCGCTTTCAGCGAACAGCTCATCCACCATCATGAGTCTATGCCAGAGCCTTACTTCAATGCTGCTTCGGCCTACCTGAGCATGGCCGAAAAGCTCGACGCACAGGAGGACAAGGAGCAACAGCGCACATACTACCAGAAGGCGCGAACCTACATGGAATACTACCGCAAACTGATGCCCAACGAGAAGGGAAAATGGGCCCCCGTGCTCTATCGCATTTACCTCAACCTGAACTTGGGACGACAGTTCGACGAAATAGACAAATTGTTGAAAAAATGAAAAGAATAGTCATCGTGGCGGGAGCCCGACCTAACTTCGTGAAGGTGGCTCCGCTGATACGTGCCATCGAGAAGCGGCCCGACGCCACCTATCAGCTGATATATGCCGGCCGTGCCGACGACCCCACCCTTGAGCCTTCGCTCTTCGACGACCTGCAGATGCCCCACCCCACCCATTTCCTGGGCGTCGACAGCACCAGCCTGAACGAGATTACCAGCCGCGTCATGGCTCAGTTCGACGCCTTTCTCGACCAAGAGCCTGCCGATGTGGTCATCGTCGTCGACGACCTCGCCTCCACTATGGCCGCCGCCATCGTCACCAAGAAGCGGGGCCTGAAGCTGGCACACCTCGTGGCAGGCACACGTTCCTTCGACATGCAGATGCCCAAGGAGGTGAACCGCCTCGTCATCGACGCACTCAGCGACTATCTCTTCACGGCTGGGGTGCGAAGCAACAGCGTGGCCACACGCGAACAGGCCGAAGGCTCCAACACCTACATGGTGGGCAACATCCTGCTCGACACCCTGCGATTCAACCTCTCGCGCTTCAGCAAACCATCTTTCGATGTCAGCGCTCACGAATATATCTTGTTCACGCTCAACCGTAAAGCTTTGCTGGCCGACGAGGACAAGCTGGCCCAGCTGCTGACGGCCATAGCCCAGGGAGCCAACGGCACACCCGTCATTGCCCCATTGCGAGGGCGGGCAGCGACCGTGGTGGCCCAGCTGGCCGACAGCATGAACGCACCCATCGTGTGCCAACCGCCACAGCCCTATCTGCAGTTCGGATGGCTTGTTGCCAACGCCAAGGGCATCATCACCGACAGCGGCAATGTGGCCGAGGAAGCCACCTTCAACAGCGTGCCGTGCATCACCCTCAACAGTTATACCGAGCACCAGGAAACAGTCACCATAGGCTCCAACGTGTTGGTGGGTGAAGACCCTCAGCGGCTGGAAGAAGAGACCCGCAAGATGGCAGAAGGCAACTGGAAGAAGTGTGCCCTACCCGACCGATGGGATGGGCGCACCGCCGAGCGCATTGTGCAGATTATCGTGAACGACTGACGACATGGTGTAAAAGAAGACAAGGCGAAGGCTCCCCCAAAAACCGTTTCGAACAAGCGAAAACAAACACGAGATTAGATATTGCGAAAACAACCACAGATATGAAGCAACCACTCCGATTACTCTTTGTGATGGCGACGATGCTCCTTGCCCTCGCCACCGCCCAAGCACAGTCAGTGAAAACCCATAAGGTGAAGAAAGGCGAGACCATCTACGGCATCGCCCACAGCAATGGCATCACCGAGGCCCAGCTGCGCAGTGCCAACCCCGGCATGGAGAGCCCCGACTATATACTGAAGAAAGGCGACAAAATCATCATCCCTTTGTCGCAAGCTGCTCCGCAGGAGCAAGCCATCAGCGGTGACGACGTGCGTGGCCGAGCCATACGCATGGCCGTGATGCTCCCCCTGCACGACGTGAACGGCGACGGGCGCCGCATGGTGGAATACTACCGCGGACTCCTCATGGCCTGTGACAGCCTGAAGCACGAAGGCATTTCGGTCGACATCCACGCTTGGAACACCCCCGACGATGCCGACATTGCCCCCACGCTGGCCAAGGCCGAAGCTGTGCACCCCGACATCATCTTCGGTCCGCTCTACTCCAAGCAGATGGAACAGCTGTCGAACTTCTGCCGCAAGCAGGGCACCATGATGGTGATTCCCTTCTCCATCAATGCGCCGCAGATAGCCTCCAACAGCCACATCTTCCAGGTGTACCAAGCCCCTGATGGGCAGAACGAGTCGACGGCACGACGATTCGCAGAGTGGTTCAACAGCTACAACCCCATCATCGTTGACTGCGACGACCCCAACAGCACCAAGGGGGCATTCACCAATGCACTCCGACAGCAGCTTAGTGCCCACAACATGCGTTTCAGCCTCACCAGCTTGCAGTCGGCCAGCAATCTTTTCGCCAGCGCATTCAGCACACAGCGCCCCAACATCGTGGTGCTCAACTCGGCACGCGCCGAAGACATGAAAGTGCTCTTTGTGAAACTGAAAGACCTTACGGCTGCCAACCCCGGTGTCATGGTATCGGTATTTGGCTTCACGGAGTGGCTGCCCCTCATCGACAGTCAGCAAAGCAATTTCCACAAATACGATGTCTATCTGCCCACCCCAGCTTATCCAGGCATGTCGCCAGCCCTCTCGCTCAACCTGACGGCCAAATACCGCAGCAACTTCAAGCGCGACATGATTGCCTTCACACCGCCATTGGCACTCACGGGCTTCGACCACGCGTTGTTCTTCCTGCGTGGACTCCACAAGTATGGAGCCAGCTTCGACGGTGCTGCCAACCGCTTTGGCTACCAGCCCGTGCAGACACCGCTGAAGTTTGAGCACCTGCCTGGCGGTGGCTACCAGAACAGGGGCTTCATGTTTGTGCATTTCAAGCCCAACGGGCAGATTGAGACTATCAACTATTGATAAGTGAAAAGTGAAAAGTGATAAGTTAATGAACTTACAGGTGCGTCATAAGTCGTTGGTCGTGAGAGTGGTTTTGGCGCTTCTCACTTCTCACTTCTCACTTCTCACTCTTCACGCCCAGGTGGGTGAGCACCGCAGCGAGCTGGCCGTGGGTGTGAACGGAGGCTTAGTGATGAGCAGCGTCGGCTTTGTGCCAAAGGTGCCGCAAGCCATGCACCAAGGACTCACGGGAGGCCTCAGTTTTCGTTACACCTCCGAGAAATATTTCAACAGTATCTGCGCCATCGTGGCCGAGCTGAACTATGCCCGCATGGGATGGAAGGAGGACATCCTCACGCCCGACGATGCCCCAGTGATTAACGCGGTGACGGGACTGCCCGAGGAGTATCAGCGCCACATGAGCTATGTGCAGGTGCCCGTCTTCGCCCGCTTGGGATGGGGACGCGAGCGCCGTGGGGTGCAGTTCTTCTTCCAGGCAGGGCCACAGTTTGGCACCTTCCTCAGCGAGAGCACGAGCATGAACTTCAACTGGGACGACCGCACCCCTGTCTACACCGATGGTTCAGGGCGCACCAGCAGCGTGGTGGCACAAGACACGATGGCTGTGGAGCACAAGATTGACTATGGCATAGCCGCAGGCATGGGCCTTGAGCTGTCGTTGCCCCGCCTGGGCCACTTTTTGCTCGAAGGGCGCTACTATTATGGCTTGGGCGACATCTATGGCAACTCCAAGCGCGACTATTTTGCACGCTCCAATTTTTCCACCATCACCATCAAGCTCACCTTCCTCTTCGACATCGCTCGAACACGCAATCCCAAAATCAAATAATCGTCAATCACTCGTGGAGAAAGTCATACTGGGCATCGACCCCGGAACCAACATCATGGGCTATGGCGTGCTGCGCATCAGTAGCCAACAGGCGGGCACCCGTCGTGTGGGGCAGCAGGCACAGATGGTGTCTATGGGCATCATCGACCTGCGAAAGTTCGACGATGGATACCTAAAACTGGGCCATATCTTCGAGCGCGTTACTTGCATCATCCAGTCGTACTTGCCCGACGAGCTGGCCATTGAAGCACCATTCTTTGGGAAGAACGTGCAGTCGATGCTGAAGCTGGGGCGTGCACAGGGGGTGGCCATTGCTGCCGCCATACATCGCAGCGTGCCCATACACGAATATGCACCCATGAAAATCAAGATGGCGCTCACAGGCAATGGCAATGCGTCGAAAGAGCAGGTGGCGGGGATGTTGCAACGGTTGCTGAAGATTCCCGACGATGACATGGGGCGATTCATGGATGCCACCGATGCCCTGGCCGCTGCCTATTGCCACTATCTGCAGATGGGTAGGCCCGACAGCGATGCACCCCACTACAAGGGATGGAAGGATTTCCTGAACAAAAACAAAGAGAAGCTATGGACACCGCAAAAGCCCACCAAGGACGACAAGGACACCTGACCGTGATTAGCGGACTGAATGCCAGTGGCAAGACGCAAATGGCCCAGCAGCTACAACGCCAGATGGATGGCACACGAGTGCGCTATGTGGCTTTCTGCGACACCTATGGCACTGCCACCGACCGCAGCTACTACCTGCAGCAGCGTTGGAACCAGCATGACATAGAGCAGGAGACGCCCACCGTGGCTGCCAGCTTGGAACGGGCATTCTTGCTCAGTGGCGACGACACACCTGAGAGGCGTCAGTGGCAAGCACTTCTCTACCAGCAGATGAACATTGAGCCGCTGCTCAACGAATACATCATCTCCATCAGCAGTGGCGAACTGCGCAAAGTGCATCTGCTGAAGACGTTGCTGGCCAAGCCCGAGACACTCATCCTCGACAATCCTTTCATTGGCCTTGATGCACCAGCACGCTCCCTGCTCTCCGAGCAGCTGCTGGCTTTGCGTCAACAGGGTCTGCAGCTCTATCTGCTCGTGTCACGTCCCAACGAGATACCGGAATTTGCCGACAAGGTAATTAATACAGAACCAAACACCCACCCCCAACCCCTCCCGAACGGGAGGGGAGCTTGGTTAGACTCTTCCGCTGCAAAACTATTTAAACTCCCCTCCCGTACGGGAGGGGCTGGGGGTGGGTGTTTGGGAGGGGGAGAGTCCGTAGTTGTTCAACTCCGCAACGTCAGCATCCGCTATGGCGAGCGCACCATCCTCAAACGTCTGTCATGGACAGTGTGCCAAGGCGAGCACTGGGCATTGTCGGGGCCTAATGGCAGTGGCAAGTCTACACTCCTCTCGCTCATCTGTGCCGACAACCCACAGGCCTATGCTTGCGACATTGCCCTCTTTGGCCACCAACGAGGCACTGGTGAGAGCATCTGGGACATCAAACGACGTATAGGCTATGTCTCACCTGAGCTGCACCGAGCCTACCTGCGCCCCCTGCCTGCACTGCATGTGGTGGCCAGCGGACTAAAAGACACGGTAGGACTGTATGCACGAGCCTCGCAAAGCGAGCTTCAACAATGCCGTGAGTGGATGCGTGTGTTCCAAATCGACCATTTGGCCGACCGTCACTTCACCCAGCTCAGCAGTGGCGAGCAGCGCATGGTGCTGGTGTGCAGGGCCTTCGTGAAGAGACCCCAGCTCCTCATCCTCGATGAGCCCATGCACGGCCTCGACCCTATTCGCCAGCAGCTGGTGAAGCACATCATCGACCAATATTGCACAGACCCCACCAATACACTCATCTTCGTTACCCACTACGAAGAAGAGCTGCCCTCATGCATCGACCACCACCTGCAACTCAGCAAGCCTTAAAGGATGCCAGTAACACATTCTAAAATATCAGAATCACATCATTATCTATGGCTAAAATAAAACAGACGTCAGCTGTTATCGTGCTATTTGGTTTGATAGCCGCATCCCTCTTCACTGGTTTTGGCAGCTACTGTTCCATGCGCAATTTAGTGAACGAGGATATGGACCGCGCACTCGCGCTTACCTTGGAGGAGCAGCAAAGCAATGTCATCAGTGCCGACACCATCCGCACGTTCAATCAGCACTTGCAGATTGCAGAGCTGCGGGGCAAGGCAACACTGGCGGTTGACACTCGTGGCCTGGAGTTTCGGGCATACGCACATTGCTCTGAAGCCACCATTTTCAGCCTGTCTGACCAGAGGCCAGCCACTATCCTCTGGCTTCTAACCGGATTTTGGGCCATCTTCCTATGGTATCGCCGTCATCAGACCAAAGCCAAAGCGCCCCTCTGCTTATCCCCTGCATCGGGCTCCTCACCCCTACCCTCTTCCTTTGGAAACACCTATGGCGGACTGACCTACTCAGAGTTGGACAGTTGTTTCTATGCTGACGATGGCTGTCAGGTACAACTCACACCCATGCAGCACCAGCTGATGCAGATGTTCTTCCTGTCGCCCTCGCACTCACTGACCAAGACAGAAATCTGCAACGCCCTTTGGCCCAAGAAACCTGATGCCAGCGACACCCTCTACACACTGATTCGCCGACTGAAGCCCATCGTAGAACGGCATTCCAACCTTAGAATAGCTTCCGACCGCAGGAAATCTTATCGTCTGATGGCCAAATAGATATAAAACCGACAACAGCCTGACAAGCAAATGTCAGACAAATGTCAGGTGTTTTTTTGCTACCATTTGCCAATCTCTTCATACCTTTGCCGAAAAATAGCGAAGATATGAAGAGATTATTGTTTTCGCTGTTGGCAGTTTGCACACTGTCAGCTGCGGCCCAAGACCCAGAGCAGAACGTCACCCTCGGCGAGGTGACAGTAGAAGGAGCACGCACCGTCAAGACTGTTGAAGGCATGTGGCTCTATCCCACCCAACAGCAGATAGAGCACTCGGCCAATGGCTACTCGCTGTTGGCAAAGCTCACCATGCCCCACATCCGTGTAGACGAAGCCATGAACACCATCACCCCACTGACCCATCTGGGAGCGGTGCAAGTGCGCATCAACGACATCATTGCCTCGCGTGAAGACTTGCTGGCACTCGACATGCAGGGCATCCACCACATAGAGTTCATCGACAATCCTGGTGTGCGTTATGGAGAGGGCATCGCATACATGATAAATATCATCGTGAAGAAGCCCATGTCGGGCTATGTAGTAGGCACGCAGCTCACCAACGCACTGACCACTGTGAATGGCCAGGAATCGGTCTATGGCAAGGTGAACCACGGGCACAGTGAGCTGGCACTGAGCTATGCACTCGATTACCATCGCTTCAAGGGCTTGGCCTACGACGAGCATGCAGCCTATGAACTGGAATCAGGCGACATCATGTCGCTTCACCGCAAGAGCCTGAGTCAGCAGAGCAAAGACCTCAGCCATAATGCCCAACTCACCTATAGCCTGAGCGACTCCAACTATGTGTTCCAAGCCAAGCTCTCGGGCAGCCAGAGCATTCATCCCCAGAGGAGCGATGCCGTGATGGCCATCAATGGTCTCACCTACGATGAACATTCATCATCGCGGAGCAGCAGCCCCTCGCTCGACCTCTATTACCATCAAGACTTTGGCCACCACCAGTCGCTCACAGCCAATGTGGTGGGGATGTATATCAAGACAACTGGCGAAACTGAAAACAACGAAGGCTCAGCCTATCGCTATGACATCGACGGACATACCTACAGTCTCTGGAGCGAGGCCATCTACACCCTCCGCCTCCCATCCTCCACCCTATCCATTGGTTCACAGTATTCACAACGCTATAACCATAATGTCTATCAAGGGGATGCCAATGCCATCAACGACATGCACTCCACCGACATCTACCTGTTCTCGCAGCTGAAGGGACATCTTGGCAAGCTCAGCTATATGGGAGGCCTCGGTGGCAGCAGCCGCCACTATCGTCAGGGGGATGCCGAGCACCATTTCTGGCTCTTACGTCCCAAGCTCACCATCGGCTATCCCCTTGCTGACCACCTGAAGGTGAACTACGACTTTGAGGTCTCGCAGCATGTGTCGCAGATAGCTCTGGTCAGTGATGTCAGCATCAAGCAGAATGCGATGGAGACCATCCTGGGCAACCCCGACATCCATCCCAACCGAGTCACCTCCCACCAGCTCAGCATCGCTTACTCCACACCACGGTTCACGTCAGAGCTGCAGGGCTATTACCGCCTCAATGCCCATTGCAACATGGAGAAATATGTGCGGGCAGATGGTCACTTCTTCCAGACGCAAACCAATGCCGACAACAAGTGCAACTTCTTCTATTTCAACAGCTACAACCAGTGGGACATCATCCCCCAGACGTTGACGGCCACCGTCTATGGTGGCATCTACCGTTTCTTCAACTATGGCGAGGGCTACACCCACACCTACACCTCGTTCAATGGTGGATGCTCATTGCAAGCCTATCTGGGTAGCTGGACGCTGGGGGCCTATGCCGACAACGGGTGGAACTTCATGGAGGGTGAGCATCGTGGCCACCAAGCTCCAGCCTGGTATCTCACCTGTCAGTATCGCATGAGCGAAGCCTTCAGCATCTCACTCTATGCCCAACACCCCTTCAGCCAGCATCCGCTGACGCACAAGACTGAGGTCATAAGCCAATATGTGAATAAGCATATCACCCGGCACTGTCGTGACTACGGCAATATGCTCACACTCAAGCTCACCTATCGCCTCGACCATGGCCGCAAGTATCACGACATTCAGCGCACCATGAACCATAGAGACAGCGAGACGGGCATCCTTTCAAAATAGGGGAGCCTCTCCCCCGCCCCCCAGCCTCACCCCCAGCCCCTCTCCAAGGGGAGAGGGGAGTATATAGACTTACCTACCTGAGAGCGGGTCTATATGCTCCCCCCCCAGGGGGGGGCGGGGGGAGGGGCTTCAGAGTCTCTGACACGAACGCCCCAGGCTCGTCATCTCTCTGCGTCGTCGTTCTTCATCCTGGCATTGCTGATGGCGGCATCATTGACGAGGGCCTCCACCATCTGCACCACGTCGGCGATGCTGATGGTGTTGTCGCCATCGACATCGGCAGCGGCGGCGCAGAAGTACTGGGGTGTCAGTCCGATGAGATGCTGCACCAGTGTGGTGATGTCGTTGGCGTCGACATGGCCGTCGTCGTTGGCATCACCGGCGAGGACATCACCGGCAGGGACCAGGGCTATGGTGGACTGCGCGGTGCCTGCTGCCAAGGGCAGATAGGCCTGGTGGGCAGGGAGCGATGCACCGGCCGACAGCTTGACCATGGCGGGGGCACTGTCCTGGGAGTCTAGCACGTAGTAGTCGGTGCCGCTCTGCTGGGTGGCATTGGTGTCGGTGCCCCTCAGGGCGTTATCGGCATAGGTGGCGATGCTGGGGCTGGGTGCTGGGCATAGGTCAATCTGCTCATGGTTAGACTTCAGCAGCACTCCCTGCCCCTTGTTGACGACGTTGTCGGCCACGGGCATCATCACCAGCTCGCCACTTCTGGACATTCGCGCCGTGTACACCGTCGTCGTGTTGGGGTCTACCATCATGTCGGTCTCGCCGTTGTAGTACGATGTCCAGTATTCGCCCTGCGCCACCTCGCTGGCTGTCAGCGTTGTCGTGCCGGCGATGGGGTCGATGTCGCTGGCATAGTCCAGCCATCCAGCTTTGTAGGCATCCACACAGCTGGGGAACACATAAATCTTGCGGTTAGAGGCATTTTCACCAAATGGGCTCGAGCCGTAGGTTTCCAGTGGTGGGGCGAAGATGGTGACCGACGTCAGGCTGGAGCAGCCGTAGAAGGCATAATCGCCGATGGTGGTCACGCTGGCGGGGATGGTGACCGACGTCAGGCTGGAGCAGCTACGGAAGGCATAATTGCCGATGGTGGTCACGCTGGCGGGGATGGTCACCGACGTCAGGGTAGAGCAGTCACGGAAGGCAGACTTGCCAATGGTGGTCACGCTGGCGGGGATGGTGACCGACGTCAGGGTAGAGCAGCGGTAGAAGGCATAATCGCCGATGGTGGTAACCCCCTTAGGAATAACAAACTCTTTTATTTCTTTATCTTCAGCATCTATCAGACGAACAGGCTTGTTTATTGCGGATGCTATAAGACTAACAATACTATTGCTACAGAAAGAGGAATAATCATTCACAGGAACATTCACGTTCGACAGGTTGGAGCAACCACCGAAGGCAGTCTTGCCGATGGTGGTCACGCTGGCGGGGATGGTGACCGACGTCAGGCTGGAGCAATCGTAGAAGGCATCCTTGCCGATGGTGGTCACGCTGGCGGGGATGGTGACCGACGTCAGGGTAGAGCAGCTATGGAAGGCATTCTCTCCAATGGTGGTCACGCTGGCGGGGATGGTGACCGACGTCAGGCTGGAGCAGCTATGGAAGGCATAATTGCCGATGGTGGTCACGCTGGAGGGGATGGTGACCGACGTCAGGGTAGAGCAGCCGTAGAAGGCACCCCAGCCGATGGTTGTCACGCTGGCGGGGATGGTGACCGACGTCAGGTGGGAGCATTTATAGAAGGCAGCGTAGCCGATGGTGGTCACTCCCTCCTCTATAACAACCGTCTTTATCTGCTTATTTCCGTAGAAAGCATTCTCCGCCATCTCTCCATTTCCGCTGATGACGAGGCTGTCAGCGTTGCCGGTGCTCCGACTTCTGTAAAGCGTCCATGTCAGCTGCGAGCCATTGTGAGTGCCATCCTCCATGCCGCAAGTGCCAGAACTGTGGACCCACCCCCCCACTGCATAGAGTGTCAGGTTTAATTTGCTGGAGCTATATTTATAGGGCAAAGTGTGGTCCAACGGGGCATCGAAGTCAAAGCGCGTTGAGCCATCCTGCTCCAAGTACCAGCCTACAAATTCCACGCCTTCCTGCTGAGGGGCTGGTGAGGGTTTTGTCACCTTATCGCCCATCTTCAGCTCCTGGTCGGCAGGGGTGACACCGTCAAACCCATTCAGGTTGAAGGACACCTTCACCTTATCAGACTTGAGTCTGAATAAAACCTTGACAATGCCTGACTGTTCAGGGGCTATATAGCAGCCATCCGTGTCGATATTGAGTTCTAAATATGTTTCCCCCTTTATCCATCTCACGCTTTCAATCTTGAAGTTGCTGTTAAGGATAGTGACGAGCACCTGCGTCCCATTTGTTTCCACTTTGCCCACATCGCACTGCGCAGAGTTCTTTCCATTAGTGATTTCGACGGTACACGAAAGATTCAGCTCGTCGGCACTGGCATCGATGGTGCAGGTGGCCATGAGCAGCAGGGCGAGCAGGATTCTGGTTAAATTTAGCCGTTTCATATCGTTTTCGGTTTTATGATGTTATACGTATTCATCGATGCGCCAAGGCCCCCACCCCATCCGCTGGCTTGCTGGAGGTGCGAAAGCATGGTTTTGCCCCGGAGTGGAGAGTCCGTGCTTTCGCGTGTCGGGGAAGTTGG
>JAEEGG010014077.1_pt1 | contig 16990 bp, 17 predicted proteins | sample 9134161 | NCBI WGS metagenome assembly JAEEGG01 (sample SAMN16246543, study PRJNA631951) | gut metagenome | biome: gut microbiome; feature: rumen; material: CR-attached | host: Bos | place: Iran: Karaj | collected 2018-10 | reverse complement strand
CCGACCACCGATGCCGTGGCATCCAAGATTGCGGCCATGGAAGGCGGTGTCGCTGCGATGCTCACGAGTTCCGGTCAGGCGGCGAACTTCTTTGCCGTGTTCAACATCTGCGAGGCGGGTGACCACTTCATCAGCACCAGTGCCATCTACGGCGGTACGAGCAACCTCTTCAGCGTTACCATGAAGAAGCTCGGCATCGAATGCACGTTCGTGGACCAGGACGCTAGCGACGAGGAAATCGAGAAGGCCTTCCGCCCGAACACCAAGTGCTTCTTCGGCGAGACGGTGGCTAACCCCGCCGGCAAGATTCTGGACCTGGAGCGCTTCGCGAAGCTTGCCCACAAGCACGGCGTGCCGATGATTGTGGACAACACGTTCCCGACTCCGATTCTCTGCCGCCCGATTGAATTCGGCGTTGACATCGTGACGCATTCCACCACCAAGTACATGGACGGTCACGCGATGGCCGTGGGTGGCTGCATCGTCGATAGCGGAAACTTTGACTGGGAAGCCCATCACGACAAGTTCAAGGGCCTCACCGAACCGGACCCGAGCTACCATGGTCTTGCCTACACGAAGGCTTTCGGCAAGGGCGCCTTTATCACGAAGGCTACCGCCCAGCTCATGCGCGACCTCGGCAGCATCCAGGCTCCGCAGAACGCGTTCCTGTTGAACGTTGGCCTTGAAACGCTTCACCTGCGCATGCCGCGCCACTGCGAGAACGCTCTCGCCTGCGCGAAGTTCCTGCAGAACCACCCGAAGGTGGCCTGGGTCGACTACGCGGGCCTCGAGGGCAACAAGTACCATGAACTTGCCAAGAAGCAGTTTAAGGGCGGGCTCCCGTGCGGCGTGCTCACCTTCGGCATCAAGGGTGGCCGCGAAAAGAGCATCCAGTTCATGGACAGCCTCAAGATGATTTGCATCGTGACTCACGTGGCCGACGCCCGCAGCTGCGTGCTGCATCCGGCAAGCCACACGCACCGTCAGCTCAGCGACGAACAGCTCATCGAAGCAGGCGTTGCTCCGGACCTGATCCGCTTCAGCGTGGGTATCGAGAACGTCGAAGACATCATCGCGGACCTCACGCAGGCTTTGGACAAGGTGTAATCGAAAAGACTCGTTAAAAAAGGCGACCTTCGGGTCGCTTTTTTTTTGTGTGAGGATTTTTATTTTAGCCCGTTGTTTCGGTAGTACGGCACGTCGGCGAGGACCTCGCGAACCCACCCGCTCTTGAGCGGGCTCTTGCGCCATTCGCCGTGCATGGTCTGCCTGTCTTGTTCCGGGTAGAACGCTGCGACGGCGTCATCGTTATTTTGTACAGAATCAAGCACGGCGTGAAGCCTCTTTGCCCCGATGTAGATTTGTGCTAGCCCTTCGCCGGAATCAAGCGCGAGCAGGCCCCTGCGGCGGTTCGCGCTTTCGTAGTTGAAGTCGAAATCAGAAATGTGCCGGATAAGCGACATGAGCAGGGCAGGGTCCACCTTTTCGCGGATACTTGCCTCCATGGCGGGCAGCGCGCAGAGTTGCTCGTTGTTCCACGGCGTTCCCTTGTACGTAACGGTCAGCTGGTGGCTTTCTCCGATGCTCTGCATGTTCATCGTGTATCGGGGGCCGAGCTTTTTCTTAACACCCTTGAGGATGTTGATGGTACGGTTCCTGAACTGCTTGTATCCATCGAACGAAAGCGTGAGCGTGTCGTCGAGCCGCACGAGCCTTGCGGTAGTGGGCTTGTGGACCACTTCCCTGTAGACGGCGACGAGGGCGGGCATCATGTAGGCGAGTTCGGGCTGCGCTTCATCGAGGCTGCAGGCCGTGTCGATGGTGATGGCGCCCTGGTCGCGCATGCCGATGATGATTCCGCGGGAGTAGTCCGTAAACAGCGTGTCGGTCTCGAGCGCGGGCGTCTCTTCGCCGGAACGCTGGTACACGAATGCGAGTGCGATGGCGAGGATGCACAAGGGCGGTATCGCGACGGCGATGCGGACCTTGCTGCTGCGCCAGAGCACGCGGAACATGCGCATGCCTTTCTGCGTACGCAAGAAGAGTAGAACAATACAGACGGCTATGATAAGCCAGAGGATTATGAGAGCGATAAATACCACACGTGTAATATAAATTCTATTTTTGCTCCTATGATGGATTCTTTGAAAAATGTTGTCGTAATTGGCGATCGCGTGTTGATCAAGCCTCTCGAGGCGTCGAACCGTACGGGTAGCGGGCTGTACCTGCCGCCCAGCGTCAAGGACCACGATGCTGTGCATGCGGGGCTCGTGATGCGCGTTGGCCCGGGTTACCCGATACCTGCGAACCGCGACCCGGATTCCATCTTCACGGGCGAAAACAATGAGCAGGTGAACTACGTGCCGCTCCAGGTGCACGAGGGCGACGAGGCGCTTTACCTGCATGCAAGCGGGACCGAGATAGAGATAAACGGCGAGAAGTACGTTATCGTGGGGCAGAACGCGATTCTGCTCGTGCTCAGGAACGAGATTCCCGACAGTATCGACAATCTCTAGTTCTTAGTTTTTTCGTAAACCTTAAGCGCCCTTGCTCGCAAGCAGCTCGTGCGCTTCCTTGATTTTCGTGATAATGCCGGAGGTGGATTCGAAGATGTCCTTGATCTGGTTCAGGATATCGTCGAAAAGCTTCTGATTGCAGAACAGTTCGTTTCTGCGTTTTTTCAGGTCGCGGTAGACGTCGCGCAGGCGGACCAGGTTCTTCGATTCCTTTTCCATCGTCTCGTTGATTTCCTTGCGGATGACCTCGATCTCGGCCTTCTTCTGGGCGATGATGTCGGGGTCGTTTTCCTTGAGGATGTATGTCGGGAGCGTGGCGTAGTCTTCGAACTTGCCGCCCTTGAAGGTCACGTTGTTGTTCGACCTGATGGCGTTGGTACGCAGGCCCACGCCCTTTACCGAGGAGTCAATGGCGATGCTGCAGTTCGTGGTGCCGTGGAAGTTGCAACGCACGCGGGTCTCGATCTTGCGGAGTTCGTTATAGGGGTTGAAATCTTCTTCGGTTTCGATATAGCGGACCGGTACGTACAGCGGGGTCGATTCACCGGCGATAGTTACCTTGTACGAAACGCAGGTCTCGCCTGCGAATTCACGGGTGTCGTACGTGTTGTTGCTGGTGAACAGGTTGCGCTTGATACGCTTCATCAGGTCTTCGGTATCATAGCGTTCGCCGAGAATATCGGGGATATCCTGCAGGAGAATTTCTACTGCGACATTCTTGAAGCCTTCCATAATCACGTTGTTGGTAATCGTGCGGCCCCAGATGTTCGTGCCCAGGAAGAACGTGTCCATGAGGCTTGTTTCGCTACGGTCGTTGAAGAATGCGGATGCCTTCGCAATCTTGCTCAGCACGAGCCACTTTTTGACGGATACGTAGATGTTGTTCTTGTCGCAGAGTTCGGCAAGCTTGCCGATCATGGTGAGGGAATCCTGCGAGAACACGACCTTCTGGATATCCTGCCCCCACTTGCAGAATTCTTCCTGAGTGATGGTGAGGTCGGGGTTAATGTTTGTCGCGGTCACGTCGTCCTGCGAGGTCAGCAACAGGCACAGACTCTGCGGAGAAATGCTGTCGGGCAACGATACGGTAAGGGCGAGTTTGTCGATGATGTCGCCGCGGGTAAGGGCCACTTCGGGGCGAATGTCGCCGGAAACAATGAGCGGGATGCTGTCGCGGTCCTGCAGTGCAATCTGCACCCAGTTCCTGATGTTCTCGTTGCTCGGGTCGTAACTCTTGAATACGATGATATCGTAGCCGTTGAACTTGGAGGGGACTTCTTGCTGGCGGCGGCCCACCTTGAGTGCCTTGGCGTTCTTGAAGGCGGCGATTAGCCTGTCCAGGACAATTCCCTTGCCCGAGCCGGAACGGCCGTAGATATAGAACGGTTCGCCGATAATCATGGTGAGGAATGCCAGCTGGATGCAGTACTCGCGTTCCGGAATCCCTACGGAAAGCTGGTCCATCAGTTCGGTGATGCGCTGTTTCAAAGCCATTTTCAATCCCTTTTCGTTTTTAGATAATATAAAAATAAGATTCTGGCGGAATGTACCCGGTCTAGGCGCGTAGCCCGCAACAGGCCCTAATGGCGTTCATTGCGGGGGCAGAAACCTCGATTTCCTGGTAGGCGACGAACACGTTCGGGTGCAGGCGCCACTTTTCGGGGAGGCGCGCGTAGTCCTTCTCCGTTATCACGAGTTGCACGCCCCGGGCAATGAATTTCATGATAATTTGTTCAAAACGGGGGTCGTGGTCGGGGCGGGCGATAAAATCTGCGGGTTCAATGCCGAATGAGGCGAGGTCTTGCCGGAAACGCTCCGGGTCGCCTATGCCGCAGATGGCGACGGGGCCCGCGGGGCAGGGCTCGTTGCCCGCGTTGGCAATGCGCCCGATGCGGAACCGGATGTCGTTTTGCCCGAGGGTGACTGCGGGCTCTTCGTGGTCGCGGGGTAGACTGCGGTGCTTGCCGGCGGGCACAAGGTCCGCAATCTTTTGCGGGGTGCCAGCGCAGTCTAGCCGGATGGTGATGGCGCCCGCGAGTCGCGTGTCCTCGAAACCGTCATCGCAGATGATGAAGTCGTAATCGCGGTCGATTTCCTGTGCGGTCTTGTACCGGTTGGGGGTCGCGATTACGCACACCTGCGGTGTGCCCGCAAATTTCTGCCGGAGCATTGCGGCTTCGTCCTGCGCGCGTTCGTGGCACAGGATGGCGATCCGCGGCACCTGTCCGGCGTGCGAGTTGATAAACTGCGCGAGCCATGCGACAAACGGGGTCTTGCCCGCGCCGCCTGCCAAGAAACTCCCGACTACAATAAGCCGTGCATGCCCGAGGGGGCTGCCCTGCTGTAGGCAGAACTGGTGATGTAGTTTGTATGCAATGTAGTAGATGCCCGCAAGGGCGAGGAGTATCAGGCGGAATAGCATATGCGCTGACCTCCTACTTCTGGACTACAGGCGGTTGCGCAACTGTTGCAGGTACAGGTCTGCGAGTACGAGTGCGGCCATGCTCTCGACAATCACCGGAGCGCGGACGGCGACGCAAGGGTCGTGCCGGCCCTTGGCGGCGAGTTCGCCGTTTTCGCCATCCCTGCTGGCTGTATTCTGCGACTGCGAAATCGTCGCCGTCGGCTTGAACGCCATGCGGCAGAGGATGTTCTCGCCGTTGCTGATTCCGCCGACGCACCCGCCCGCGTTGTTCGTGCGGGTGTGGAACTTTCCGCCTTCGCAGAAGATCACGTCGTTGTGTTCACTGCCGTGCATTCTCGCTCCGGCAAAGCCGCTCCCGATCTCGAATCCCTTGCATGCCGGGATGCTGAGCATCGCCTGCGCGAGCAGCGCGTCGAGCCTGTCGAACACGGGTTCGCCAAGCGCTGCGGGTACGTTCCTTACGAGCAGTTTCACGGTACCGCCTACGCTGTCCCCGTCCTTCTTTGCGGCGAGGATTTCCTGTTCCATCTTCTCGCTGAACGCTTCTACCGGGCAACGTACCGGGGATGCCTCGATCTTTTCGCGCGTAAGCGTGTTGGTATCGAAACTGCCGCATTCGATCGTGCCTACGGAATCCACCCAGGCGAGGAACTCCGTGCCTGCCACCTGGGCCAAGAACTTCTGGGCCACCGTACCGGCGCATACGCGGCCGATGGTCTCGCGTGCGGAACTGCGTCCGCCCCCGCGGTAGTCGCGGAACCCGTACTTGAGGTCGTAGCAGAGGTCGGCGTGACCCGGCCTGTACCATTTGGCGATTTCGGAGTAGTCACCGCTTCGCTGGTCCTCGTTGAACACCGCGAACGATATCGGGGTGCCGGTCGTCTTGCCCTCGAAGACCCCGCTCAATATGCGGACCTGGTCCTTCTCGCTACGGGCGGTGGTCAGCTTGCCCTGCCCGGGGCGCCTGCGGTCCAGGAATGCCTGGATATCGGCTTCGCAAAGGGGGATACCTGCGGGGCAACCGTCCAGGACGGCGCCGACAGCCAGTCCGTGGGATTCGCCCCAGGTGGTAACGGTGAATATTTTGCCAAATGTGCTAGACATGCCTCAAAATATAGATAATACGCAAAAAAAACGTTTTTGATGTGTTTTATACTGACTTTGGGCTGAAAGTTTATTATCTTTTACATAGGTTTTAGGAGATATCCTAGTGTCTAAGTTTGGAAACATATTGCTGTTGCTGGTGCTCGCACTTTCTATGGAAGTGTTCGCACAGCGCAATAACGAGCTGGAGTTCGCAGGGATTCCGTTCGGTGCTTCCCGTGAAACCGTCATCGAAGAAGTCATGAAGATGGGCTACGAGCCCTATGGCCAGATGGGTGCTGGCGAACGTGTCGTGCTTCCTATGTTCAGGTTCGGGGAACTGCCGGTCCAGGTGTCGTTTATTTTTAACGGTAGCGACAAGTTCTACGCTTTCGAGATCCGCACCGGTAAGGTGGAGGAATCCCGCAAGTTCAAGGCTATCGAGGCTGCCGAATACATGTCCGACCAGTTCACGCTCAAGTATGGCAAGCCCGCCCAGGCGCCTACGGTCAACGAGACGAACCTGGTCGAGGGCCGCAACAACTACCAGGAGTGGTACGGCGTCAAGTTGCTGAACGCCTTCACTGCAGTCATCAAGAAGGGTGGCAAGTACTTCGTGCTCGGTTACGTGGAACACCGTACGCTCATGAAGGAAACTGCCGGTGGCAAGCCGAAGAAGGAAAAGGCTTCCGCCCAGCCGGTCTTTTAGCCCGGACCTCCACCCTAAGTCTAAGATACAAAACAAGTTAGGCTTCCTTCCCGGAAGCCCTTTCTATTATATATAAAGTAATATTTGCGCGGCTGTCGCCCGCATTAGCCCTTGTTACAGGCGGCGCACTTCCCGTACAGGTACAGCGACACCGAGTTCAGGGACGAACCCTTGGGGAGCATCTTCTCGCAGTTCTCGGGGGTGATGAAGATGTCGCTTACCGCGCCGCACTTTTCGCACTTGAAGTGCGTGTGCGGCTTGATCTCGCCGTCGAACCTCAGGTAGCCCTCCCCGAAGTCGAGGGAGAGGATAAGCCCGTGCTGGGCGAACAGGTCGAGCGTATTGTAGACGGTGGTACGCGAAAGCCCGGGGCAGTCGCGCAGGAGCGCCTTGTAGATGGTATCTGCGGAGGGGTGCGTGTGTACGCTCCGGATATAGTCAAGAATCAGCACGCGCTGTGCCGACGGACGGATCCGGTGTTCCTGTAGGATTACTGCAGAAGAACTCATTGCCCCCTCGCAATGCCCTAGTTCTTGAACTTGTCCATGGCCTCGTTCGGGCCGATGAGGAAGAGCACGTCGTCCTCTTGCAGCACGATGTCGGCGAGGTTACCGATCTTGGGGGTCGGTTCCTGCGGGTCGCGGATGGCGATGACCTGCACACCGTACTTGTGGGTGATGTTCAGGTCCTTAAGCGTCTTCCCGATAAATTCCTTGGGGCATACCACCTCGACGATGGAGAAGCCTTCCATGAACGGCAAGAAGTCCAGCATGTTCGGGCGGTTCAGGCGTTCGGCAAGCGCAATGGCGGAGTCGCGTTCCGGGTGGAATATGTCCGAGACGCCGAGCTTTTCGAGGATGCTCGAGTGGGCGGCGCTACTGGACTTCGCGATGATGTGCTTCACGCCCAGTTCCTTGAGGTTCAGCACGGTGAGGAGGCTTGCCTCCAGGTTCTCGCCAATACAGACGATGACGGAGTCCGCCTTCTGGAGCGGGATGCTCGCGAGCTGTTTTTTGCGGGTGGAGTCGGCGACCATTGCCTGCGAAACGATGCTCGAGATGTCCTGCACCTTCTCGGGGTGGTTGTCGACTACGAGCACGTCGTGCCCGAGGCTCGTCAGGTGACGCGCCAGGAAGATAGCCGAGTTGCCTAGACCGATAATAATGTATTGCTTCGATGCCATGTACTACAATGTAGTAATTAGCCCACCATTATGTCTTCTTCGGCGTACCAGGTGGTGTTCTGCACCCTGCCCGCGACCGCGGAAATCAGGAAAAGGGGGCCCATACGGCCAATAAACATCACGCAGCAGATGATAATCTGGCCTACCGTGGAGAGTTCGCCGGTCAGCCCCATCGAGAGTCCGCAGGTGCTGTAGGCGCTGATGACTTCGAAAAGGACCTTGAGGAAGGGCGTGCCGTTCTCGTTGAAACCGGTACCGGCCGGGATTTCGGTAATGAGCAGTACCATGGTGGCAAGGGCAATGACCACGATGGCCACCACGAAGATTCGCACGGCCTTATCGACCGTGGTTTCAGGGATGGTACGGTTCATGACCTGGGTCTTTTCGCGGCCGAGCAGGCGGTTGAACCCGAGCAGGCCGATAACCGCGGCGGTCGTTACCTTGATACCGCCACCGCAGCTTCCGGGGTTAGCCCCGATGAACATGATGATGGCGAAGAAGAACAGCGATGAGGCGCACAGGGCGGGGGTGTCCACGGTGTTGAGGCCCGCCGTACGGCTCGTGAAGGCCATGAAGAACGTCGTCTGGAGCTTGTCGAAGAAACTTAGGCCCTCGAGCGTGTTACCCCATTCGGTAATCATGAATGCAACGATGCTTACACCAATGATGACGAACGTGCAGAATGCCGCAATGCGGGTATGGAGCGATAACTTGCGGAACTTGCGCTCCTTGAAGTCGAAGGCGTACTGCAGTTCGGTGATGGCGAGGAACCCGAAGGCGCCGGCCAGCGCGAGTATGCAGGTGGTGATGTTCATGATGGGGTTCAGCTGGAACTGCACGAGCGAATCGGGGAACAGCGTGAACCCGACGTTACAGAAGGAACTTACTGCCTGGAACAGCGAGCAGAAAAGGCGGTCGTAGAGTTCCATGCCGGAAAACTGCGTGAAGTAGAATACGGCGCCGATGGCCTCGAGGATAAACGTGAAGGGGAGCACCGCCATGAGGATACGCTTCGCGTCGACGTTACCCTCCTGCGTGAAGTCCGAGAGGAGTACCGACTGGTGGTTGAAGCCCGGGTGCATGCCGGCCAGCAGGATAAGCACCGTAGATACGGTCATGATACCGAGACCGCCCAGCTGCATCAGTATGACGAGCACCCAGTCGCCAAATCCGGTGAAGGTGCTGCTTATATCTATGACCGAGAGGCCGGTGACGCAGACGGCGGATGTCGCCGTGAACAGCGCCTGTAGGAAGTCGATGGGTTCGCGGGTGGAGACCGGCAGGCGGAGAATGACCGCACCGATGGTAATGAGCATCAGGTAACCGAGAACCACCAGGGTAATCGGGTTGACCTGCCTCTTCGGCTTGAAGACGTTCTCGGACGTCGTGTCGGCGAATGCTTGATACTTGGAACGAAGCATGGTGGGAAATTTAGCAATTTTCTAGATTTGGGCGCGTTATGAAGAACCTGCGTGCCATTTTGATGCCGGTAGCGATACTCCTCGGGATTTTAATCCCGCAGGCGCATGTGCTTTCGCCCATGATGCCGTTCTTGATTGGCACCATGATGTTCTTGACCTTCGTGACGAAAATCCCCCCGCAGACGCACGGCTATACCTTCAAGATTGAAATCCGCGCGCTCGTAGTGAGCCTTTTGCTTGTCGCCACTCTCGCAGGAATCGTGAAATTTTTCAATCTCCCGCGCGAAGTGCTGCTCGGTGGCGCCATCATCGCGCTATGCCCGCCGGCGAATGCTGCCCCCGCGATGGCCAAGATGCTCGGCGGTTCGGCATCGCTCGCCCTCAAGATATTCCTGAGCGGTAACCTCATCGCATGTTTTTCCATCCCGATCGTGTTCGGGTACCTTACCGGAACGGAAGCGAACCTGAGCGAAATCGCGATGAAGATTTTCAATACCATCCAGCCCATCATCAGCATCCCGCTGGCGTTCGCGCTCGGGCTCCGCGCGTTCTACCCGGAACTCGCCGACCGTGCGGCAAAGTTCCAGAAATACACGATGTTCGTGTGGACTTTCTCGGTATTCGTAATCCTCGCGAAGGCAAGTTACGACATACGCGAGATGGGGTTCTGGGACCTGTGGAATAGCGGCAAGCTCCCGATGATGGCGGGAATCTCGCTGGTGCTCTGCATTCTTCTTTATGCGCTTGGCTGGTTTGTTGAAAGGAACCGCCGCCCGATTGAAAGCGCGCAGAGCATGGGGCAGAAGAACACCACGCTCGTTATCTGGATTTCGACCCTGTATGCGGGCCCTGTCGTGGCGCTCGCCCCCACGTGCTATGTGGTGTGGCAGAACCTGGTGCTCAGCTATCTGAGTGCGAGGATCAAGCCGAAGGCGGAATCTGCCGGCGCGGAGCTGCCCAAACCGGAAAACGGAAAGACGAGTTCGCCCTAGAGGTAACCGCTCCCTGTTGGCGGGTGTCGCTCGCTGTACTCCGGCTCGCAGTTCTTGTAGCTTAGCAGTTTTGCCGCAATCTGTTCCGATGTCATCGGGCTTTGTATTGCCCGGAAATGCTCGTTCTCGATGCACTTTGCATTCTTTACGGGGGCGTCCTCGTTGACGTAGAGCATTGTGGGGGAGTCCTCGCCGTAAACGAATATGGCCTGGGTATCGTCGCTGAACTTGAAGAAGAATCCTAGGATATCCGTGCGGCCTTCCTCGATGCCCGAAACCCTGCAGATGGTCGTTATCTGGTTCGGTATGTGGAGCGTGAACTCACGGTGCATTTTTTCGCAGTGGCCGTCGGCAAGGAGCGCCGAAATTCCTGCCAGGATAAGGAAACAAGCGAATTTCATTATAAAGGGACCCTTTTAAGCCAGTTTCGGCTTATCGTGCTGTTTGGTTCTACTATTTTATCGTTTGTTGTGAGGGTTTTGTAAAGGATTTTATGGCACAAACTGAACTAGTCAAGCGTCTCCTGGCCGAACAGGACCTCAAGTACCGCGACTTTCACGCGTCGCTCCTGCCGAATATCGACAAGAAGACGATTATCGGCGTGCGGGTGCCTACGATGAGGAAGATTGCAAAGGAGTTCGCCGCGGGTGCGAGCCCGGCGGAACTTTCGCGGTTCCTGGACAAACTGCCGCACAGGTATTTCGAGGAGAACCAGGTGCACCTCCTTGTGGTCGAAAAGATCAAGGATGCGGACGAGTGTCTGCGCCGTATCGAACAGTTCTTGCCGTATATAGACAACTGGGCGGTTTGCGATGGCAAGTCCCCGAAGGCGTTGCTCAAGGACCCGCGCCGGTTCTATGCGAAAGTCTGCGAGTGGCTGGAGTCGCCGGAACCCTACACGGTGCGCTTTGGCGTGAACATGCTGATGGCGTTCTTTTTGGATGCGCGATTCACCCGGGAACAGCTGGAACTTGTCGCCGCGATAGACGAGAAAAAGTTCTGCGACAATCCGGCAGGCCGTTTGAAATGCGCGACCAGCTCAAAGTCCGCAAAAACTGCGGTTCCCACGGATCGCTACTACGTGCAGATGGTCATTGCCTGGTATTTCGCGACTGCGCTTGCCAAGCAGTGGGCCGCAACGTTCCCCTATATAAAGAACCGCAAACTTTCGCCCTGGATTCATGCGAAAACCATCCAGAAGGCGTGCGAGAGTTACCGCATTATCGACGCACAGAAAAAGACATTGCGCGCCCTGAAGTAGTTTCGGGAAAAAAATTTGGGACAGCCGAGGGGCCGTCCCAAATTGTGTGTTGAGGTGTAAGTTCTTACTTCATGCTCGGCGTTTCGGTAATGAACTTGAGAACCTTTGCGCCGACCTTGTCGTAGTGCTTGTCCCAGATGTCCGAAATCTCGTCGATGATTTTCATATTGTCCATCTCGTACTTCTTCGTGACTTCGGGGGCTACGGGGCATACGTTGTCCTTGCCGAGGTTTGCCTTTGCCATGTAGAGGCTCGACATGCCCGTGCGTGCAATCCATTCGTCGAGAATGTACTGGCCCCAGCCGAGAATGCTCTTGTCCTTGAGTGTCGCGAGCGGGTGCTTCATGCCGGTGTTGAAGGAGAGAATGCGCAGGTTGTCCTTGAAGGCCTTGTTCTTCATGAGGCCGGATTCAAGAACCATGACGGGGTCGTTTGCCCACATACCGCCGTCGCAGTAGTTTTCTGTTTCGCCATTCCATTCGCGGCTCACGGTATTGAAGTACGTGGGCGCAGAACAGCTCGAAAGCACGGCGAACCACTGCTCGGTATCGCCATCGCCCCTGTCCCAGACTTTTTCCACGCTATCGCCGTTCAGGAACGTGACGGGGATAAAGACCGGCTTCTTGAATTCGTACATGTGCTTCTTGAAGTTGGCCTGGAGCATACTTTTCAGGTAGGCGTTATCGTAGCGGTAGTAGCTCTTTGACAGGATTCGTGTCGGGCTTACCTTCTTGAAGATCTTGGGCAGGTTTTCCTTGTACAGGTTGTAGAGCTGCTCGGCGCTCATGCCGTTTGCGAGGCCAGTTGCGACAATGGAGCCGGTGGAGGTGCCTGCAAAGGCGTCGCCAACGACGGCGAGTTTCTTGCCGAGATCCGCCTCGAGGCGGCGCATAAACTGGAGCGGGCCGATTCCGAGTGCCCCGCCGCCGGTAATGGAAATGCCAAGTTTCATTTTATTACTCCTATTGCAGATAACGTTGTTCAATTAATGACGTATAAAATAACTTGTTAATAACATTTGTGCAAATATTTCTTGGTAAAATATTTTCTACATTATGTCCCGTTTTTGAGGGTTTCAAGTAGCCCTGTTTTGCCCTGCACCCGGGGCGGACTGCCTAGAATATCTATATTTACGCTGAAATGCGTATCAGGGATTCTTTCAGCGGACGGCGGTTCAGGTCGATGCTCTTTACGGCATCGGTGTCGGTCTGTGCGGAATTCGTGAACGTGTTCATCGACAAGGTGGTGGCGGCGCAGTTCCTGGGCGACAGTGCCCTTGCGGCGATTTCGTTCTTCACCCCGCTATTTTCGTTCATCTTCTTCATGAGCGCCATTGTGATGGTGGGGAGCCTCGTGTGCTATTCCATTGAGCTGGGGCGCATGAACAAGGAGAAGGCGGACCGCTTTTTTGGCCAGAGCCTTATCCTCTCGTTTATTGTTGGCGTGTTCATGGTGGTGCTGTTCACTGCAGGCAAGGGAATCATGTTCAGCGTCATGGAAATTGAGCCCGAGCTGCTCAACTACGTGAACGAGTTCTACGGCTGGTTCCTGGGTCTCGCCTTCATTATCCCGCTGAACAACACGCTGCAGGAGATGGTCTACGTGGACGGAGACACGGGAACGTGCAAGGCGTCGTATGCCGCGCTCCTGATAGGGAACCTGGTGCTTTCGTGCATATTCTGCCGATTCCTGGGGATGTCGGGCGTGGCGCTCGGTACGCTCCTTTCGGTGGTGCTCAGCATTCTCGTGCTTTGCGTGCACTTTGCCCGCAAGAGCAATTCGCTCCGGTTTGTGTGGCACTTCAATATGCGCGACTCGATGTCCGTAATCCGGTTCAGCATCGCGGAAGCGTGCGAGTTCTTTTTCTTTGCGCTGTTTGCCGGTCTCATGAACCTTTACTTTGTTGCAAATTTCAGCAGCGACCGCATTACGGTGCTTTCGGTTATTTACGAAATCGTGGAACTGAGCGTCGTGTTTAACGGCATATGGATGGCGGCGGAACCGCTCATCAACATCTATCGTGGCGAAGATAATGACCGTGGCGTGCTCCAGGTGATGCGCTTTGTGAACTGGACGGTGCTCAAGGAGAGCCTGCTTGCGACCGCGATTCTCCTGTTTTTTGCCCCGCTGCTCACGCACGTGTTCCATATCCGTTCCGAGGAACTCGCCGGCGAAATGGCCTTTGCGATACGCGCGTGTGCCGTAGGCCTATGCCCGCTTGCTCTGGTGAAAATCTACGCGGCGTTCCACGTACACGAAAAGCCAGTGCTGTCCTTCATATTCATTCTCCTCGTGATGTTCCTGAGCCCTGTCGTATGCGTGATGGGTGCGGGTGCGCTGTGGGGCGGCGAATACGTGTGGCTGGGCTTTGGCGCGGCTCCCTTCTTGGCGATGGGGCTGTGCGCGGGTGTACAGGTGCTGATTTATGGTAGGGCGCGCTTCCCGCTTTTGCTCGAACACCTCACGGTTGCGGATTACTGGCACATGCACGACATGCTTCTGACACCGGAAAACCTGATTGCCTACCGCGACAGCGTGGGTGAACTGCTCAAGCGCAAGTTGGTGAACGAGATGAGTGTCGTGAAGGCGATGCTGTTGCTCGAGGAGATGGGCATGAGCGTTTACGAACGCAATGCCGGTCGTCGCGTGTTTGTCGAATTTGCCGTGCTCTTGCGCGAAAAGGACTTTGTGCTTGTAATCAAGGATGATGGCAAGATTATGGACCTTACCGATTTGGAGCAGTCGGTGACGGGCCTGCGCGCCTACCTGGTGAACATGTTCATGACTGTCCAGCGCGAAAAGCAGTACCTGCTTACGTCGAACTACAACAGGCACGTTTTCCGGTTTGAACGTTAGGAGCGATTTATGCCGAGTTCTGAAAAGTTCCGTGACCACGTCTTGCAGCAGTTCAAGGGCGAACTGCGCGTGACTACCCGCAAGATGATGGGCGAGTACATCTTGTATGCCGACGGGAAAATTTTCGGCGGGATTTACGATGACCGCCTGCTGGTGAAGCCCGTGGCCGCGGCCTTGGCGATGCTCCCTGGCGCAAAGAAGCAACTGCCCTATGAAGGTGCTAAGCCCATGCTCCGCGTGACCAACGAGCAGATTGAAGACAACGATTTCTTGGTGCGCCTGCTCGACGCGATGCTGCCCGAACTCCCCGCCGCAAAACCCTCGAAGAAGAAGTGATGTCATTCTGGAGGCTCGAAGAGCCGATAGAATCCATTGGCATCTTCAAAATAATTCCGACGAACGCACGGAATTTGCAGATAACCAACGCCCTTTTTCAGACGCGATAATATATCTTCATGGATATGGGGGTTAGGTATGTTCTCGCCAAAGCAAAATTTGCGGATTGTTCTGGCATGCGTTTGCATGCTTGTTTTTCCGGCGTGGGCGGCCCCTTCGAATATGCGCAGTGATGACGATGCGCCTACTGTGCTGGAGGTGATTTGGGGTGTTGTCGATTGGGCGACTACGTGCAATGAAAATGATCAGGAATGCAAAAAGCGCGAAGGTGAATATCGCAAGCGCGAAAACGAGGAGAACGCGCGCCGAGCCAAGGAAAACCAGAAAAAATGGCGCGAGAAAAACCGGACGTACAAGACGGGCTACTTGGGAATTGCATTGACTATGCCTTTCTTTGCTGAGGAAGAAGCGGTGGCGGGTGGCGCGGAACTTGTTTGGGGGGTAGTTTCCCGGTTTGGAGAAATTTTTATGTCGCTTGGTGGAGGCACTGATTTATCGGCTGCATTTTACGATGCGAACATGTTTTACAGACCGCCTATCGACATGAACGGCATCTGGAAAATCGCACCCGAAGTTGGTATCGGCGTCACATCTTATGAGCCGTTCGACAGCGACGATTATGTTGAACCTCTGTTTCATTATTCGCTAGGAGTCCGCTACGAACATACCCTGCAGAGTCGGGAGAATATCGTCGAGGATGAGGACGTGCTTATCAACGGCGTGAGCGTCGGTTGCGCCGTGTGGATGAACTACGCCGATTTTGCCGGCGTCAAGTGCGACGTTAGATTCGGGTTGTATTTGTAAGTCCGTTTTATTTGATGAAGTCAGCGAATTAGTGGATGGAATGAATTCGGTTTTTGCCTAGATATTCTATTTTGTAGATAATGGCTCGCGGAATTTTATGGATAGTCTTGGCTATGTGCTCCCTGCTCTTGGCGGGGTGCAGCGTTGCCATTATACATCCGCCATCCGCTGCTACGTTTATGGAAAAAAGTGAAGATGATTTTGTAATGGGTGCTTCTGCTTCGTTTTTTTTCGGAGATCTTGTTGATGATGAAATGGGTGTTGATTATGTTGCAGACGGCATCAAGGAAGTAGAACGGTCAGATGGTTGGAATGACGAATGGTACTATAAAAGCAAGGAATGGCCCATAGGTGGCATGTTCTCTCTTCAGAGAAATAAAGGGTATTTCAAGTACGGATTGGGGTTTGATTTTTTGACGCCTTACGTGCAGGCAGGTTTTGTTTCGGATTATTTTGGTGTGATGGGTTGGAGCAATTTATGGCTGTGGCAATTGGAAAAAGTGGAACACAAATATTTTCAATGGGGCGGCGGTATATCACTTATTGAGCAATTGCCTATAGGGGATAATTTCCGGATAGGGCTGACTCAGCATTTGTCTAGAAATGGGCGGGAAGCCAATACGGCGCAACAAGGAGCCGTGGTCATTGGAATGGGACGGTCGGCTCCTGTCTTTTACGACGAGGTTGGTTGTGGTGGTTATGTTTCCTTTAAACCGAATGAATCGCTAAGGATAGGTGTAGAATTCCGTTATGGAAGGGACTTGACGTATGAACGCAGGGAATATAGCAACTATCCTGAAAAGTACGAAAAATTCTCAAAAATGGACAGGTTTTCTGTAACGATAAGTATTATAAGTACGTTTGAGTCTATGGCTTTTTCAATAAAGAAACAAGAAAAAACGCAAACCGAAATGAAGGCTGCGGAAGAACGCCAAAGGGAAAGGGATTTGGAGTCCTTGGAAGAATACGAGAAAAGACAGAATGGTGCAGAAGAGTGATTGATTGCGGGGGTGTTAGGGGGTGTCCCCCTAGGCGTGGGGGTGGTGGAAGACGCGTGGCGGCTGCAACCAGGGGGATTCTTCCCCCGTCTATGCCTTTACGAAAAGCAGTTCTTGACGCATGCTTCGAGGATTGCGGCGAAGGCGAGCAGGGTTATGCCGTACTTGGGGCGGAGCCTTTTGATTATGGGGAAGAATGCGTTGATGATGTACAGGGTGGATGCGACCAGGTAGCCTAGCGCGATGATGTATGCAGGCTGGCCCAGGCCGGAATAGAACAGGCCGTCGTATTCCCCGCGGGCGAAAGTTTCTAGGGAAAGGAAGAAAAGGAACGATGCGATGCTCA
>JAEEGG010014074.1_pt1 | contig 16995 bp, 14 predicted proteins | sample 9134161 | NCBI WGS metagenome assembly JAEEGG01 (sample SAMN16246543, study PRJNA631951) | gut metagenome | biome: gut microbiome; feature: rumen; material: CR-attached | host: Bos | place: Iran: Karaj | collected 2018-10 | reverse complement strand
TTCTTGGATTTAATGGAACAACACTTCCATCAAAATATTTCTTTAATGGAGTAACACCAGCGTTAGTCCATAAAAGAGTTGGATCATCTTGTGGTACTAAAGATGCAGATGGTTCTACATCATGACCCTTTGATTTAAAAAAGTCTAACCACATTTGTCTAATTTCATATGATTTCATATTTTTCATAATAATGCCCCCAAATTGCCAATTAAAGACAATTTAACAAAATGCATTATATCATACTTGATTGTCAAATATCAATAATATATCACTTATAGTGATATTATTAATTATTTCTAAAAATGTAAAATTTTAATTATTTTAAACATAAATTTATGCCTTAATTTATCACCCTAAAATTGTTTTTTAAAATATTTAAATATTTTATAATTTAATTAGGAGACTAACTATTAGAAGTCAAGAGTAAATTTAAAGAATTAATTAAATAAAAAAAGAGGAATTAAAGCGTAGTTCCCCTTACCCCAAAGACTTCTAATAAAAGCCTATGTATTATTTTAAAAGATTTAAATTAAAATCTTGATTAGTTACTTCTAAATGATAAATTATTCTAACAAGCTTACGAACAACATGAGACAAGGCAACTCGATGGTTCTTACCTTCTTGGTGGTGCTTTTTAGAATAATATGAATAGAAAGTTGGATTATGGATAATAATAGTAATGGCAATGTTCATTAAAACATAACGAAGATGTCCTGATCCGTGTTTAACCATTTTACCTTTAAAATCCATCGTGCCAGATTGGATTGTAGAAGGTTCCATACCTGCGAAAGCTAATAGTTTAGAAGCTGAAGAAAAACGTTTGAAGTCACCAACTTCACCGATTATCTGGGCAGCTGAATATTTAGAAATACCAGGTATAGAAACAATATGATTCTTATATTCTGACATAATTGAGTCAATTTGTTTTTCAATTTCAGTTACTTCATCATCTACATTAGTGTAGAGATTAAGTATAGATTTAAGTAGGATTTGATTTGAAATAGATGAATGCCCTACTGTGTTCTTAGCAAGTTCACGTAATTTAACAAGTTTAGCTGCAGATATTTTTCTAGATACATTTTTAATCTTTAAAATATCTTCATCAGTAAGCGTAGAAATTCTTTCGGGAGTTTTATACTTCTTAAGAATATAAATGGCTGTAGTTCCAAATTTACCATTGAAAAATGGCTTAAATTCTGGAAATATCTGATCCATTATGTTAGTTAGTTGAACTAAATGTAAAGAACGTTCCTTAATGAAAGCTTCTCTATATCTGGTTAATGATTTAAGAGAAGAAATATGATATGATGATATTTGATAGGGTTCGTAGGTTAGATTTGGACTACCTAAAACACTGGCAATAGTCATCGCATCAAGCTTATCGGTTTTGGTCCTTCTTAAAGTTAGAGCTTGGGAAAATTTCTTAACTAAGTAAGGATTCAATTCCATAAATGAATAGTTATTCTCAGTTAAGAATAACTTAAGATTATTACCATAATGTCCAGTAGCCTCGAGCCCTATCTTTATTTTTTGAGATTGGTCTAAAGACTTAAGGGTATTAAGTAATAATGTAAAACCTGAGTCATTATTATCAAAAGAAAATGAATTATTAATGACTTCCCCTGTTTCAGTCATGATGAAACAGTCATGTTTAAATTTGGAAATATCAATTCCAACAAGGTACATTAAAATCACCTCCAAATACAAATGTACCAAACACATGTGAAACCACAAGTTTCTATCCGTGGAGCCTTGTAAGTAATGAAGCATCAAAGTGCTAACTAACTAATTACCACTATAAATAAAAACTGTGGTAAGAGTCTCCTAAAACAGTCTAGCTGTAAATTATGAGGAACAAATCCACAGTGTTTAAAAAATTATAACATCAAATTAATGATGTATAAATAATTGAGAGGTAAGAAAGGAGAAAGTATTATTACTTAGTACAATTCTTACTAATTTAATAATACAAGATATTATGATAAGCTATAAGGAATTTTCAAAAATATTAAAACAAATAAGAGAAAGAAAAGAAATAAGCCAAAAGGAAATGGCTAAAAGATTAGGAATAAATAAAATTAGATATAATCGAATTGAAAATGGTCTATTAGAGCCAACATTTATAGAATTACAATTAATAATCATAGAATTTGGAATAAATATAAATGATTATTTTAAAGAAAAAATGCCCATAATTGGGCATTTTGATTAACTAGAGCCGCACACTCATTAATTAATTTATGAGTAAGGCTCTTTTCTTTTTCTTGAGAAAAATCACTTATTTAATACTTTTAAATACACAAATATCACCAATATTTCTCAAGAAAAAAATATGTTGTTTTCTCTAGGTAAAATTCACTAAAAATGTTATAATAATAGTAGGGAGTTTGCGTTCCGCAACACTCTATTTTAAGGTGAATAATATGCAAAAAGGACTAAAGATTAGATTATATCCAAATAATAAACAAATTAATACTTTAAATATAATCTTTGGTCATACAAGATTTGTATATAATTATTTTTTAAATTATTCTAAAAATAATAATGATTATAATTATAATAATTGGAGTAAATTATTAACAGAACTTAAAAATAATGAAGAAACTAAATTTTTAAAAGAAGCAGATAAATTCGCACTTCAAAATTCATTAAAGAATTTAAAAAGTGCGTATAATAATTTTTTCTCTAAAAGATCTAAAATACCAGTATTTAAGAAAAAACATAATCTTCAATCATATAGAACAAATTATACAAATAATAATATTGTTTTATATGAAAAAGGAATAAAGCTTCCTAAATTAGGAATTATTAAATGTAAATATAAAAAAGATATATTAAATAATAAAATAATAAGTGTAACAATTAAATTATTAAAATCAGGAATATATGAAGCATCTATAATATATGAATGTGAAGAATTAACATATATTAAAACAGGTAAAAGTGTAGGAATAGATCTTGGTGTAAGAAAGCTAATTACAACAAGTGATAATAAAACATATATATCTGAATTAGATATAGATAGATTAAATAATAAAATAAAGAAAGAACAAAAGAAATTATCAAAATGTAAATTACATTCTAATAATTTCAATAAACAAAGAAAGAAATTAGCTAAAATATATCAATATAAAGAAAATTACATATTAGATAAAATCCATAAAGCAACGAAAGCCATAGTTACTAATTATGATATTATCTATATGGAAGATTTAGATATTAAAGATTTATTATCGAAACAAAAATTAAAAAAACATAAAAGAAAAATGATTACATCATCACTAGGTAAAATAAAAACAATCCTAGAATATAAATGTAATCATTATAATAAATCTTTAAAAATAATAGATAGATATTATCCATCTAGCAAGACATGTAGTAAATGTGGCAAAACCTATAACGTCAAAGCAAGTGAAATATATAAATGTCCACACTGTAAATTAATTATAGATAGAGACTTTAATGCCGCAATTAACATTTTAAATTATGGCATAGCCCATAATTAAAAATATAATAGTACGGTAGGAACTACCGGAATTTAAGCTCATGGAGTCCATGTAAGAGGCCTTATGGTCCAAAGGACTATGAAGTGAGAATCTTATGACTTCAAGTCATGAGAGGTTCAATAATCCATAAAGCTATATGGTGTAATACCTTCCATATCATATTCACCATCAAATTCAAATGGTATTTCTGGATCATTTATTCTTATTCTATTATCATTTTTATTGTTAGATAAAAATTCTAATAATGAAGTTTGTCTTTCATTTGAAAGAATTGTTATTGCATAAGATAATGTTTTAGGATCACCAATTATAATTAATTTCTTCTTCGCTCTTGTAATTGCGGTATAAATTAAATTTTTAGTAAGCATAATACTATAAGATTTAAAAATTGGAACAATTACATTATCAAATTCACTACCTTGAGATTTATGAATTGATATTGCATAAGCTAAGGTTAAATCTTGAATTTCATCAATTGGATAATCAATTATCTTATTATCAAAATCAAGATATAATTTATCTTTATCATCGACATTTACAATATCTATTACTTTTCCTATATCACCATTCATTAAATCTAAATCAGGGTTATTTCTTTTTAATAAAACCTTATCACCCTTCTTCAAAAAGATTTTGTCTCTTTGAAGAATTTTTTCTTTTTCAGGATTGAATCTTTCTTGAATTAATCTATTACATTCATTAATACCTGCAACACCTAAATACATAGGTATTAATACTTCTATATCTTTATCTAAATTACCACCCTTTTTAATGAAATTATCAATTAATGTCAGAATAAAAGGTATACCATCCTGAGCCATTTTAGGATAAAAGAAAACTTCTTTTTTCTTATTAAAAATAGAAAAATCTATTTTTTCATTTAAGACCATATTAGATAATTTAACAATATCTGAATCTTCTTTTTGTCTTACAGTTTTTAATAATTTTGTTGTAACAAAAATGCCAGATGATATTAAATCATGTAATACATTACCAGGACCTACTGATGGAAGCTGATTAAAATCACCAATTAAAATTAATTGTGTATTATTATTTAATGCTTTAAATAATGAATTTGCAAGAACTACATCAAGCATAGATGCTTCATCAATAATAATTAATGAAAAAGGAAGTAAATTAGAATCATCATATGTAAATGCACCTTCATAATTATATCCTAATAATCTATGTATTGTTTTAGCTGGGAAGCCTGATGTTTCAGCCATTCTTTTAGCTGCACGACCTGTAGGAGATGCTAAAGCTACCTTTAAATCCATTTTTTCAGATGCTAAATTAGTATCATTTAATCTAGCGTAGCATTCTAAAATGCCTCTTAAGATTGTAGATTTACCTGTTCCTGGGCCACCAGTTATTATTGATAATTTATTTGTTAAAGAATTAATAATGGCTTTTCTTTGTAACTCTTCATATTGTAAATTAAAATCTTTTTCTATTTCATTTATTAATTCTTCTATTTTTTTAGAATCAAATAATGATTTATCAGATTTCATTTTTAATATTTTGTTTTTTATATCTATTTCTGAATTATAAAGATATAAAGGATATATTTTATCATCCTTCATTATTACTTTATTTTTAGATAATAAATATTCTAATGCATCATTTAATTTATCTTCAGTAATTGATTCATCACTTAAAAAATTTAATGCTGAATTTATTAACTGTGCTTTAGTTAAATATGTAAATCCTTCATTATTACATATCATATCAAGTGAATATTTTAAAGCTGATGATAATCTTAACATATCATCAGGCTTTATACCCATTGATAGGGCTAATGCATCACATTTTTTGAAGCCAAATCCTTCTACTTCATCAATTAAAATATAGGGATTTTGTTCTATTTTGTCTACTACATTTGTTGAATATATATTAAATAATTTTTCTACCATTTTAGTAGTTAAGCCAAATGAATATAGCTTAATATATATTCTTTCAATATCTAAATTTTCTTTTAATGTATCATAAATAATATCTTTTTTAGAGCTATTTACAATACCATCTAATATATCTTTATTTTCTAATATTTTATTAATACAATCTTCGCCTAAGTAGGCTACTATTTTTTCAGCTATTTTCTTACCAATACCATGAAATTTATCAGATGATAAATAAGATATTATACCTTGTTTATCCATCTTTTCTGATCTTTGATAGCTTTTTACTATAAATTGTCTTCCATATTTTAAATGTTCTTTATAAGAACCTGTAAATTCATATTCTAAGCCTTCATTAAGCATAGGAAAAGACCCTGTGATTGATACTTCACTTTTATCTTTTAATATAAGGTGTGCAACCTTATAATTAGAATCTTCACTTGTATAGATATATTTATCTATATATCCAACTATTGTCTCTTCCTTGATATCTTGCATTAATAATTTCTTCTTTCATTATCAAAATATACTTCATCAATGATTGCGCCACCAAGACATATTTCATTATCATATATTACTGCTGCTTGTCCTGGAGTTACAGCTCTTACTCCCTTAGGATAAAAAATTTCAATTTTATCATCAGATAAGAATTTTAATGTTACTTCATTATCCTTTTGACGATAACGGAATTTTGCTTGATATGTTTTACCTTCAACAGGTTTATCTGTTATCCAATTGATAGATGAACAAATACATCTATTTGAAATTAATAAAATACTATCATGTCCTTGGCCTACAATTAATTGATTCTTTTTTAAATCTTTACCACAAACAAACCAAGGCTCATCAGGGTATTTATTATTACCACCAATACCTAAGCCTTTTCTTTGGCCTATTGTGTAATACATAAGTCCATCATGCTTACCTATAACATCACCCTTTGTAGTAACAATATTACCTGGTGTTGAAGGTAAGTAATTTTTTAAAAATGCTTTAAAATTTCTTTCACCAATAAAGCATATACCTGTTGAATCTTTTTTAGTTGCAGTAGCAAGATTAGCTTCTTTAGCTATTTTTCTTACCTCTTCTTTAGTTAAATTACCAACAGGGAAAATAGCTTTTCTTAATTGGCTTTGGCTAATTTGACATAAGAAATATGTTTGATCTTTATTTTGATCTTTAGCTCTTAATAAATAGCTTTTATCTTTATCATGTCTTACATTAGCATAATGACCCATTGCAATATAATCTGCACCGATTTTTTCTGCATATTTTAAAAATGCATTAAATTTTATATATTTATTGCACATGATATCAGGATTAGGTGTTCTATCTTTTTTATATTCATTTAAAAAATAAGAAAAAACATCATTCCAATATTCTTCAATGAAGTCTACTCTTTTTATTTCAACATTAAGCTCATCAGCTACCTTTTTAGCATCAATAAAATCAACTTCTTGTGGACAAATATCATCATTTACTGTAGGATTACCTAATATATCATTATTTGTAGCTGAATCCCAATTTCTCATAAATACAGGTGTTACATCATAGCCTTGATCTAATAATAATTTTAAAGCAACTGATGAATCTACACCACCTGATAAACCAAGTACAATTTTCATCTTCAATGTCCTTTCAAATTCATTGAATTATAACACAATTATTTGTATAATTGAATTAAATTTTAATTAAAATTACGTGAGGATAAAATGGAAGATAAAGAATCTAAAGAAAAAGCCGCAACTGAACATACATATGATAATGGCTTTCATCCTAAAAAAGTAACATTAAAGGATAATTATAAATTTTATCCAAAAAATATTTTTTATAAATTTGGTCATTTTTTAACTGCCTTATTAACAAGAATATTTTTAATAATTCCTAAAGTTTTTGTTTGGGGATTTAGAACAAAAGGAAGAAAATATAAAAAATACGCAAAAGGGGCACTTCTATGTTCTAATCATACTCATCCACTTGATGCATTAATTATAGGCTCTTCTTTTTTAACTAAAACTATTTATTTAACAACATTACAATCTAATTTAGGATTCCCAATTGTTTCTAGATATTTTAGATTAGGTGGTGCAGTACCTATTCCAGAAGATCCTAAATTAACAATTTCATTTCATAGACAAACATTAGATTTATTAAAAAGAAATAAAGAATCTATTCTATTTTATCCTGAAGCAGCTTTAATCCCTTTTAGTGATCATATAAGACCATTTCATCAGGGAGTATTTCATTATGCTGCAAATGAAAAATATATTCTTCCAATATTATTAACTTATCATAAGCCAAAAGGCTTTTATAAATTAACAAGAAGAAAAAAGCCTTGTATTCATCTAAATTATCTTCCACCTTATAAGGTTGAAAAATTAAATACTAGAAAAGAAACAATAAATAAAGCAACAAATGATGTCTTTAAAATAATGGATGAATATTTTAAAAAAGAAAGTGATTATTTTTATAAAGACGGAAATTTAATTAAAAAATAATGCTTAAATATAAAATTGTCATTGACATAACTCTTATTTTTGCTATAATTGTTATTGCAATCGCATTTTTATATGGATTCTTAGCTCAGCTGGTAGAGCAACTGACTCTTAATCAGTGGGTCTGGGGTTCGAGTCCCCAAGAGTCCACCAGTTTAAAAGAGGCTTATGCCTCTTTTTTATTTTTCTTTTAATCTTCTTTCTAAATATTCAGGTAATTCTTCAATTAATTTATATTTAGATACACCAAAGTGAACCATGGTATTTTTGCAGCAGGCTGCTGCGCAATTTTCTCATTAGAGAATTTCTTCGCAAATATGGACATATATCCAAATTTCTTTTTGAATATTCCTTCCCATATACTTTTAAATCATTAGCAAGATTTTTGAATATAATTTGTACGAGAGTCCCACAAGGAATTTGTGTCACAGGTTGTGACATAATTTCATCTTTCGAAAATTCCTTTTCATATTATTTATGCCTCCTCACTATATATAAGAGACATAAAATCTTAAAAATTTTAAAAATATTTTAATAAAAATAAAAAAATCTTAATGCTCTTTACATTAAGACTCTTTTTATTCTTATTTAGATAATATTTCTAATCCTTCTTCTGTCATTAATAATGTATATTCCCACTGTGCAGATAATAATCCATCCTGAGTATATATTTCCCAATCATTAGAGCTATCTAAAAATACATGTCTATCGCCTTCATTAATCATTGGCTCTATTGTAAACACCATACCAGGGAATAAAACCATGCCTGTGTCTTTCTTACCATAATGACATACATATGGATCTTCATGCATCTCAATACCAACACCATGGCCACCTATTTCTCTTACAACAGAAAAGCCATGCTTAGTAACATGCTTATTAATAATATAACCAATATCACCTAATCTCATAAAAGGCTTTATTTCTTTAACACATAAATCAAGTGCTTCCTTAGTTACTTCAACTAATTCTTTTGCGATAGGATCTACCTTACCCATCATATACATTCTTGATGAATCACCATAGTAGCCCTTTATTTTAGTTTCAACATCAACATTAACAATGTCACCTTCCTTTAAAATGACATTTTTTGATGGGATACCATGACATACACAGTCATTTACAGATGTACAAACACATTTAGGAAAATTAACCTCAAGTGGTGCAGATTGTCCTTCATATTTTTTTGTTTCTCTTGCGACAATATCATCAATATCTTGTGTAGACATACCTATTTTAATTTCTTTATCTACTGCATCAAGAATTTTAGTATTACAAATTGAAGCATATCTTATCCCTTCAATTTGTTTAGGTGTTTTAATCATTTCCTTAGTAGGTAAATCCTTTTTTGAAACACCAAGCTTAAGATATTTTTCAATCAATTGTTCATAATTAATCATCTTCTGTTTCTCTTGCACTCTTTCTAATATATAATTTTTGCATACTAAGATCTATATCATATAAATCATCAGAATGCTTTCTTAATCTTTGCTTTTCATCATCAGTATAAACATTATTAGCCTTATATCTTAATTCATGCTCTAATGATGCCCACATATCCATGGCAATTGTTCTAAATTGAATTTCAACTGGAACAATCTTTTTTGAATAGCCAATAGTAATTTCAACATCTAAGATAGTATGAAGTGAACGATATCCTGATGGCTTAGGATTTTTAATATAATCCTTTTCTTCTCTAAATTTAACACCAGATTGCATTTTAAGTAAATCATTTACTCTATAAATATCATCAATATAGTTACAAACAACTCTTAATCCTGCAATATCATATAATTTAGTTTCAAGGTTATTTAAAGTCATTTCATAACCTCTTCTATGCATCTTTTCAATAATATTAACAGGAGTTTTAATTCTAGATTCAATATTATGAATAGGATTATGCGCAACACTTTTTTCACAATAATCATTAATGTTTTCTATTTTTATCTGCATTTCCTTTAAGGCATAACGATAAAAATTTTCTATTTTAAAATATTGCTTTAAAAGCCTTTTAGATTGCTCATCCATTCTAAAATAGCTACTATCAGTAACATCTATTTTATTAGAAATTTCCATGATCTTCCTTCCTAATGCTTTGGTAATATTTAAAGAATTGTAAAGCTATTTTTGCTTCAGCTAAATTAGCTTCACAATCTTCTATATCAACCCAAGCATATTCATCTATTTCATAATTAGGATTAACATTATAATTATCTAATACAGCATAAAAATTAATCATTAAAGTATTACTTTTATCAAAATATAATGTTTTTAATAATTTATATTCTATAGGCTTTACACCAAGCTCCTCGCCCATTTCACGAATAAGTGCTTCCTCTGCACTTTCACCTTTATTAATATAGCCTGCAACAAGCCTATATTTATTAGTGTGATATTGCTTAACAAGTAATGTTTTTTTCTTATCCTTATCAAGAATAATTACACTTACTGCAGATGAAAAAATAGGAAATCTATATTGATTACATTTTGGACAAAATGGAATCATTCCTTCATGCTCTAATTCTTTAATTATTAATTTTTCACCACATTCATAACAATAATCCATCATAATTATTAATTAAATTCTTTCAATATTTGTGATACTTCCTTCATATCAACTCTACCATTATAATTAGCTTTAAAATGCTTCATTACACTTGGTACAGTTTTATCATCTAATTTAGATATAATATCTTTAATTTCATCCTTTGATAACATATTAGGTAAATATTTAGATATTAAATCCATTTGAAAATCAATGTCCTTTGTATCGCGCTTAGCTTCAACAATTGATTTTCTTTCTTCTTCTAAATCCTTTAAAGTCTTTCTAATGATATTAACTGCTAAATCATCAGGTAATTCTTTTCCTTGAAAGCCACCATCAATTGATGCTTTCTTTAATTTACCATATAAAAAATTCATAATTTCATGAGCTACTTTATCTCTTGACTTTAAAGTCTCTATATTTTGCTTTTGTACATCTTCGTATATCATTTTAAAATCCTTCTTTCGCCTAATTATAGCACATTATTTATATACTTATAAATAATTTTAATTTAAATTTATATATCTTGAATTATAGTCGCCACTAACTTATAATTAAGTTAACGATAAAACTTATGGAGGATTTAAATATGCAGAATGATAAAAAATTTAATTCAAAGAAGAAACTTCTTTTAATTGTCGGAAAGCCAGGCTGCGGAAAGTCTAAGCTTCTTGAGAATTATTCTAAGTCTAAAGGAATCCCAGTTTTAAATTTAGACCAAATACTTGGTAAAAAGATTCCTGATGGAAAAGATGAAAGCTATGTATATGGCTTCATGGATGGATTCTTAGCTGTTTATTCACAAGATGAAATCTTATTAGATAAGAAAGCTATTTTATATGAAGAAGGAACAAATATTGATTTATTACCATTTTTAAAGAAATTATCAGAATCAAAAAGACTTGTTGCAACCTTCTCAGGCTATATTGAAAATGACAAATTATATCATCTAAGATCAAATGAAGTTGATAAAGAATATGATATAGATGATAGCTTTGAATATATTGAATTAAAATAAGAACATTAAAAAATCCACTACTTAATTGTAGTGGATTATTTTTTAATTTCTTCTTCCGAATATCATCGCGACATACATAATTATATATAATAATTCAATATAGATATAAACAAGTGAAATAGTCATTCCTAATGCAACAGACCATTCATCATCCTTGCTACAGCCACTTTCTACTACTGCTTTTGCTTCTTCAAAATTAAATGTTAATGCTAAAATATCATAAATTAATAAGATACTTTCCATTAATATTAATAACCAAATATTTGTTGAACCAATGACTAATATAGTAATAACTGAAAATATTACAAGTGAAATTAATCCTAGTGCAAGTGCCATCATTACTCTTTGTAATACTGAGCAATTTTTAACAACACCTGTTTGGAATAATACAAGCATTATTGCAAAAATTATCATTGTTGAAAACATTGCAATGATTCCAGCACCCTTAACATAATCACCAACTAATGCTTCTACAAGTGTTGTTAAAACACCTAATAAGAATCCTGATGATATTGAATATATAAATATACATACCTTAGCTGTTTTAGCATTTAATCTTCCTACTAATGCGGCTATTAACGCAACAAACATTGATATAAATACTGTTGCTACTAATGTGCTTATATGATTATAAAACAAATAATAAAAAGATAATGATGTAGCTACTGCAACTAATATAGTTATACCAAGACCTAAGGCTGTTTTTAATGTTATACCTTTATAGCCAGCTCTATCATCATATGAGGATACATTATTTGTTTTTATTCCTGAAAAAATATATGTCTTCATAAACAAATCGTCCTTTTTCAAATTTATTTCATTTTATCATAAAAATAATGAAATAAAATAGCGTTTTCATATTTCACATATTTTTACATAATTTGAAATATTTGTAACATTAAAATTAAAAAATCATAGACCCGAAAGTCTATGATTTTTAATTGAATGCAAATATACCTTCATCTTCAATTTTTTCTTCTTTATCTAAATTATCAAATACATTCATATCCTCAAATGTTTTTGTTAATGTTTGATTTAATTTAGATCTCTTCATGAAATCTTTTACTGAAGTAAATGGTTTTTCTTCTCTTGCCTTTTTAATGTTTTCAGCTTGAGCTAAGCCAAGTGAGTTTACTGCTACAAAAGGAATTCTTATTCCTTCATCTTCTACAATGAAATTAACACTATCACTCTTATTTAAATCAATAGGTAAGAATTTAATTCCTCTCAATGTCATTTCATATGCAATTTCAAGGGCAGTTATTAATGAATCATCTGTTGCAGAAACTTTTTCTTTAGATCTTATTTCTTTTATTTTATCATCTATAGCTAAAGGTCCTTTTAGATAAGAATCTACATCATGACCTTTCGCTCTAATTGTAAACCAAGATGCATAAAATATTTTTGGAGAATATATTTTAAACCAACCTAAACGTAAAGCCATGATAACGTAAGCTATCGCATGTGCTTTAGGAAACATATATTCTATTTGTTCACAAGACCAAATATACCAATCTTCTACATTTGCTTCTTTCATTTGTTCCTTTAATTTAATCCAGCCTTCTGGATCTTTAACTTTCTTATTTTTACGAACAAATTCCATGATTTTAAATGCTTTAATTGGTTCCATACCAATATCCATTAAGTCAACCATGATATCATCACGACAACCAATGATATCTTTAAATTCAATTTTACCAAATTGAGTTGTACCTTTAACAAGCTCTTGAGCATTTCCTTGCCATACAAGTGTACCATGAGATAAACCTGATATTTTAACTAATTGAGCAAATGTTTTAGGCTTTGTTTCAACTAACATTCCACGAACGAAATTAGTTCCAAGCTCAGGCATACCAAATGATGCAACCTGCGAATGAAGCTCTTCTTTAGTTAAGCCTATTACCTCTGTTCCATTACAAAGCTCATATATTTTTTGATCTGCAATAGGAATATCATCAATATTATCAAATGGGAAATCAGCTTGATGTAAATGGACATAATCCATAATATATTTTAATACTGTTGGATTATCGTGTGCTAATATATCAAATTTTAATAAATTATTTTCAAATGAATGGTAATCAAAATGAGTTGTTCTAAATGAGTTTGTAGGATCATTTGCAGGATATTGAATAGGTGTAACATCAAATATATCTGCATAATTTGGAACTACAACTATACCACCTGGATGCTGACCTGTTGAACGCTTAACATCTAAAATATGTGTTTTTAATCTATCAATTTCAGCATCTCTTAAAACAATCTTTTTATTTTCAGCATAGCCCTTTACATAGCCATATGCAAGCTCGGTAGAAATAGTTGATACAGTTCCACCTCTAAATGAATTATCATAACCAAATACACTTCTTATATATTCCATTGCGGTAGGCTGATAATCACCAGAGAAATTTAAATCAATATCTGGAATCTTATCACCATTAAATCCTAAGAATGTTTCAAATGGAATACTATGTCCATCCTTATGCATCTTATTACCACAACAAGGACATGGCATATCAGGTAAGTCAAATCCTGATGATTTTTCTCTTAATATAGGCTGAAGCTTTGCTTCATTTTCATTTAGACCATATTCTTTTACTTCTTCATCAGTCATTTTTAATGCATGGAAATGACATTTTTTACAAACATAATGAGGAGCTAAAGGATTTACTTCTGTAATATTCATCATTGTTGCAACAAAGGATGAGCCTACAGATCCACGTGATCCTACAACATAACCATCATCATTTGATTTTTTAACCATTAAATAACAAGTATAATAAACTGATGCATTACCAAATGAAATAATAGAATTTAATTCTCTATCCGCTCTTTTGCGAATAATAGGATGAACATTATCTCCATATATTTTTCTAATATTATCATTTACGATTCTTGTCATTTCTTCTTTAATAGATGGAATATTTAAGCTATCTTTAAATTGATCATCTCTTGGTGAGAACATTTCCTTTGTGAATGCTACTACCTTCTCACAAGAATCATATATTTTATTAGTATTTTCTACTACAATTTCATATCTTAATTCTTCATCTAAGAAATTAAATTCATCAAGCATTTCATCTGTTGTTCTAAAATACATATCAGGTAAATGATCTACTTTTGCATAACGATGTAGACCTCCACCTAATGTTTTAGCTTGAACTAAAATATCCCAATATTTTTTCTCTTCAGGTCTAAAATAATGACAATCAGATGTTGCAACAACAGTCTTTCCTAATTTCTTAGCACTATTAATAATTAATTTAATTACTTCTTCAATATTTTTCTTTCCTTCAGGTAAAGATGAGAAATGATTTGCATAACACATAGGAGGTTGTACCTCAATGTAATCGCACATCATCATTTCCTTTTCCATTTCATCTATACTTCTATTTAAGGCATTTTCAAATACTAAGCCTTCTTGTCCTGAGGATGAAACTAAAATACCTTCTTTATATTTTTCTAAAACAGATTTTAATAATCTTGGTTCTCTATGTAAATGAACAGTCATCGCATCAGATAATAAACGATATAAATTCTTAAAGCCTACTTGATTTTTCGCAATTACATTAATTGAAGAAGGAATAACTCTTTGCCACATTAAATTCTTATCAATAACATTATTGATTTCGTTATAATTATTAATATTTTTTAATCTTAAATTTTCAAGCATTAAAATAAAGCATTGAGCTGTACATTTTGCATCATCATCAGCTCGATGGTGAGCATCTTCTCTAACTTTAAAATATTTACATAATTTTTCAAGACCATATGCCTTTTGTTGATCTTCATATGTTCTAAATAAATTACATGTATCTATCGCAGGAAGCTTTTCTACCTCAAGACCCATCATTTCAGCTTTAGCATAAATAAAGCCATAATCGAATTTAACATTATGTCCTACTAAAATAGAATCTTTAGCAAATTCAAAAAACTTAGGTAATACTTCTTCAATTGAAGGTGCTCCAACTAAATCTTCATCTGTAACATTTGATAATTCCTTAGATACTTCTCTTAATTTTCTTTTCGGATCAACAAATGATACAAATGATGAAACAATACCTTTTTTATAAACACGGAATGCCGCAATTTGGAATATTTCATCATATGTTTGTGAAAAACCAGTTGTTTCAATATCAAATACAGTATATACTGCATCATTCAAATTAATATCATGGTCTTGATCTAAAGTAATATAAAAATTAGTATCATCAACATATGCAAGCTCTACACCATAAATAGGCTTAAAATCATCAAAAGCGGGATTTCCATTTGTTTTATGGAATATATCAGATACAGCATAAACACCATCTCTATCTGTTAATGCGAAACCCTTCATACCTAATGATTTAATCTTTTTAGAAATTGAATCAGCCGCAATAACACTATCCTGAGTAGATAATTTAGTATGTAGATGAAGCTCTACACGCTTAATTGGGGCATTATCTACTAATTTAATTTCTTCTCTAACACCAATAGCTTCAATAGTAGATGAATCAATTAATATTTGCTTACTAAATGTATCAAAAGTAATTTTACCAATTACTCTTACTTTAGTATCTGGCTTCATATTTTGTTTATATAATTTTTCTTCTTCATCTGATCTTACCCATTTTTTAACAATAATAGAGTCATCATCATCTGTTATTTTTAAAGTAACTAAGCTACTTTTACCTTTAGTTTTCTTTATTTCAGCATCAAAGATATATCCTTCAACCATAATAGCTTCAATACCATTTTCCTCCTGAAATAATTGAAGTCCAGTTTCATCTGATGGTATATCTCTAATTAAAGTTAAATTCATTGGTCTTTGTTTTTTATAATTCTTTTTTAATTTCTTAGCTTCTTGATTAAAAGTATCAATTATTTCTAATTTATTTCTTTCCTCTTCTAATCTTTCTTCTTCTTGCTTTTCTCTTTCACTTCTAACTTCACTAATAGATAACTCAACATCATCAATTAAAGAAAAATTAACTAAAATACCAAAAGATTCAAATTCTTCTTTTAATCTAGGTAATAAATTTTCAAGACCACGTTGATCTTGAGGAACTAAAAAAGAAACATTATTATTATCTATAGCTGCCTTATTAATATCTAAAGATTTAAATGTAACATTTTCTTTAATTAAATTATCTAAAATATATTCTAAATATTCCTTCATCTCTGAAATAGATAAAGAATCATCTTCATAAGAAATATTAAAAGAAAGCTCACATCCAACTTTTTCAAAAGCTTTTATAATACATTTTTTTAATTCTAAATATTTATCTAAAGATATTGCATATGACAAAACAAAATCAAGATCAAGCATTCTTGATTTTGTATGATATTTAGCATTATCAATTCTAATGTTATTATCTTCTTCTAATATATTATTAACTTTAATAAAATCAATTGCTTTCATAAAGACCCTCTTGAATTAAAAAGCCATTTAAAATGGCTTATTTAACTATTTTGCTTATTCTAATAATATGTGAGAATGTAATACCTGCAAAAATGATAGGTAGAGCATATGCAATATATTCTAACCAA
>JAEEGG010014073.1_pt1 | contig 16996 bp, 15 predicted proteins | sample 9134161 | NCBI WGS metagenome assembly JAEEGG01 (sample SAMN16246543, study PRJNA631951) | gut metagenome | biome: gut microbiome; feature: rumen; material: CR-attached | host: Bos | place: Iran: Karaj | collected 2018-10 | reverse complement strand
GGTTGCAAAGCTTTCCTATAAGACCTGCAAGGACGGAATCAGCAACACGTTCTCGATTATCCCGCAAGCCCTCGGCCACAGCGATCAGGAGCGCTACGACAACCTGATCAACATTCTCGACGGCTACTTCGCGCAGAACGCGCATCATCTGAACGTAAACGTTCTGAACCGCGAGACGCTGATTGACGCAATGAACCATCCGGAGAAATATCCGACACTTACGATTCGTGTATCCGGCTACGCCGTAACCTTCAACAAGCTGACGCTTGAGCAGAAGAAGGAAGTCATCTCGAGAACGTTCCACGAGGCAGTATAGCCGCTGTACACAGATTCCACTACACACCAGAGGGCGGGGCCTTAACGCCCCGCCCTCTTACTTTCGGAGGCAGAAATGACCGATCCTGTAGCAAATACCATGGCTGACTTGACCGTAAAAGGCAGAATCCACTCATTCCAGTCCCTCGGCGCCGTTGACGGCCCGGGGCTTCGTTTCGTAGTGTTTCTGCAGGGCTGCCCTATGCGCTGCATGTACTGTCACAATCCCGACACCTGGCTTTCGGAGGGCGGCACCGAGTATACCGTCGATGAAATCGTTTCAAAGATACTTCGCTACCGCACATACTTCGGAAAGGACGGCGGTGTGACCGTCTCCGGCGGCGAAGCACTGATGCAGGCGGAGTTCGTTACGGACCTGTTTCGCGCGCTGAAGACGGAAGGCATCAACACCTGCCTCGATACGAGCGGCGTGATGCACACAGGCAATGATCCGATGCGCGACCGGGCTGATTTCGGAAGTCCGGCCGAATTCGGGAACTCCGACAAGCCTGCTTTGTCCGCTGACGATACCCGCATCATCAACGCCCTCCTCTCCGTCACCGACCTTGTTATCTGCGACATTAAGTTCACAACAGAAAAAGACTACCAAGCCCATACGGGCGGCAGTCTTTCTTCTGTCCTTGCATTTTTATCCCTCACGCAAACCGCGAAAGTTCCTTTGTGGGTGCGTCATGTCGTAGTTCCCGGTTTCACCGATTCCGAGGGCGAAGTGCGCGCCATGGTTGCCCTCGCGCACCGTTACGACAATCTCAAACGAATCGAACTTCTCCCCTTCCGTAAGCTCTGCGTCACCAAGTACGAGCAGCTCGGCATCCCGTTCCGCTGCGCGGATATTCCGGAATGCGACGAGGCAACGATAGCGCGTTTTTCGAAGCTGTTATAAGACAGCTTCTTTTATTTCCAGTAACATTTCACCCCGCTGATATTGCCCCACTCGTGTTCATCGTTAGCAAGAAACAGTGACGCGGTAATCGTACCCTGATACAGCACGCCTTCTTCGGAATAGACGATAATCCTCAGGGTTCGGTCGTCATACTCCAAAAGCGCAAGCCGCTTTCCGTCATACGCCGCGGTTCCGTCCCTCCATTGGCGGGATGCGTAGCCGGTCGTATGCATCCGGATGCCCCACTCACCGTCCGGTTTCTTTCCGAGCACGAAGGTCTCGGAATCATCTGCTTCCTTGTCGGTTCTCACAACCTGAAAAACGTAATAATCTTCCCCGGCAAATGTGACATAGCCGCTTCCCGCTTTTCCGAAATCACTCTCGTTTCCGAGCGGAATGTCCGCCTTCGTCTCTCCGGTTTCCGAACCAATCACGCGAACACGGATAACGCCGTCCGAGCAGTATACAAGAATCAGGTTCTCTCCGTTTCCGGTCAGCCCGAGCCGGACAACTTTCTGCGTCGGGTCAAGCGGGTAGAAAATATCAATTCGGTCAACTGCGTAAAGCTCTGCTGTAGCGCCGTTCTGCTCTGCCGTATATATCGGCATACGGTAGATTCCGAATCCGCCGGGTATCAACGACGTATCCACAATGCTTCCGTCATCCGCCGTTACGTCAAATGTGAACCACATCGTCCTATCCGTCCACACTTTATAGATATTCGGACGGTAATGCGAATCCCCGACCCGGGTCCACCGGCTCGAATTCAGGTCGTAAACAAGTTCCCACGTATCGTTCGGAAGCACAGGAATCTTCAGAAAATCCGCGCAGGTCTTCAAGGCTTTTGAAGCCTCCTCCGCGCTGAGCGGAACTGCGCCGCCCCACCAGCGGCCTTCCGCAATATTGGTATAGTTGAACCATGAAAAACCTTTGTCGTTCTCAAGTGTGCCCGTGATTCCCTCAATCGGCATCGGATAGCAACCATAAAAATCCGAAATCCGGATTTCCCCCGGCTGCCCTGCTTCCGATAAGCGTTCCTGAAAGTCTTCCGATTGGAAGACATTCTCATAATACACGGAAGAACTCAACCAGCTTCGAATACCGAACGACATTCCGTCATAATTATTCATCCTGCGGATTTCCAAATCTTCGAAATACCGGCGTTCCTCTTCCGCGAAGTAAGCATCATCGGCAAGCACATGGCTGTACTCGTTCTTCGGACCTGCAGCGGTAAATGTAATCACATTTTTCGAAGCATACTTATCCGGCTCCATCTCCGCCTTCGTCGTATCCCGGTCATAAAGGCACGAGTCGAAAACGACGATGAGCCCCTCCGCGCCCGCGGGATCACCGGCAAGCGTCGCTTCCGAGATGGTTATTCGGTCCTCATTACATTTTACGTGAATTGCCGCGTAGGCGGATCCTACAAAGCACAGAAGCGCTATCACGACAAATACTATAAGATTCCGTTTCATCATTTTCCCCCGATATACTTTTCTTTCCACGTCCGTCCGCACAGCGCGCAGATACATGCGCAGACGACGATAACCAGAAGATTTACCGGCCACTGCCATACGTTTTCAATCGGGAACACAATCTGATAATACCGTGTGCTCCGTTCAATCAGCTTGAACATCTGCATGGCACCGGCGCCGAATTGCCGCCCGTTTTCGTACCGGTTCAGAAGATAAATCAGAATAATCTCAATCTGCCAAAGAATAAGCAGCGCAATCCCGCAGACGACGCCGTCCCAGAAGATTACCGTTCCTTCCGAAACCCGAAGCCGTACACGCGTATACCGGCTTTGATTACGGCTTCGCCGGCAGCTAAATGCAAGCGAAAGGAATAACCCGGCCCATGTGATAAAGAACGCAATGCCGAGACAGGACCCCATCTCCGTCATAAAAAGCCATGCCCCGTCGTCCGGGTGAGTGGCGCGTGATGCCGCCCATATAAAGACGAGGCTCAGTACCGGAAGCAGAATCCAGAACAGAAGCATTCCCTTAATCTTCGTCGACACCGAAAGCGCAATTACCGACACATGTTTTTTCACTGCTTTACCCCCTCTTTTTTATTCCCACTCCGCCGTATACATATTTCCGCTGTAATATCCTTCGGTGAAAAGCGAAACCGAATCGGAAACCGAAAGCCCCATCACATCGGTAAACTGAACTCCGTCCTTGGTAAGGATTGTCACAGACAGCTGCTCGGGATGATTGTCGGAACAGCTGACTATTGCAAGTTTTCCTTCTCCGTCATAAGCATAGCGGACGCTCGCGTCATCCGGATGCAAAAGCTTCCATGCATTCATCGCGCGTTTGTACTCCGTGTTTAAGGCTCCGACAACCGGAATCTGCAGACGGTCCGCCCACTGCCCTTTTGCATCTCTTCCGATCACGTGAAGGAAACCGTCGCCGTAAGCAACCATATAATCCGTCCTGAGATTTCCGCTTTGCAGGATACACCAATCCGCGTCTCCCAAATCAAAAGAGGCAAGCTTCTCCGCGGTTTTCACATCAATTACCGTCAGGATAACCCTTTCGTTCTCCTCAGTCCGAAGAAACAGTGTTCCGGCATCCGCGGTAAGCGCCAGGCTGATAACATTGACATCCTCCGGCAGCGGATAAAACAGAGAGATTTCGTCTGCATCGGCTACAATCTCCTTTTCACCGTTTTTCTTCGTAATCCGGTAGGGAATACGATAAATCCCATAGCCGTCCTTCAGGTTTGACATATCTACCGGGTTTCCGAATGCGGAACGGTTTTTTACAAAAAAGAAAATCTCACTGTCATTTCCGACGCTCTGCAGATCATTGTAATCCGTTGTCGAATAGAAATCGCCGTTTCCCTCTGTAAACCCCTGCAATCGATTCAAAAGATATGTCTCATTTTCAAGCACCGGGATAGGGAATCGTTTCTGAAGCGCCTCGTCACTCTTCCGGTTCTCCCTGTCGTACTCCTTCGTCAGGTAGTACCCGTCCTGCGGGATCCGGATTGACCAGGAAAGCGGATAGTATTCATAGTATTCCGAAAGATTTACGGCAACGGTACGTTCGTTGTCATAGGTCCTCAGCAGTTCTTCCAACAGGGGATAAATCTCGACACTTATGTAAAATCGCGGGCCGGTTGTTCCGGAATTCAGATAATCCTTCATTTCTTCTTCCTGCTCGCTTAAAAGCCCGGAGATCCGCTTCGTGCTTACAAGGAGTTCCCCGTTTTGATACCGGAATTCGCCCTCTGAGATCCAATACTCCGAAGAAGTGACGGATGTTCTTACATAATACTGTTTCGTAATCTTAAGCCCGTCCGCCGCATGCGCATCGCCTGCCTGTCCGCGCTGCCTGTAGGTGAACTCACCGGCATCCTTAAGAAGCGACGCGCAGGCATAACCCGCTGCCCCCAATAGCACGATACCCGTAAGAACCGTCACGAAGATCCATCGTACGCTGTAACGTTTCATATGTCTTTCTCTCCCGTAATATCCGCAAGTGCCTTGCCCACACGGTCCGGCTGATAGCCATAGATCTCCTTCACATAGTCGGTAAGACTTTTCCCGTTTTCTTCAAGTGCCGTTACGTCGCAGTCACCGATAATTTTTCCTTTATGAATCAATACCGCGCGTCCGACAAATCCGGAAACCTCCTCAATCAGGTGGGTCGAAAGCATGATCGTTTCATCCGGACGCAATATGCCGAGAAGCACCTTATAGAAGTCCTCGCGGTTGAATATGTCATTTCCGGCGAAGGGCTCGTCTAAGAATACATAGTCCGCCCCCTGCGACAGAGCAAGGATAACTTCCATCTGGTTCTGCTGACCGGTCGACATCCGCTTCAGTTTGCGGTTTCTCGGCAGTTCGAAGAAATCCATCAGACCGTTATAACGTTTTTCATCAAAGGTATCAAAATGCTCACGGTAGAACTGCGCGTGTTCATCGGCGGTAAGGTCGCCGAAGAAGCTGTGCTCACACGTGCCGAAGGATATCCTGCCGATATTCTTCCTGGTTATCGGATCACTGTCCAACAGAATCGTTCCCTGATAAGGCACGATACCTACGATGCTCTTCATAAGAGTCGTCTTACCGGCTCCGTTCTCACCGAACAGTCCGATGATTTCTCCCGGGTTAATTTTCAAATCCACATTGGCAAGCGCCACCGTATCGCGATATACTTTCGAAACATGAAATAATTCAATCATAGCGTAAACAACCTCCATAGGTTAATCGTCCCATTTGCCGGCAGATACATCTCGGGCGTATACCGGTAATACAGATATTTGCAATACAAAACCAATATTACTGCAATGATGATTGCCTCAACCGTCAGAATGATCGGAACCGTAAGGCAGCGGCGATGCATCTCGAAGCGGTCGGGAACGCGCTTCATCAGATAGACAGCGTGACTTTGGTAGTATACCCGGTAATAATATACGGCATATACGATGAATACCGTTACCGCGATAATCATCCACCAGAGAATCCCCTGAAGAAGCGTGTTCAGCTTTTCTATCTGCCTTCCCCCGTGAATGATCCCGCCTACCGGATACCCCAACTTATTCGTGAAGACAACGTTCTGATCAAAAACCCGATACAGCTGTGTCAGAAGCCGGTTTTTGTAAGAATAAAACGTAACAACCGGCAGCCCCAGGGTAAAAATCTGTCCCAGAAGAAGCATCACCCACGGGTTTTCTTTCGGAGGGGCTATTTTGGAAAAGAGTCTTCTTTGCGCTTTCTCACGCTTATTCCGCATCGTCCTTCCCCTCCTTTCCGTTTCTTTCGTTCATCATTCTCAGGGACGCGAGAAATGTAAACGCAGTCACCGTCAGCACTAGGACAAAACAGACAATCGCCTGAATCCGTCCGGGTCTTGCGTAGAAGAACGGAACCGAAATAAGAATCAATCCGAACCAGATTGCAATCCATCCCCTTTCGGATGACTTCCCACATCTCAAAAAGCAGGCACACAGAATGCCGTAGCAGGTGAAATAGATAACATTTCGAACCCACAGGATCGGGAACCAGATCGGCACCAGTCCGCAGTATACCCGATTCAAAAGAATTGCCGTGGAAATGCCCTGCTTTCCCTGGCTGTAATCGGGCAGTGACTGAAAAATTCTTCCCGCTGCGTAAATCAGAACGATCAGTACCAGCCACATCATAAGGAACAGAATCGCGTTCGTTAAGCAGTCCCAAAGGAAGACATGCCGCTTTCCGATACGCAGCCGGTCAAGCGTGTATTCCGTCTTACTCTTTGAGAGGGTAGGAAGCAGGATGCAGACAGCCGTACAGCCCATAACACAGGCCAGGCACAGGATTGTAAGCACGACCGGGCACCAACCTGAATAAAAGGTATACTCGATTCGGCTTCCGTCCATATGGGCGCCCTGCATTTCGAGTTCCTCTACCAGTTCGTTGTGTTCCGCCTGTTTAACCGCCATCCGCTTCCCGACGCCCCAGAATAAAAGCAGTCCGAACACAAGCGTGCAGGCAAATACCACAAGCATCTTCGGAAGCTTCCGGCGAAGCATCAAAGCAAAAACCGATCTATGCATGCTCTTCTCCCTCCCCGCTTCCCGCAGGCTCTTCTTCGCTCTCCTGCCAGTTTTCTTCAATCAGTCTGAGGGCTTCCTCACGGTCGATGCCCATCTGCCGTAAGGCCGATGTGATGCTTCGGATATCGTCCTTAAGAAGTTCCTCCTTAAGGGCATCGAGCTTCTGCGGGGTAAGCGTCATATTGCTTCCGGCGCCCGGCTGGGACGTAATCAGGCCTTCGTCCTCCAGCATACGGAACGCCTTCTGCACCGTATTCGGATTGATCCCCAAAAGCGCAGACAGCATCCGCCTTGACGGCAGCTCGTCCCCGTCCCGGATCGTGCCCGCTACGGCGCCTCTTTTGATAAACAAAAGAATCTGCTGGTAGATTGGCGTTCCCTCCGTTCCTCGAAATGTGTCAAATGAAATCATATAGTCTCCTGTCTATCTGCCGGTTTCGGCAAGGTAGTTCGCAATATCCCGGTTGGCGGCTTCGCAAAGCTCGTCAATGAATCCGACACTGTCCTTAAACTCTTTCCATGCCTGATTCACATCCCAGTCCGGATTCAATATTTTCCCCGAATTATAGTCATCCGGATCCGATAAAACATACAGAGTATTCTCAAGAACGATAAAGGCATTCCTCAAGCTGTTACCCTTCTCCTGCTCCCTGCTTACAGCGTCCGCTTGTTCCATCCGAATTCCTGTTATGTCACTCTTCGGCAGCGCCGACATAATCTCTTTTCTTAGCTCAATGGTATCCCTGTCAACCCCCGGGAACATACAGGTGAGTATATCCGGATCGGTATAGCAGACGGTAAGAATTCGAAATGCCAATTCCTTCTGCGTCGAGTTCACCGATATTCCGTACTTACCTTTTGCGTTATACTCCCACACACGACGGCTTATCAGGTATTCCCGATATCCTTCCGGAGCCTTGAAGGAACTGTCGCCGATCACGGCAATCATTCCCTCCGGCGTTTTCTTCTCATATTGAAGATTAACAAGCATACCTGATTTCAGATCATTGTACATTTCTAAGAGAAGATTCGGTATATCGTCCGATTTTACGGGATTCATCACAGTTTTACTTCCTTCGGAGTACGGAAGGCATAGCGCTGCGAAATTGTCATACCCCAGAAAGCCGAACAGAATATCACCGCTGTTCAGATCACGGATTCCGATTCGAAGGCTCGAATTGTCGATGGTATTATAAATAGCTTTTAAGGAAGCATATGTCCCGTCAAATATATCGAAATATTTTACATAGTCCGGATGGACGAAAAGCCGGGTTCCGTTATCAATCCGATATTCTTCAAACGCTCCTACGAAAGCCTTCGGAATTACTTTTATTATACCATCCAGGGTAACCGATTTCCACTCCTCGTCCGTGTATGCTTCATAAAGGGCCTTCCCATCTTCCGAATCCAGGTATTCATTTAGCGTAACCAGTTTTGTATCAACAAAGCGCATTTGGGCATCCTGCTCCGTGAAGTTCCATGCGGACGTATAAAGAATATCTAACGGCATGCTTTTCTCAATACGCTCCACCCACTGCGCATATTCCGTGCCCATCACGGTATCCGTTTTCACAAACTGAATCTGGCAGTCATAGCCTTTTTCATATAAGATCCGGTTAATCTCTCTGCAGTTTTCCTTCGAAACATCATTCATCCACGGATTTACCCATGTAATGCAGTTCGTCGTCGGATACTCCGTCGGGTAGACGGTAACACTTCCTATGTAAGCGCCGGGCGTATTCTCCCCGCCGGTTATTACGGCGGGACTCCCGCCTTCCGTCGGTGTCGGCTCCTGTTCCGCTTTCTTCTTTCCGCAGCCGGCCATCAAAACAACAAGAGCAAGAATCATCAGGGCCCACACATTTTTCTTCATAAAAACCTCCTCCCGATTTCTCAGTTTACAAGGAAAGGCACTGCATTTGAGAAATCGCCCTTCCAAAAATCCTCTGTGGGTACATATCCGCAATCCGTTCCGAGGTCGGATTTTAACATTCCGTAGCAGCTCTCTTTGAGGATTGCCTGCGCTATGAACGAATCCCAAGGAAAGCTTACGCTTCTGACGATTTCTCCGCTCTTTTCATCAATCAAACGGTAATCCGTATTCCCGGTTTCTTTATTGTACGAACCGCATACAAACCCGGATTCGGTCCAGACCATATTGGGTGTAGGGAAATCATATCTTCGGAACCGCTCACCGTTATAGCGGTACAGTCCTACTCCTCCGTCCGCGTCCTCCATGGCGAAAGATTCCTTGCAGAAGCAGATCTCTCCCCATGTCTTTCGATTAAGAATCAGCCTGAGTTCCCCGCTGTTTATATCATAATCGTATACTTCCATCAGTTTGCGGTCTTCCTTATCTTTCCAAAACTCGATGTGCTCCTCATAGGAAAGATTCTCGGGTTCCTTAATTTCCTGATACAGATAGCTGAAATACAGGTGTCCTTGGCGCACGTCATAGGAATACACATAAGCGTTATAGGTCTCTTTTCGGAATACTTCCCTGCCGGTTCCGTCCTTAAGATTCACCTGCCAGATTCCGCAATCCTGCGTTTCCTTCGGTGCTCCGACAATCCATTGCGTCTGTCCGCTTCCGTCCGTGGTTTCGACCATTTCATAAGGATTTTCCCAAATCACATAAAGATAATCGTCGGTGAAGAAAACCCGGTAACCGGCCCGGATATAGGAAGGAATGCTTCCGATCTTCCGACGGTTTTCGCCCTTCTCATCGGCGCACATCACATCACCGCTATCCGAGAGGAAGTATAACCGGCCGTTCCGAAGCATCACCGCTCCGGAAAACGTATAAGCTATACAACTTTCCTTCGCCGTTCCGTCCGCAGATGCCACTGCTCTTTTATGCTCACAGCCGGGGTCAAAGCAGAATACCATATTCTGCCTGCTCTTGACATCAAACAGCTGCAGCCGTCCGAAACCGATGTTACTCATATACAAAGCATAGTCCTCGGTCAGAAACTGACTGCGGTAATCCATACTGTGATAGTTCACATCGGTTTCCTGCCCTGCTTCGGGTTCTGTCTTTCCCGTGCTCTTCTTCCCGCAGGCGGCAAATGTGAAACATATGAAGACTATCGTTATCACGAAACAGAATCTTTTCATAATCATTTTCCTTTTCCGTTTTCTTCCCTGCTGAACCAGTTTTCAATATCCTTCTTCACTGCTTCACATAGTTCGTCATAGTATGAATACTCGGTCAGGAACTCACTGTAGGCCTCATCGAAATTCCAATTCGGATTGACCACGGAATAATCCGCGTCTGGGTTCAGTTTGTAGAACATTCCCGCAGTGAGCCCACTCGGAGCGGAGGCCGGATTCTTCTTCACTTCCCGCAGCACCTTAAGAGCCTCTTCATAATAGATGCCTGCCAGTTCGCTTTTCGGAGCATCGGAAAGAAGTTCCACCCGGTGTGCCAACACTTCCCTGTCAGACTCGGGATTTAACAGGCAAAGGATATCCGGATCGGAGAAGCAGGCGGAAAGAATCTTCAAGGCAAGATCCCTCTTCTCAGACTTCACAGAAACGCCGTATTTGCCGTTCCAGTTTAACTCGTGATAATCCGGGGAAGTTACGTATTCCTTGTATCCTTCATTCCAGAGTCCGCGATATCGGTGAATCACGGCCAGAATATGCTCCGGAATAACCCCGGTTTTGTAATAATCAACCAAAACACCCGAACACATATCGGCATAAATCTCCTTAATCAGATTCGGGTACTCTGCCGTCTTCGAAAGACTCATAAATGTCTTTGTTTCGCTTTGATAGAACAAATCCTGCCTAAAGATGCTGGAATACCCTAAAAGAGTCGGGATATGTCTCAGTCCGTCAGTCAAAATACGAAGTTCGGGGTCCCCGATTTTCTCATAGATTGCTTTTAACGAAGCATATGTCCCGTCAAAATCCGTAAAGTATTCTTCATACTCTTCGTTAACGGAAATGTAAGTACCGAAATCCAGACAGGTTTTCCCTTCATAAACGATAGCCGCTCTCGGAACCAAATACATATTTCCGTTTATTGTTCCCGACATCCATTCGTCTTCAATATATGTATTCCTTAGCGATTCGGCTCCGTCCGTCTCCAGATAATCATTCAACGGAAGAAATCTTTCCTCAACAAATGGAATCATCTCCGAGTCGATTTTCGGATTCCAGTTACCGGAATAAAGAATGTCAATCGGAACGGTTTGTTCGCAATAATCTAACCATCTGATATACTGTGCGCCGGAATCCACATTATCGGCTCTTACAAAGATAATCTGACAATCCAGCCCTTTTTCATATAGAATCCGGTTAATCTCGTTAAGGCTTTCTTCGGAAATTAGCAACCAATCAAGACGTGAGATTACCATGGTCACGCTTTGAGACGTCTCATATGGTGCCGGAATCATATAGATTTCACCGCTCGGCTCATAGTCATCCACATAAACGAAAGCGGGGTTATTCATCCCTATCGGTGTCGCCGTAGGTGTTGCCGTCACGGAAACCGAAGGGACATCTGTTCCTTTCGGTGACAAGTCCTGTTGCCTCTTCTTCCCGCACCCGATCAGGCATATCACGCAAAGGGCAACGACCAATGCCAAGCTTAGTTTTTGTATCACATTTTCCATTCCATCACCCTTGTTTTAATAGCGAACGATTCCGTCCTTGTTACCGGCCCAGTAATCCTCCGCCGAGATGTAGGCGCGTTCGAACCCGACCCTGCCGTAGAAGGTTTCACCCACTACGACTTCAACCGTGAAATCCTCCCACGTGAACGGAGAAGTTTTGATAACCTTGCCGGTCTCCTCGCTGAGCATGACGCCGTGCTGTGTCTCTTCATTCATTCCGATAATCCCGTGATCACAGTTGTACCCATAGAATTGAACCTCGGTGTCCACTGTTTTCTCACCGGAGTACTTATGCAGTTCAAGCGGTCCCGGCGTGCCGAATTTCTGAATACTACCGTATACATCTCGGAACAGATAGGCACCCTTCGCCGGCTTCTCCGTAAACAGCAGCTTTACTTCTCCGGTAGCCGTCACATAGTCATAATAGGAATTCACCTCATGCTGCATGAGTTCCTCAATCTGTGCCTGCCACACTTCCGCGGGCTGGGAATAATCCGGCACGACGCCGGTATCCTTGGCGTCTTTGCCTCCGACCCTAAAGCAGATGCATCCGTCATGGTAGTACAATTGCGTCACCTGCATCTCGTAATACTCATCGGAACGAAAGATGATTTCCGCCCCTTCGCCGGAGTACGGAATCCGGACGAGACCGGCTTCCTGCCTTTCTTTCGGCATGCCTGCAACCCATTCTGAAGTTTCCTCGCGAAAGACCCACTCATTGTGCGAGATATAAGAAACATACATTGCCTTGTCCGTAAAGAGGAAGTTACCGCCGTAATAGATCGGAAGGCCGAGTTTGGTGATTTCCTTCCGGTTATTCCCGGTGACATCCCCGGACCATAAACTTCCGTTGCTGAAACAATAGAGCGTATCGCCCATGATATAGACCGGTCCGTACTCATAAGCCGGGCAGCCTTTCTCCAAGACTTCCGTTCCGTCAAGTGACATTTTCGCCTTCTTATGTTCACAGCCGGGGTCAAAACAGAATATACTCGACTGTCCGCTTTCCACATTGAGAATGTGAAGCGGCTGACTCGTTCCTTCCGGCGTGTATAACGCGTATTTCTCCGTATAGGTTCCGCCGTCCAGGTAGAAAATCACGCCTTCCGCCGACTCCCCGGAAACCGCAATCTTCGCACCGGTTAAACTTGTCGTACCGCTGCCACCCGGTTCATTGTTCATTCCATCCAGAATGCCTGCAGCGGTAGGCGTCGGTTCAATCTGCTGTTTCTGATTTTTCTTTCCGCAGGCCCCGAGGCAAATGGCACAAAGACCACAAATCAAAGTCATCGTAACAATCCTTCGAATCCGTCTCATCTTTTCTCCTCCTCTTTTATACAAAAAGCAAACCGTACTAGCCATGTAATACACTTTACTGTATTATATGACTAATACGGTCGTCTTGTCAAGGGGAATTATCTCTTTTCGATTATTTTACTTTCTGAATCTGTTGATTAGCTGAACTACACCAATCTGAGAAATAACCTGTTTCTTCGATAAACTGTTTCCATGCCGAATCAATATCACACATAGGATTAAATTCATACTCGTAAAAGTCTTTGCTGTTTGGATTTTTTACTCTCTGCATATTGTTAACGAGGTTCATTATCGAATTGGTATATTGGTTCAATAATTCTGTTTGATTTTCATAAAAGTTTATTCGGATTCCGGCTAATTCACTGTTTGGATTTGCGTTAAGCAGTTCTTTTCTCCTTCCCATCAACTCTTTATCTGCCCCCGGATATAATAAACAAAGAATATCTATATCCGAAAAACAAAGTGAAAGAATCTGGAAAGCCTGGTCTTTGTTCTTTGAGCTTTTGCAGATTCCGTATTTTCCCCGAGGATTTGCTTCATATGTATCCGGAGCGGAAAGATAATCTGTGAATCCATCAAGGGGGTATCTTTTGCCCGTATAAATAAATGCCAGAACCTTTTCCTTAGGCACATCCGGAGACCAAAGATAATTCAAAAGGACTCCGGATTCAAAATCAGAATATATTTCCTTAAGTAAAACTTTTAGCTCATCTGTTTTTGTGATATCAATTACACTTCTTTCACTATTTCGAAACGGGAGGGCACTTTTTATATCGGAACAGCCCATTAGCCCATACAGAATCCTTTCTCCCGGTAGTTCCGAAAGTACGATGTGCAAATCATCATTTCCTATCGTATCAAGTATTACTCTTAACGACTCGTAGGTTCCGTCAAAACCGTCAAAATATGAAATATAAGCATTGTTAACAGCTATATAAACCGCATTATCTAAATATGCCTCTCCAGAAGCTACCGTTGCCGCCTTCGGAACAACATATACGCTTCCTTCCACAGAACATTGTTTCCATTCATCAGCCGTGTAGCTTTCTTTTAAACGGAGTCCCTCGGGAGTTTCCAAATATGAATCCAGGGGAGTCATTTTGTCCTTGATAAAGTCTATATCTCTATTATCACCCGCTGCCCAGATATTCGACGTTATAATATCTAATGAGCCTGTTTTCTCATATTCGCAAATCCACTCAGCATATTCCTCCCCGACCAATGGCGAACCTTCTTCATCCTCAGGAAGGATAAACCTGATTTGATAATTGATTCCCTTCTCATGAAGAAGTCTGTTTATTTCATTTTGGTTTTCTTCGGATATACCGGGATAAAACTGGTATACCCAAGTGATAACGTCTGAGTTTTCTTCTTCAATCGGTGTTGTTTCTTTATAATCTCTATCTACTTTTTTACATCCTATAAGAAAAAGGATTATCACACCAATCGTTAATATACCCTTCCCACGGCTTTTCATAGCTGGTTTCCTCATATTCCAAAACTACAAGAAGAGGTGCCCGCATCAATATGACATCGGACACCTCTGTTCAAGCGGTCATGCTTAATCTCTATTAAGGGATTCTACGAATCAGTCAGTTTTATGTTAACATTTTTTTTGCTTTCCTGTCAATATCTTTTCCGGTCGTTATTTCTCCGGCACAGGCGAAGCCAAAGAAACGCCTGCGTTATATCCCTCGTTCTGATCATATTGCAAAATCTGTTGTTCCGTTCCGTTTGCGTCCGTTACATAAAAGATCTTTCACCTGTATTACGCACGGGCGGCGGAAAATATTACAGCTGTTATCAAAAAAGGAGACTCAGTCGAGTCTCCCAAAGCATTCTATTCCCTTAACCGGCTCCATCTGAGTGATCAGTTCCCTAAAATATGCATATAAAGGAATCAACGTGTCCGAATGGATGAGTGCTCCGCTACCCTTCTCCTCCCAAATATCCTGTTCGGATACCAGTTCATATGCTGCCACATGATCGTCTCCTCCCTGATACAGGGTAAAGTAAAAAGGTCCTGCAGCGCCTTCCTCCATTTCACCGGGCGTTCCCGAAATCTCATGAAGCTGTTCGCATATAGCTCCGATCACTTCTTTATCCTCTATGTTATAGAGTTTTCCTTCCGGCTGGTACATAAGGCTGATTCTTGTGATGTCACCTGCCGGAACGGACAAGCAGATCTGTCCGTTTTCGCTCTCCTGTGCTTTAAACTGAATCCCATGTTCGTTGCTGATGTCAACCCGGATGTTGATCCATTGCTTCGAGTAATGAATCGTTACCTTTCCTTTGCGGTACAAGACTCCGTTATCACTTCCGTAATCCTCCTGCCCGTATCCGAGTTTTTCCATAACGGCTTTGATTTCCCCGGCAGTAGACAGCTTCGTTAATCCGAACACGCGCACCGTCGGGTCGGTGATAACAATACGCGTGATATGATGTTTTTGATCGGAATAATCCGGATAAGAGGTTACGGTGTAAATCACACATGCGTCGGGATCCTTCTGCCCCCCTTCTTCGCTCTTTGTGGGCACATACCCGGTGCCGTAATACTCCCAACCGCCGTACAGTCCGTATCTGCGCTGATACTTCGAAAAATCCACATCGTCCACATGCTCCGTGAGCCAAAACTCAAGGCTGCTGCCTTCTTCTTTGCCGGGAAGCCAACTATCATCCTGTTCGAGCTCTTCCTCCGATGGAGACCTCCGCTTATCACCACAAGCGGCACATACCCCCGCAAGGACCGCAATTACTGTAATGAGGCATAAAACTCTTTTCACGGTACACCTCCTACTCCGAAACGGCCGTGCCGGGCTCAAGCCATATCGCATCGTCATATGAATCGGGGCGCAAGGCTAAACTGTATGCGCTGCCCGTCTGCCCGAGCGTCTCATCCATTGCAAAAGCAGCAAATTCTTCTTTTGTCATAAAAAGAACCAGCTGTTTCCATCCGTCTTTATAAGTATCATACAGTTCAACAGGTACTCCGTCTGCGCAAAGCCTACTCGCGAGTTCCCCGTAAAATGCGTTGACTGCCTCCTGCCACCTTTCGTAAGGGATGCGTACATAGGTTTCCTCCGGTCTACCGGAATCCAGTTCCTCCTGAAGCTTATCCCGCAGGAATACGCCATCAACGATATACGCATCAATCAGTTTCTTGTATTTCACCACTTGTGATTCGTAAAACTCTTTCGTCCATTTTGTTCCGTCCGGAGCCCCTGTTTCATAGATGGCGCTCCCATACGCCAGGTATTCGCCGTCATATTTCAGCATCTGATACATCAGGGAAGGGATTTGCCGGGAACGCCCGTATTCCTCTTCCAGATTCGCAATCGCTGCGCCGTTATATTGATACCATTTGCAGTCGCAGCCGTACTGAATCGCTATTATGTCACCGTCGCCGCAGGAGTCAAGAACCGCAAGAAGGCTGCTGCTGACCGTTTTCCCCTGCCATTCGCCGGTACCGTCGCTCACCGTCGCATCGGGCTCCAGATAGATTATGTCCTTCCCGGGCTTTTCTTTCGTCTCTCCGGTAAGAAGCGGCTCCTTTGGATTACCAGTCGGCGTTGCATTCGGGAGCTGCGAATCCGCTCCGGGGTTATCATGCGAAATGCCTGTTTCATTTGCGGGGTTCTTCCGGTCTGTAATCAGCCCGGACTTCCACGCGCCTGCACCGATTAGGACAACTATACATGCGCAGACAACCGGCAGCATCACTTTCATCCGCTTTGCCTGTCGAATTCGTCTATCCTTTTGATAACGCTCTCTTCGCTTATAAAGATCACGAATCATTTCATCCGAACTCTTCATAGGTGAAACCCTCCTTCTCCAGTTCCGCTCGTAAGGATTGCTTGGCACGATAGAGAAGATTCTTCATCTGGCGGCTGCTCTTTTTGAGAATCACGCCGGCCTCTTTCGGAGTGAATTCTTCAAAATAGACAAGCCAAAGAACACTACGGTAATCGGACGGAAGCTCTGCAAGCGCTTTATGCACGGCAATCTTCCGCTCTTCCCTAATGTATGTCCGTTCCAAATCGGTTTCGTCACTCAGATAAGCTTCCGCGTCTTCGGCTGCAATCGTCGTCATCTTGGCTTCGTGCCGTATAGAATCGACCGCAATATTCCGTCCGATTGCGTAGAGCCAGGTTTTAAAGGTACTCTTCCCGGAGTACCGCGGTTTCTTCGTAAGAAGCCGGAAGAACGTTTCCTCCGTCAACTCCTCCGCCGTATACAGGTTATTCACATACCCGTTCAGGTAAAGAATCAATCCGTCCTTATAGGTCCGAAC
>JAEEGG010014070.1_pt1 | contig 16997 bp, 14 predicted proteins | sample 9134161 | NCBI WGS metagenome assembly JAEEGG01 (sample SAMN16246543, study PRJNA631951) | gut metagenome | biome: gut microbiome; feature: rumen; material: CR-attached | host: Bos | place: Iran: Karaj | collected 2018-10 | reverse complement strand
TCATCCGCGACGTGAAAGCCCCGACCTTCAACGACAGCCTTGACCAAGTCATCGAAAACGAGAAGGCCAACTCGAAGATCAAGTGCATGGACGACCTGCTGAACAGCGGTTCGACTTGGACGATCGACTAAGCTAAGGTCCCTGAGCCCGTCGAAGGGCCGACTGATAGAAGTCAAGCCTCGACAGGCCAGCCTTAAAAACTGAGAAATCCCGCTCGTTTGGGCGGGATTTTTTTGTCTGGAAAAGGGTTCTTGCCTATGAATTGTGCAAGTTTTTAGTGTTTCTTGCCTATGAATTAGGAAAAATTTTGCTTATTCTTGCCTATGAATTGGGATGATAATTACCAAAACTAGATTTAAGTTGTTGAATAATACTAATTTAAAATTTGAACAAAATCCTGGATCCTTAATACTCTTACATAAGGAAATCCAATGTCTTTCAAAATATTGAAGTGCTTATCGTTTGAAACAAGTAATTCTGCTCTTCCGCAGATGGCGCAATCAACAAACTTGTTGTCGTCGGGGTCTGCCACAATATAACCGAAACGCCAAGTAGGATAGACCCTGATAAAATTGGGCTTGTTTATCAAAGTCTTGATGATAGCTTCTGCAAAAGCAGGTGAAGTCTTTTCTGAAATGATTTCCTCATACTCCATCAAGATTTCGTTTGACACACAAATCTCCAATCGCTGCTCCAAAAAATCTGTCCACACTTTGTGATAGGGGCTTTTCGAGGGCAGTATGGCAATCAAACAGTTAGTGTCGATGACGATTCTTCTCATCTCGCCTCAGGATAAGGTGTTCTCCAATGCTCATCAAGAATGCGCTCAATGGCTTCGCCGTTTAGAGTACCTTGATCCCAAAGACGGTCGGCTTCTTCTTGAACTTGTTTGGCATAGAATTCAGCCAACACTTCTTTCAATTCAAGCATCATCTTTTCGCTGTTGCAATGGTTAAACATTTCGAGCAGGTGCAACTGAATTGGATTCAATGTGGTTTGTTCAGCGTACATGGTTTTCTTGTTTTCAATGCGCAAAAATACAAAAACGAGTTATTCTCCGCAAGATGATAGGGAAAATCGTTATTTTTGCACCTGAATACTATTACTAAGATGGCAAAGAAGAAAAAGAAACAGCATTTGACAAGAGACGAACGTATTGCGAAAGAATATCCTGACGGATTTGTTATGAAGCGATACTCACGCTTGGTACAAGTTGTGGTGTTTTTGACCATGCTCTTATTGTCTTTGACTCTAACCATTTTAATTCTTAGGCGTTGGGAATTACATAATAAGATAGTGGGTCTGTTAGTATATTTGCCTATTATGCTTTTTGGTTTCTTTTTGATTGATAAAATAATAGCAGCAACGGGGACGACAGTCAATCTTAAGATAACTAATGAGGGATTGGAACAAACTAAAATATCAAAGTCTGTTTTGGTGCCCGAAAAACGAATTGTGGAATGGGAAAATATGAAATTTTATCGACGTTGGTTGGGAATACTAACAATTAGAACAAAAAAAGGTAAGAATTATCGTTTAGAGACATGGCCTGTGATGTCTTTTCGTTGTGATGACCTTAATGTGTTTGATGATTTCGAATGGGAGTTTGAAAGGTGGGCCAAGCAACATAAAATTCAATTCAAGAGCATATTATAATGAAAATCCCCTTCAAACCCGGAACCCTGATTTATCCCTTGCCCGCCGTGATGGTCACCTGCGGCGACTGCGAGGAAAACTACAATATCATCACCATCGGCTGGACGGGAACGATTTGCTCCGACCCGCCCATGTGCTATATCTCCGTCCGCAAGGAGCGCCACTCTCACGAACTCATCATGAAAAACAAGGAGTTCGTCATCAACCTGACGACGGAGGAACTGGCCGCTGCCACGGATTGGTGCGGCGTGCGCTCGGGCCGCGACTACAATAAGTTCAAGCAGATGCACTTGCATACTGAGCCTGCCCAAATCGTGAAAGCCCCTTTGATTGCCGAGTCGCCGTTGAGCATCGAGTGCAAGGTGGTGGAAGTGAAGGAATTGGGTTCGCACGATATGTTCATTGCCGAGGTGGTGGCCGTCAATGCGGAGGAAAAACTCATCGACAAGGGCACGGGCGCGTTCCAACTCAACCACGCCAAGCCGTTGGCTTATTCCCACGGCAAGTATTACGGCCTCGGCGAGAAAATCGGCGGATTTGGTTTTTCGGTGAAGAAAAAGAAATGATTTATTTTTCGGATTGTGAGGTTTTTGTACTTTTGCAATCCATTCTATCTAAACATGAAAAAGGCGTTGTTTGTATTGGTGTTTCTTGCTTTGGGTTGGCAGTTGAATGCCGAGTGTCCACCTGAAGTTGAGGATTTTACCTTTACGGATTGTAATGGCTTAACATACAACCTGTTTGAGTTGCTCGACGGTGGGCAATATGTCTTGGTTCACTTTCAGAATGATTTTAGTGGTTATGGACAGACTTTGACCATGAACAATTTGTACCATCAGTATGGTTGCAATGGCAGGGATGTGTTTTTCATGGACTTGTTGACCCATGCCGATGATGCACAGTGCCAAAGTTGGGCCGAAGAACATCATATTGAGTTCCCCGTGGTTGGCATGGATGGGGGAAGTGCCTCGTTTTATGCCCTATATCCTGATTGCATCTACGACTATGGGAACAACCAGTTTCTTTTGTTTTTGCCTGATCATCAGATATTTCAGGAACCGATAGTCTATCATTTTGAGGAGATCTTCTCGGATTTGGGCATCGTGCCAAGTGATTGCAATTTTGGTCAGTGCGAAGCACCAAGCAACTTGACGGCTCATCTTTTTTCGACGCAATTGGATCTCGAGTGGGAGGGCGTTGATGGCGCCCAGTATTATCATGTGTTTTCGCGGAATTATGCGGAAGAGGATTTTCATTTTGAGGCCAACACGGTTGAGCCAAACATAGAAAAGGTTACTTATCATCCGACAGAGGAGAATTGTTACTTTGTGGCTTCGCGATGTGAGGATGGATCGGAGAACATTTCTGATACGATTTGCGTTGGTCCCGAAGCCTTGGATTTCGAGTTGGTTGATTGTCATGGCAAAGAAATCCATTTATTCGACATCCTTGATCGAGGTCAGTTCGTTTTCGTTGATTTCTTCGGATTTACCTGCATTTCATGCCGTGAAGTGATGCCTTACATTGTGGAATCCTATTACCGTTATGGATGCAACAATGAAGACATATTCTATATGGAAGTGACCACTGATCCTGAAGAATTGTGTTTTCGATGGTGTGAGGAGTTTGGTGTTGAGTATCCAACGGTAGGCATGGAAGGAGGAGCACAGACTTTCGTGGATTTGTATCATCTGACAGCATCACCTCATTATTTTCTGATTGCTCCTAACAGAGAAATTGAGCTTGACGGTGGGCACTCGGGTTTTTATATCTATGATTTGCAAACCATCATTGATGCTTTTGAACCTTTGGGTATAGAAGTGCATCAATGCTATTCGGATATTTCTGATAATCAGCAAGAAGGTTGCGCGATTTACCCCAATCCAGCAGGTGATGTTGTAAACATTGAGGCTAATGGCTTGATTCAAGTTTACAATAGTTTGGGTCAGTTGGTGGATGCTTTTATGTCTGATAACCAACAAGTAAGGATAGAAACAGATTGTTATCTAGAGGGCTTGTATTTCGTTCAGGTGAATGGAAAAAGCATAGGAAAATTTGTGGTAATGCACTGACAATGATAGACCAATTTCAAGCATATATTAATAGGTATAATTTGATTGCCGAAGGCGACAAGGTCATTTTGGCCCTCAGCGGCGGCATCGACTCCATGGTGTTGGTGGATTTGCTGCTGAAAACCAAGGTGGAGTTTGTCGCGGCACACTGCAATTTCCATTTGCGCGGCGATGAGTCGAACGGTGACGATTGGTTTGTGCGCAAGTTTGCGGAAAAGCGTGGAATACAGTGCTATGTAAAGCATTTTGAAACCGAGAAATATGCTGCTAAACACGGTATTTCCATCGAGATGGCCGCCCGCGACCTGCGTTATGCTTGGTTTGAGAAGTTGAGGCAGCAGTTGGGTTATGACAAAATCGCTGTGGCGCATCACGCCGATGACCAAGCCGAGACTTTCTTCATCAACTTATTGCGCGGCGCAGGCCTCAACGGTCTGAAAGGCATGAAGCCACAAAACGGTGTTATCATTCGTCCATTGTTGTGGTCTTCGCGAGAACAAATCCGAAAGTATGCTGTTGAGAATCATATTGTTTGGCGGGAAGACCATACCAATGTGGAGTCGGTATATCTACGCAATAGAATCCGCAATCAGCTATTACCCATTTTCGACGAACTGCAACCAAAGGCACGACAAGGTTTGTATAAGTCTTTGGAACATCTTTCTGCTGAAAATGAACTTTATCGAACATTGTTGAATGAAAAGTTGGAGCAAATTGTGGAGCGAGATGGAGATGTTCAAAGGATGCCTTATTCTAAATTGGTAAAAACCGAGGTCCCTGAGCCCGCGGTCCCTGAGGCCCCTCGAAGGGTCGAAGGGTCGACTTACTCATTCCAATTGCTTTTTGAATGGTTGCGAAACTATGGTTTCAACACCGACCAATGCCATTTCATCTACGATTCCATCGGAACGGGCATCGGCAACCAATACTGCTCGCCAACACATTGCCTTATTATAGGTAGAGATGATCTGCAACTCTCTGAAATAAAGGAGATAATAGGTGATGAAATCCAAATCGAAGTAGGGGAGAAGGAAATCCTTTCACCCATCCATTTGCGCTTCTCCCGATTTGAGAAGGTTGCCGACTTCGTTATCGACAAGTCGCCTGATGTGGCCCTATTGGATTTCGACAAATTGATATTTCCCTTGACTCTACGCCATTGGCGCCACGCTGACCGTTTTCATCCCTTGGGCATGAAAGGCTCTAAACTTTTGAGTGATTTCTTTGTAGACCAAAAGTTTACGGAATGGGAAAAGCATAATGTTTGGCTGCTGGTTTCCGCTGATGGCGACATCCTTTGGGTGGTTGGTTATCGCATAGACGATGAGTTCAAGATTGGCATAGACACAAAGACTGTTTTTGAATGCAGATGGAACCGCTTATGAGAGCGGCTGTTTCCGCTCTATGTCAGCGAAATCATATTTTTTCTCGGTCATGTTGTAATTCTTTTTATTTTTGCACCTTGATAAATAATATTGTTTGCAAACAAATTCTAAGTTACTTATGAAACGGTTGTTTTTCTGCCTGCTGATGGTAATCGTCGCAATTATGCCAATGCAGGTGTGTGCGCAAATCATTGACCCTGTCAAATGGTCGATTGCTATCCAAGACCTCAACGATACAGAGTTCGATGTGGTGGCCACCGCGACTATTGATCCAGAGTATCACATTTATTCCACCACGATGCCAGACCTGGCCCCATTGCCGACGGTGTTCGACATTAAGACATCAGAGTTTTTCGAGGCGGTGGGCGAGGCACGCGACCTTACCGATGTGCCTTTGTTTTATGACGACATCTTTGAAACGGAGTACAAGCAATTTGCAGGTACAGCACAGTTTGCGCAGACTTTCCGTAAGTTGAAAGATGGTTCCTTTCCTATCCAAGGCGAGATTTCCTATCAGGCCTGCAAAGATGGACAATGTGTTTCTTTGACTGAGGACGTGAATCTGCAATATGGTGAACCTGCTGTGATTGAAGCCGCAGAGTCAGAATCAGAGACTGGAAAATCCAATATTTGGAGCATGATTCTTGAAGCCATCCTTTGGGGCTTTGCCGCCCTGCTCACGCCTTGTGTGTTTCCTATGATTCCCATGACTGTGTCGTTCTTTATGCATGGCGAGGGCGAAAGCAAGGCACAAGGCCGTTTCAAAGCCTTTATGTACTTTGTGTTTATTGTCGCGCTTTATACTTTGCCCATTGCCATCATCATTTTGGTAACCTGGTTGGTGGGCGGTAATAGCGTCACGGCCGATATCTTCAACTGGCTCGCCACGCACTGGTTGCCGAACATCATTTTCTTCTTGGTGTTCATGATTTTCGCAGCCTCGTTCTTCGGTGCATTCGAGATCACGTTAGGCAGCAATATGGTGAACAAAAGCGACAGCAAGCAAAGCACAAAGAACCTTGGAGGCATCTTCTTTATGGCGTTGACTTTAGTTTTGGTGTCATTCGCTTGTACGGGTCCCATCGTGGGCACGGTGCTTATCAAGTCGACGTCGGGCGAGTTCTGGGCTCCTATTGTGACGATGTTCGCTTTCGCCGTGGCCTTCGCACTTCCATTCGCCTTGTTTGCCTTCTTCCCGAATCTGTTGCAACGTCTGCCCAAGAGCGGCGGTTGGCTTAACTCGGTGAAAGTGGTGCTGGGCTTCATCGAAGTCGCCCTCGGTTTCAAGTTCCTCAGTGTGGCTGACCAGACCTACCACTGGCACTTGCTCGACCGTGAGGTCTATTTGGGCATTTGGATTGTGTGTTTTACCTTGCTTGGACTCTACCTTCTCGGCAAGCTTCGCTTCAAAGGCGAAAAGGAAGTCAAGGAATTGGGTGTGTTCCGCCTCATCCTTATCATTGTTGACTTTACCTTTGTCATCTATATGATTCCAGGCATGTGGGGCGCTCCGTTGAAGGCACTTTCGGGTTATTTGCCGCCCAAACAGACCCTTGACTTCGACCTCAACAGAATTATTGAGGAGAACAGCGAAAAAGTGATTGATTATGTGGACGCCAAGTTCGCCAATATGGCGGTGACTCCGCAAGGCGAAACTCAGCCTGTGGCGACCTTCGATGAGGAAGTGAAATATGCAGACCTTTTCCATCTTCCGCACAACCTGAAAGGTTATTTCGACTACGATCAAGCATTGGCTGCCGCCAAAGCAAAGAACCGTCCTATTTTCGTTGACTTTACCGGTCACGGTTGCGTGAACTGCCGTGAGATGGAAGCCAACGTATGGAGTGACCCCCGAGTGAAGGATATGCTGCGCAACGACTTTGTACTCTGCGCACTGTATGTCGATGATAAGACCTCTTTGCCGGAAAACGAATGGTACACTTCCACTTATGACGGTAAGGAAAAGAAGACCATTGGCCGAAAGTATGCTGACTTCCAAATCTCAAAGTTTGGCACTAACGCTCAACCGTACTACTGCTTGATGGACCACAACGGCAATTTGCTGATGAAACCTCGTGCTTATGATCTTGACAAGGACGCTTTTGTGGCTTTCTTGAAGGATGGCATAAAGAACTTCCAAGAAGGCAAATATTATCAGCATGTTATTGATTGACATCCGTTAAGCGGAATGATACAAAAAGGAAGAGCTGGAGGCTCTTCCTTTTTCATTTTATTGTGTCGAAACCGCTTATGCGATCTCGCCGTTCTTGGCAAAATGCTGATAGAAGGCGATGATGGTCTCGATGCCTTTGTAGAAGTGGTCGAGGCGGTAGTTTTCGTTGGGTGAGTGGATGGCGTCTTCGCCAAGACCGAAGCCCATCAGGATGGACTTGATGCCCAGCACTTCCTCGAATCTGGCAATAATCGGAATTGAGCCGCCCGAACGCATCGGGATGGGCTGCTTGCCGTAAGTGTCCATGTAGGCAGCTTCGGCAGCTTTGTAAGCCGGTAGGTCGATGGGACAACCGTAGGCTTGTCCGCCATGCAGCGGCGTGACCTTTACGGTGACATATTCCGGAGCGTTCTGCTCGAAATAATCCTTCACCAAAACGGCAATTTTCTCATGATCTTGATTGGGCACGAGACGGCAAGAGAGTTTTGCGTAAGCTTTCGAAGGCAGCACGGTCTTGGAACCTTCGCCCGTGTATCCTCCCCACATGCCGCAGAGGTCGAAGGTGGGTCGTATGCCAACGCGCTCAATCTTGGTGTAGCCTTCCTCGCCGCGCAGTGCCTTCACGCCGACACTTTTTTTGTAGTTTTCTTCGTCGTAAGGTGCCATGTTGAGAAGTTCGCGCTCACGCGGAGAACTTTCAACGACATCGTCATAAAAATGCGGGATGGCAATGTGGTTGTTCTCGTCCATGCATTTGGCAATCATTTCGCACAAGGTGTTGAGCGGGTTGGCCACACTGCCGCCGAAGATGCCGGAGTGCAGGTCGGCGTTGGGACCGGTGACTTCAATCTCCCAATAGGCTAGGCCTCTCAGACCCGTGGTGATGCTCGGCACGTCGGTGCCAATCATCGAGGTGTCGGAGACGAGGATGATGTCTGCTTTGACAAGGTCTTTGTATTCTTCGACCCACTTTGAGAGGCTTCCCGAACCGATTTCCTCTTCACCTTCGAGCATAAACTTCACGTTGCAGGGGAGGGTGCCGGTCTTCACCATGGTCTCAAAAGCCTTGGCATGCATGAACGACTGGCCTTTGTCGTCGTCGGCGCCACGAGCCCAGATCTTGCCATCTTTGATGACAGGTTCAAACGGGTCTGTGTGCCACAGGTCGATGGGGTCGACGGGCATCACGTCATAGTGGCCGTAAACAAGCACAGTTGGCAGTTTCGGGTCGATGGTCTTCTCGCCGTAGACGATGGGGTTGCCCTTGGTGGGCATCACCTCGGCTTTGTCGGCACCAGCGGTCAGGATGGCGTCACGCCAGTATTCGGCACAGCGGATCATATCCGGCTTGTGCGCAGATTCTGAACTGATGGAAGGAATTCTGATCAAGCCAAAGAGTTCCTCAAGGAAACGCTCTTTGTTGGCTTCAATGTAGTTCTTTGTGATTTGCATGATTTGGTAATTATTGTTATTGTTTCTCATAGTATTTCAATTCCAACTTTTCCCCATCAAACACCGCGTATGTGAAATCATAGATCCAGTTTCCTACGACCGTGGTCAAGGCATGGTCGCCTGTCTTGTATTGCATGGGTTTGTGCTGATGGCCGAAGACAAAGAAGTCGATGCTTGGATCGAGTGCGGCCTGCTCTTGGGCAAATTGGTAAAGGCGGGTGTTGGGGATGTCGTCGTAATAGCCGCGCTCCACTTCGTTCTTGAGTTTCTTCAGGCGATGCTTATGCGACCATCTTAGGGCTAAACCAATGCCTATATCAGGTTGCAACCATTTGAACAACCATTGATTGAACTTGCATTCAAATAGTTTCTTCAAGAATTTGTAGCCTTTGTCCCCTGGTCCATAGCCATCACCATGGACCAAAAAGAATTTCTTGCCTTTGATGTCCTTGATGACTGGCTTTCGGTGCAGTTCGAGTCCTATTTCGTCGTGCAGGTAGCCAAAACTCCATAAGTCGTGGTTGCCAATGAACATGTGCACGGGAATGCCAGCGTCAGTGAACTCGGCCAACTTGCCTTGCAGTCTTACAAAACCTTTGGGAATCACTGTCTTATATTCAAACCAGAAGTCGAATAGGTCGCCCATTAGGTATAGTTCCTCGCAGTCGGGACGAATCTCGTCCAAGAAACGCAATAGCTTGCGCTCACGGTTGTGGCTATCCTCGAGTGAGGGGATGCCCAAATGGAGATCGGTAACGAAATAGACGGCCATCAGAACTTGATTTCGGATGAACGGCGGATGAGTTCTGTGATGAGGGTGATGAGTTTGGGCTCGACAGCGTTTACGGCGGCAATGACTTCCTCATGTGTGATGGTAACTGGATGCTCCACGCCATAGATGTTCCCCATGTCGGAGACGATGGACAAGCCGAAGACTGGCAGTTTCTTTTGGCGAGCAACAATGACTTCAGGTGTGGTCGACATGCCGATGGTGTCGGCACCAATGATGCGGAAGTAACGGCACTCGGCCGGGGTCTCATAGGTAGGACCTGAAGTAGAGCAATAGACGCCATGCTGGACCTGGATGCCTTGTTCCAGCGCGATGGCATCGGCCAACTTGATGAGGCGCTTGTCATAGGGTTCGCTCATGTCGGGGAAGCGGTCGCCGAAACGGTCGTCATGAGGACCGATAAGCGGGTTGGGCATGGCATGGATTTGGTCGTTGATAATCATGATATCGCCCACTTTGAAGTCTGGGTTGAGTCCTCCAGCGGCATTGCTGAGGATGAGGAACTGAATGCCCAATTGCATCATTACACGGATGGGGAAGGCCACTTCACTCATCGGATAGCCCTCGTAATAGTGGAAACGGCCCTGCATGGCCACCACACGCCGACCTGCAATGGTGCCAAACAACATCTGGCCTTTGTGGCCTTTCACTGTAGAGACGGGAAAATTAGGGATTTCAGCATAGGGGAGGGCGTGTTGCACGGTGATGCCATTAGCCAAACCACCCAGGCCAGAACCCAAGACGATACCGACTTCTGGGCGGAAATTCTTGGTTTTTAAGTTGATATATTCAACAGTGGTGATGATTTTGTCGTACATAATTCGTTATTTCTTCATTAAACTTCTCTTCTTCATGGAAACGCACACTAATGGGCAAATCGTATAGAGGTGTGCCTTCAAATTGACAAAGATAAGGAGAATTTGTCAATCGGGCAGCATCTTTTTCGGTTGTGATGAGGATTTTCTTTTCGCCCTTAAGATTTTCAAAATGCTTAAGGATTTCTTTCAAATCGTTGCAGGAGTATGCATGATGGTCGGCAAAGCAAAGAAAATCAACGGTCTTGTAGCGTTTTTTCAATGCCTCGACAAAAGGTTTCGGGTGGGCAATGCCGCAAAATGCCATAACAGAATCGGCATTTTCGGCGTTGATTGTTTTTGCAGTCTCGTTCAAAGGCAGTAAAGGATTGTATTCCAAATAGGAAAAATACACATGTTGCCCTTCAATAGCTTTTATTCTGCTGATGACACGCTTTTTTTCTTCTTCGTCCAATTCTTTCGGTGATTTGCTGACTATGATAATTTGGGCACGTTTTGCAGCTGATTTAACATCGCGCAAAGTGCCGGCAGGGAAAAGAAAATCGTTGGCGTATAGGTTCTCATATTCGGTCATCAAGAGATTCAATCCCGCATTGATGCTTCGATGTTGGAAGGCGTCATCCAAAAGTATGACTTCTGGCGATTCTTTCCTTAAGAGCAACTTGCTGACGCCATTCACCCTATCTGCATCCACCGCCACCAGGATTTCGGGATGCTTTTTGTAGTATTGCAGAGGTTCGTCGCCTAAATCTTCATAAGTGCAGGAACCTTCTGCCAATTTGAAACCTTTGGTCTTTCTGCCATAGCCACGACTTAAGGTCGCAACGCTATATTGGTCCTTCAACAATTCGATTAGATATTCAATGTGTGGCGTTTTTCCCGTGCCACCCAAGTTGAGATTGCCCACACAAATCACGGGTTTTTCGAACTGTGTAGTTTTCAAAATATGCCAATCATAGAGTTTGTGTCTGATTGTCAGCACAATGTGGTATAGAAGCGCTATGGGAAAAAGCAAAAATCTCATTGTAGGGGTCAAAATTAGATAAAATTCCCTAATTTTACGGCAAAATTCAAAAAATATCGGACACGAGACTGAGAGACATGCAACGCGAGACAGTCCCGGGTCCCGAGGTTTCGAGTCTCGCATCAATTGTATTATGCTTGTAAAAGACATTTTAAATTGCATCACAGAAGTTGCTCCACTGCAATGGCAAGAGAGTTACGACAACGCAGGTCTGCAGGTAGGCGACCTTGGCGCAGAAGTTCACAAAGCATTGGTTTGCTTGGATATTACCGAAGAGGTGGTGGATGAGGCCGTCGCCAAAAGTTGCGATGTTATCATAAGTCATCATCCGTTGATTTTCAAAGGGTTGAAGCATCTTACCCCCAAGACCTATATTGAACGCGCTGTGATGAAGGCTGTCAAGCACGACATCGCCATGATTTCCATGCATACCAATTTGGACAATAGTTTTATAGGTGTGAATCGCGTTTTGGCCGAACGGTTAGGTCTTAAGGATTTGCATATTCTGCAACCTTTGGAAGACCAGTTGAGAAAGTTGGTCGTCTATGTTCCTTTTTCTGCTGCCGAAGGAGTGCGTTCGGCCATGTTTCAAGCGGGTGCTGGATGTATAGGCAATTACGATTCGTGCAGTTTCAATACACATGGCAAGGGCTCGTTTAGGGCGGGAGAGGCCGCGCATCCCTATGTGGGAGAGATTGGGAAAGTGCATCTTGAAGATGAAGTGCGCATTGAGACTGTGGTTCCTAAGCATGCTTTGGGTCAGGTGGTCGCTGCCATGAAAAAAGAGCATCCTTATGAGGAAGTGGCCTACGATGTGTTTGCCTTGGAAAATGAGTTTACCCAAGCGGGTGCTGGCATGGTGGGCGTTTTTGATAATGCGATGGAAGAAGCTGATTTTCTTGCACTTGTTGCAGAGACTATTGGTTCGCCCTGCCTGCGTCATTCCTCATTGACAGGTCATAAGATTCAGAAAGTGGCGCTATGCGGTGGTTCTGGCAGTCCATTTTTGGCCGATGCTCTGTGTTGCGGTGCTGATGCCTACCTCACCGCTGACATCAAATACCACGATTTTTTCGTTCCCGAAGGTAGGCTTCTGCTAGTTGACGGTGGGCATTTTGAGACTGAGCAATTCACTAAAGTATTAATATGTGACTTGATTCAGAAAAAATTTCCTAAATTTGCAGCCGAAATTGCCGAAACGAAGACAAATTCGGTTCATTATTTTGTAAGAAATAATAAGTAATCAATCAATATGGCTAAGAAAGAAAACAAAGAAGTCTCCGAAGTGACTGAAGTTGCTGAGGTAGAAGAGGTTAAGGAAATAAAGACGGTTGCGAAGAAAACAGCAAAGGCCAAGGTCGAATCCGAAACAAACCCCGAACCTGTTGAGGAAAAGAAGCCCAAGAAGGCAACCAAGAAAGCTACAAAAACAGAAGCTGACATCGAGGTGAGCGAAGAGACTGCCGCTCCCCAGGAAGAAGTTCCCGCCGTGAAGGACGTGCCTGCCAAACCAGTGGAAGACCCAGTGGAAGTGAGTGTGGAGCAAAAATTGGTGGCTCTTTATACTTTGCAACAGGTCGACTCAAAGATTGACGAGATTCGTGCTTATCGCGGCAACCTTCCCTTGGAGATCCAAGACATGGAAGACGAAATCGCTGGATTGGAAACCCGCATTGAGAATTTCAAGGAAGAGAGCAAGAAGCACCAAAAAGACATCACCGACTATAGGATCAAGATCAAGGAAACTGAGGCGCTGATTAAGAAATATGAAGAGCAGCAGAATAATGTCCGTAATAACCGCGAATATGACTCTTTGACGAAGGAGATCGAGTATCAGCAACTTGATGTTCAACTTTCGGAGAAGCGCATTAAAGAAATAACGGCCAAGGACAACGAGGTGGCTGCTAAGGTGGCAGAGGCTCAGTTGCGTCTTGCGGAGTTGCAAGCTTCGCTGAAAGAAAAGAAAGAGGAGTTGCATTCGTTGGTGGAAGGCACCGAGAAGGAGGAAGAGCAATTGCTTCAACGCTCTGCCGAATGCGAGAAGTTGGTAGAAGACCGTCTCCTCGTTGCTTACAAGCGTATTCGGAAAAACGCCCGCAACGGTCTCGCCGTTGTCGGCATTTTCGATGAAGCATGTGGCGGTTGCTTCAATCGCATCCCGCCCCAACATCAGTTGGACATCTGCACCCACAAGAAAATCATTGTTTGCGAGTATTGCGGTCGAATCCTTGTTGACAAGGGAATCATTGCACAATACAACGCTTAATCGATCCTAAATGAAACAAGAAAGGCCGCCAACTGGCGGCCTTTCTTGTTTAGAACCTTACCTTGAGAGTGGCTGCCAAATTGCTCTTGAACTGCTTTTGGGTAACAGGTTCGATGCCTAACTCGCCCGCGTCATAGAGGAAGAAATTGTTCTGCCCATAGGTTAACTCGTAAGCAAAGTCGAAAGAGGTGCTTTCACCTACTGGAACGCTCATGCCGCAGGAGGCTTTCTTGATGCTGCCTGAAGATTCGCCCAAACCGAATGGACTACCGTAGTAACTTGCTCCTAATCTATAATAGGTACCATAGAGATTCCATTCGGTGCCAAGACGGAAATTAAACGTGCGGCCGTAGGTTCCTTGGATTTGTTCGTTGGTTGGACCGTAGTCGTAGTCGTCGTCAGCAGCAGTCCTGAAACGCGCAGCGCCAAAGTTGGTGTATTCTGCATCAAGGCTGAACATGCCTTTCTGCCCAATAACGAATGCCATGCTGCCTACCCACCTCAAAGGTTTGATAAAGGTGTATTCGTAATGCGACTCTTGGCTGATGTATTTTCTTGTGACATAACCGATTTCTGATTCTGTCTCGGTCTGCCATGTCTCTTCAAAGGCATATATGGAAGGACTATGGAAAGATCCTCCAATGCGCATCCATGGTGTCACATGGAAGATGAAACCGACCTTGGCATTGCAACCCCATCCCGTTGAACTGAGGTCTTCGCTGAAACTCCATTCGTTGAAACCCGTATCGGGGTCGGTCCCATCGGGGTGCGACTCTTCGAAAACACGGCTGCCAACACGTTTGATATGGGTCAAGTTAACGCTGACGCCCAAGAAAAGACGGTCTCGGTAGTTGGCACTGCCAGCGAAACTCCACTCTTCGGAACGGCCCCTGAAGTTGTTTTTTTGCCCTTGCCAGATGTTGCCTTGCGGCACGGGACTGTTGAAATACTCTTCTTGGTCACCTGGATACAGGTCTATGAGGTAGGTCTGCCATGCAGGATAGATGTCATATGGGAAATAGTCGACCAAATCGTTCTCGGAGTAACCATCGATTCTCGAGAGGTAGTTGTCGATTCTCGAGCTTGTCGGGTTTATGCCTCGAGCCCGAGTGTGAATGTTATAGTCGTCTGTACGAGTTAAGCCAATGCCAAACTGAGTGGAACGCAAGGGTCGGTAATTGCTCCTTTCTTTGTAGTTCACATATCCGATGTTAGGGATGGTGAGGCGCATCTTATTCGCTCCGTGCGAGGTCCCGTAATATGTGGAACTGTGATAGTTGTCCAGCAGATTGAGCGTGGTGGTGAATTCGTCGCTTCGGTAGATGCCCATTCCAGCAGGGTTGATGCAGACGGCGGTCATGTCGCCCCCCACAGCGCCTAAAGCGTTGCCCATCCCTAAGGCTTTGGCCGTGCCTTGGTAGATGGTTTGGGAATACATGTAGGCATCGTCAGCGCCTTGGCCAAACATGGAGGCGACAAGCAGGGTCGCGAGAGTAAGGGTTAGGAATCTCTTCATGGTTTCAATGATAAAAAAACTACCTTGCAATTATGACTGCAAAGGTAGTTTTTTATTTTCTTATACTATAGTCTTGGGTCGAAAATTATCTTCTTCCGCCGCCACCCGAACGTCCGCCGCCGGAGCTGTGGCTGCCACCGCCGCTGCTGCTGCGTCCGCCGCCAGAACTGTGGCTGCTTGAACTTGAACTGCTGCGTCCGCCACTATAGCTGCTGCCCGAACTGCGACTTGAGCTCGACGACGAACTGCTTCTGTTGTAGCTCCCGCTGCTGGAACTGCTTCTCGATGACGAACCACTGCGATTGTAGCTTCCACTCGACGATGAGCTGCTGCTCCTGTTATAGTTGCTGCTGGAACCACTTCTGCCAGTTCCCGATGAAGAAGGACGTGAAGTAGATGAACTTTGAGGACGTACGTATTCCGAACTGGAGCGAGAAGGACGGCTGCTGTTGGGTGAAGTGTAGCTTTGACGGTTGCTGCTGCTTGAGTTGCCCGTGCGAGCAGAAGTGCTGTTGCTTGAAGGACGGCTGACCGTGACGCCAGTACGTCCGCTGGTGCCTGCTGTAGGTCTGTTGCTGGTACTTGGGCGACTAACGCTGCCGCTATTGTTGGTGCGACCCGTGCTGGAGTTGCTAACGGTGGGACGGCTTGACATGCTCCCTGTAGTTCTGCTGCTTGTTCCATTGATACGGCCCGACATGCTTCCTGCGTTGCTGTTGCCAGTGCGACCTTCGCCTTGCAGACGGTGACTCATCGAACCTGAGGTGCCGTTGCCATGACGCACGCTGGCTACATAACTGCTCAAGCCACCGCCGTTTCCGCCATGATGATGACCGCCTCCATGACCATTCCAGTCATGGTGCCAACCATGGTGATGATGCCAGTCATGATGGTGCCAGTGGCTGTGATACCCCCAACCATAGCTCCAGTAAGGATCCCAACCCCAATAGTAACTGTAATGGTAAGGATAACCCCAATACCAGTTCCAGCTCCAGTAACTGCTCCAATAGGGCCGATAGCTCCATCCGTAATAATAGGTCGGGTAGTAGTCCCAGTAGAAAGGATCGTAACTGTTCACGTAGATATACGTGTCTCCACCGCCACTGCCATAGGTGTAATAGTCGTCATAATAGTCTCTCGAAGAGGAAGCTTGCGTGCCGAAACGCTTGATGCGCGTTGCAAAGTCTGCATCATAGTAGGTCTCCGTCGTAGTGTAAACCACGCCATTGGTGTCGGTCACCGTTTCCGTGGTTTGGTAAACGGGTTCGGCATTGCTGACGTAGTTTTTGCTGTCGGAATAGTAGGCTTGGTAGTCGTATTCCGAGTTGCTGCTGACGCTGGGGCTCACATAGGAACCGTTGCTTGTCGTCATGCGGCCTTGGTTGCCGTAAGGCGAGTAGTAGGTGTCGTCGTAGGCGGTCTTCCGGCTCGATGAGCAGCTGGCGAAGACCATCAAGGCAATGACAGGAATGAGTCTTAACGCTTTCATTTTATTGAGTTTTTATTTGTTCTTGGGATTCTGTTGCCAATCGCTTAAAAACATACAAATATCATACCAAAAAAGGATTTTTGGGTGGCTGGAATTCACATTTATTCTAGTTTGAACACATTGCCATCACTCGTGCACTCTTTTTCAATCCAGGGGTGTCCTTTGTAATATATGTTGCCGATGCTGGTGAGGCGGGCGATGAGCTGGCCTCTGGCCCAAACGTATGTGTCATTGGTCGATTCCGACATTACCTTGACGATGTTGGAGTTAAGCATCTCGGCATGGATACAACCATAGCTTTTTACATAATGCTCGGTGTAACCTGCAACGCCGCGTAAGGTCACTTTCGATGTGCCGAA